>OOIG01002805.1_pt1 | contig 11256 bp, 10 predicted proteins | sample 1692091 | NCBI WGS metagenome assembly OOIG01 (sample SAMN06348188, study PRJEB24527) | human gut metagenome | biome: human gut; feature: ankylosing spondylitis patient; material: feces | host: Homo sapiens | place: China | collected 2015-10
ATGGATGGAGAATTTCATATCAATTCATGGAGTGGAAATACGGCATATTTGGTACAGCGGACCTGCAAATTTGAGCCTAAGAAAGAGATAATGCGAGGATGGCTGTTACAAGCTATATATGAACCAATTAAATTCTTTGAAAAAACAGTAGTTGGTGCTACAGTTGCTCATTTAGGGAAAAAACATATTGATACGATAGAATTGCTAACAGGGCCGGATGAATTATATGTTCCTTTTGAATATTTATTCCAAAAGAGACAATTGCTGCTAAATCAGAATATTCTACTGGCGGAAGCTCGTGATCGTTTATTGTCAAAACTTATGAGCGGAGAATTGGAGGTGTGATTATGGCAAAAGGTGCTGATTATAGTGACTTAGCAAACATAAAAACTGCAAAACAAAAGAAACAAGAAGCTTTGGAAAACACAATTAATGAGGATATTACTGCTATCGATGAAGCAATTTCTTCAGATGATGAAGCACAAATGAAGCATATTCATATGATGATAGATGGTAAATACAGTGCAGTTATATCTAATATTGGGCAAAGTGCTTATGGCTATATAGAAAAATATGGTTTTAATTACGAACTTATCGGAAAAGAATCGCTTGTACATAATCTCTATCTTATGAAGGCAAAACTTCAAGGATATTTGTGCTACTTTCCAACAAAAGCGGTTGAAGCAGTTCCACAAAATAATTTCAGTGTAAATGTATCAAACATTAATGAAATAAATATTATGCTTTCCTTTGAGCAGGCAAAACAGCAGATAGAGGACATGCCTGGATTAACAGATGCAGATACAGAAGAATATAGTGGCTCAGTTGTCAAGACAAAAATCTAAGATTTTTATAATGAACTGATATGGTTGATAAGTAACAAGGAACATGGGGAGGATAGTGGAACACTCCCCAGATCCATATATGCATTAAGCTGCATACGGCAAAAGCATTGCCGGGTAGTAACATTCAGCCGGTGTTTTGTAATCAAGGGCAGAATGGCATCTTTCAAAGTTATAGGTGTGGACATATCGTCCAATAGCAACTCTGGCATCCTTGATGTTGTTATACAGCGTCAGATAAGCTTCTTCATACTTGAAGCTGCGGAACCATCGCTCAATCATGATGTTGTCAGCCCAACGGCTTTTTCCATCCATACTCTGACGGATACCGTTTTCTTTTACAAATTCAATGTATTTCTGACTTGTGAACTGACAACCCTGATCAGAGTTCAAAATCTGTGGTTTTGACACAGCAAATGCTTTTTTTAGAGCATTGATAACCATTCTGGTATCAAGGGTATCATCGACTTCCCAGCCTACGATACAACGGCTGTACCAGTCGATTACAGCTGTCAGATACAGAAATCCGTGTCTGATTGGAATATATGTAATGTCAATAGACCACGCCTGATTTGGTGCATCTATGACGGCATTTCGAAGAAGATAAGGACATCCCTTTGCCTGTTGCATCCGCTTGGAAAGATTCATCTTAGGATAGATTGGGTAAATATCCATCTCATTCATATAGCGGCGTGCTTTACGACGCCCAACATGATAACCTCTGTTTTTGAGTTGTGCAGACATTTGCCTTGCACCCCAGGTTGGATTATCCGTATGAAGATGGTCGATAATCTCTTTACAAGCCAGTTCTTCGTCTGATACAGGTGAAGTCTTGTAATAGATGCTTGTACGGTTGATATCAAGCAGTTTTGCTCCTACAGATGCCGGGATTTCTTTAGTAGTCAAAAGGTTTTGGACTAAACTTACTCTCGTAGTCAGGTCCACAAATTTCTTCAGATTTTTTTTTGAGCCAGTCAACCTGCATGGTTAACTGACCAACCTTTTTCGCATACTCCGCCTTTTCCTTGCGTTCTTCAGCAAGCTTGTCTTTGAGGTTTTCCTGACGCTTGTCATCGAATACTGCAGAGGCATTGTTAAGGAATTCTTTCTTCCAATTGCGGAGCAGATTTGGTTGGATGTTATTCTCGGTTGCAAGGGTGTTGAGATCTTTCTCGCCCTTAAGCAGCTCGATTACCAGGTCTGATTTAAATTTGGCACTAAAGTTTCTTCTTTGTCTGGACATAATGATGAATCCTCACTTTCATACTGATTTTAGTATATCAGATTCATTAATATTTGTCCGAAAAAGTGTCTTAATTTATGAGACCATTATAGAAATAAAGTCAAAGATTGATGACTTGGAGAATATATACAAGGAATCGATTTCAAAAAAGAAAAAATGGGAAAAGGTCAAACCTATATTATCATTTGCTATAGATAAAGGAGCTGATGTTGCTATTGCAATTATGAGTTTGCTATTGCAGATGAAGCTTGGAATGTAAAGAAGGTGCTGACAAATGAGCTACGATTATTCTGAAAATATATTAGTACAAGAAAGTGCCGGTAATCTGCTCCGTGATGAATTGGGCTGGGATGTCCGGTTTGCTTATAATACAGAAGTTTTAGGAAAAAACGGCACTTTCGGCAGAGAAAGTTATCACGAGATATTGTTGCTTCGCTATTTTCGTGAAGCATTGAAAAAGCTGAATCCGTGGATTAACGACAATCAGATTTCCGAGGCTCAGAAGGTTTTGAAAAACAGATTTTCAACATCATCCCTCTTGCAGATAAATGAGGAGAAATACTTTCTGATTCGTGATGGAATTCCGGTTACTGTAAAAAAGCCCAATGGACAAACGGAAACAAAGAAAGCAGCGGTCATTGATTTTCAGAATCCGGAAAATAACTATTTTCTTGCTGTCAAAGAAATGAAAATTCATGGCGATTTGTACCGCAGAAGAACAGATATCGTTGGTTTTGTAAACGGTATTCCATTGCTGTTTGTGGAGCTGAAAAAGAATACTGTGGATGTGCAGAATGCTTATGATGATAACTATACTGATTATCAGGATACCATTCCACATCTGTTTTATTACAATGCCTTCCTTATGCTTTCTAACGGAACAGAGGCTAAAGTGGGAATTTTAGGAAGCAAGTATGAGTTCTTCCATGAGTGGAAACGTCTTGCAGAAGAAGATCAGGGGAGTGTTGCGCTTGAAACTATGCTTCGTGGTATTTGTAAGAAAGAAAATTTCCTTGATTTGTTCGAAAATTTTATTCTGTTTGATCATTCCGGCGGATGTACAGCAAAGATTCTTGCCCGTAATCATCAGTATCTTGGTGTAAACGAAGCCATGAAAGCTTATGCTGCCAGAAAATTGAATGATGGTAAATTGGGTGTATTTTAGCATACGCAGGGTTCTGGTAAGAGTTATTCTATGGTGTTTTTAGCGCAAAAAATACGCAGAAAATTTGAAGGTTCCCCGACCTTTGTAATCCTGACAGACCGTGAAGAGTTGAACTCACAGATTAGTGATACATTTGAAAATTGTGGCCTTCTTGGAAAGAATAAGTCCGCACAGTTTATAGCTACCAGCGGTGAGGACTTGGTGCAGAAGTTAAAAGGTAATCCAAGTTTTATATTCACGCTGATTCAGAAATTCAATAAGCCAAACGCAGAACCGATATATCCGGACCACGATATAATCATTATGTCTGACGAAGCGCATCGCAGCCAGTATGGTATTTTTGCTGACAATATGATGAAACTGTTGCCAACGGCAGCTCGTATGGGATTTACCGGCACGCCTTTGCTGTCCAGCGACAATATTACAGCCCGTACTTTCGGTGGTTATGTATCGGTTTATGATTTCAAAAGAGCGGTAGAGGATGGTGCAACGGTCCCTCTTTATTACGAAAATCGTGGCGAGAAAATTCTTGACTTACATAATCCGGAAATTACAGAGCAGATTTTGGATGCGATTGAAAATGCAGATCTTGACGTTGATCAGCAGGATAAATTGGAAGCAGAATTTGCAAAAGAAATTCATCTTATGACAGCTGAACCAAGGTTAAAATCTATTGCAAGAGATTTTGTAAATCATTATTCAGACCTGTGGACAAGCGGAAAAGCCATGTTTGTTTGTCTGAATAAAGTTACTTGTGTTCGTATGTACAACTATGTGCAGGAATACTGGAAAGAAGAAATCAAACAGTTAAAGGCTAAAATAAAAACAGCTACTCAGCAGGAAGCACAGGAGCTGGAGCGTAAGCTGAAGTGGATGCAGGAAACAGAGATGGCTGTGGTAATCAGTCAGGAGCAGAATGAAATCCAAACTTTCAAAAAGTGGAATCTGGATATTAAGTATCACCGCACAAAAATGGAAAAACGAGAACTGGACAAGGAGTTTAAGAATTCTAAGAATCCGCTGCGAGTTGTATTTGTATGTGCGATGTGGCTTACCGGCTTTGATGTAAAATGTCTGTCCTGCCTGTATCTGGACAAGCCATTGAAAGCACATACTCTTATGCAGACAATTGCTCGTGCGAACCGTGTATCAGAAGGAAAGAGCAACGGCTTGATTGTTGATTATATTGGCATTGTAAAGGCACTCAGAAAGGCACTTGCTGATTACACAGCAAATGTTGGTGGTAACGGTGGAACAGATCCAACTGTAGATAAAGAGAAACTGATTGCTCGTATTATTGAAACAATCGAAAAAGCAAAATCTTTTTTGGCAGATAATGACTTCGACTTGCAAATGCTAATTGACGCATATGATTTTCAGAAGCTTTCCTATCTGCAGGAAGCAGCAAATGCGGTATGTGGAACGATTGAAGACAAGAAAACTTTTACAACATATGCATCTGAACTGAACCGCCTGATGAAATATACTGATCGAGATGATATTACCGGTCACACCAGAAAAGAATATGAGGCAATAGCTGCCATCTATGCAGAGCTACAGAAAAAGCGTAAGCATATCAATACTACGGACTTGATGGTCGAAATTAATGCGATTATCAGCTCTTATGTTGAAATTCAGCATATGCCGTCAATGGTACGAGAAGAGCCACGCCGTTTTGATATCAGTGCAATAGACTTTGATTTACTGCGCAGAGAATTTGCCAAGGTAAAGAAAAAGAATCTGGTTCTGAAAGATTTGGAAGAAGTTATTCAGCAGAAACTGGACAGAATGATGTTCTGTAATCCTGACCGAATCAACTATTATGAGCGTTATCAGCAGATTATTGATGATTATAATAGCGAACAGGATCGGGCAACTATCGAAAAGACATTTATGGATTTGATGGATTTGGCAAATCAAATGAATCAGGAAGAGCAGCGTTATGTGAGAGAAGGATTCTCCAGTGATGAAGAACTTTCTTTCTATGATATGTTGTTCCGTGATGATTTAAGCAAAAATGATATCAAAAAACTGAAAGAAGTTGCGGCAGATTTACTTCATAAAATTAAGGACAAGATATCTGAACTTGACCATTGGACGGATAAGCAGGAAACGAAAGCAGCCGTCGATAACCTGATTCGTGATACACTCTGGGCAGAACTGCCGGAATGTTATGACGAGGTAAGTATATCTGGATATCGCCAGAAGATATATGAGTATGTTTATACACGATACAAAGAGGTTGCGTAAGAAGGTTTCTTATATGATTTTGAAGGCGTATTAGGTGTGTTAAAATTAAAGTTTAAATAATAAGGGAGGTCCAACATGGAATTGATATCGGGAATTACGAAAGAAGATTGCTCTGATTATATTATCTATTTCATCGAGGAGCTTTCGGACGAGCTAAAGCAAGAAATTCGAAATAGATTGGTAGCTGTTTGTCACGGAGCAGATCAGGCTCAATCCTCGCTCAAAATATATTCCTACAGGGAAACGGTGAAAGAATTTGTAAAGAGATATAAAACTAATAAAGATGCTTCAGAAGATCGTAAAAAAGGTATGATTGGTGAACTGCTTGTACATATTATTCTGGAACTCGAAGGCAGATTTTTAACTGCTTCTCCATTTTTTAACATGGAAGAACGAAGTTTTAAAAAGGGATACGATGTTGCTCTGTTTGAAACTGCGACTAATGAATTGTGGATTGCAGAAGTTAAATCCGGTAATATTCAAAAAGGTCAGAAAAATGCATCGTCTGCTGTTGTCGGGCTAATAAATACTGCAAAAAATGATCTTAAAACACGTTTGAATGATTCTAATACCAGTCTTTGGCTAAATGCATTGAATGCTGCAAAAGTTTCTATGAGCGATAGTAACCATCAAAAAGATGCGGTAATGAAACTCTTGGGTCAATGTGCGGATGATGCAGTTGATGAAAATAATTCGAGTGATTCATTTAATGTCGTTCTATCAGCTACCCTTTTTCATCCTATGTCTGAACATATGGAAGCAACAAAGGTTGGGAAAAAGCATATAAAGATTGTCAAAGAAGGACTTTTCAAAAAAGTGTTTATAATGGCAATTCAAAAAGAGACTTTCGATGCTGTTTATAATTTTTTAGAAAGTGAGGCAAAAGATGAAGTATGATTTAACTCTTGCAAAAATTAGAAATACTGATTTTGCATCACTGTATGACCGCTTTATCATCGGTGAAAAATTAAGCAAAAGACAGTATGAAATTTTATTGGCAATCGCTATCTGTTTCACAAATGCAGATGACACCAATGTACAGGGATTAGGTTATCGCATTGTGGTTGAATATTGTAATCAGAGAAGAGATTATATTCCTCTTTATGAAATAGCTGTCAATAAAGGACTCTATCCTGTTAGCAAATTTATTGAGAAACATTACATTGATGATTCAAAGAGGAATTTTTTCACCGAATGGAATGACGCATTTGTGGAGCAATATGTATCCGGTGAAATATGTCGAAGCGAACAGCAAAATTCTTTGGTTCATTTTTTTGAAAGTAAAAAAGAAGACACGGTTTCAGTCATTGCACCGACTTCATACGGAAAATCGGAGCTCATCCTATCGGCAGTAAAAGAATATGCAGGAAGAAAAATTTGTGTTTTAACATCCACCAAGGCGCTTCTCGTACAAACAAAGAAAAGAATACAGCAGATCAGTAAAGGTATATTTTCCAAAGTTGTGGTTCATCCAGAAATGTATAACCCTAACGATACTTCTTGTCTTGCGGTATTAACACAGGAAAGACTATTAAGAATATTTAAGAAAGATCCTTCGCTTTCTTTTGATTGTATTATTGTAGATGAAGCTCATGAAATCTTGGAGGAAAACAGTAGAAGTCGAACTTTGGCTAATGTTATTATCATTGCACAGAAAAGAAATCCAGATGTGGCTTTTAAATTTTTAACACCATTTCTTACTGACAGTAAAAATCTAAAAGCAAGATATACAACCTATGATATTGAGGGTTTTAAGGTTACTGAGTACATAAAAACAGAAAAATATTACTTGTATGACTTAAGAAATCATACTGGGCTGAAGCTATATGATCAATTTCTCAACAGGTATCTTCCGTTATCAGAGAATAGAAATCTTGGCTTTGAAGAGGATGTTGTCAAAGCATATAGTGCTGGCAAAAATATAATCTACCTTAACAAACCGACAGACATTGAAAAATTTGCGCTGGCATTGTCTGATGTGCTGCCAGAAATGGATTCGGAAATGATCCAAACTGCGTGTGATAATATTTCGAATTATTTACAGCCACAATACAATTTGCTGGCCTGTTTGCGCAAAGGAATTATATATCATCATGGCAGTGTACCTGATGCAATAAGAATCTATATAGAAGATCTCTATAAAAAAGATGACTCTGTTAAATATGTCATCACCAGCTCTACTCTACTGTCTGGTGTGAATCTCCCCGCCGAAAGAATGTTCATTCTGGATAATAAACGAGGACGATCCAACCTGAGTCACGATTCGTTCAAGAATCTTGTGGGACGTGTATGTAGGTTTAGTGAAATTTTCAATGACGAAACAGGAAACTTGCAACGCTTGGAGCCACAGATATATCTTGTGTTTGGGAAGTACTTCGCACAAAATGCTAACTGTGAAAGCTTTCTGCGCAATGTGGCAAAAGTGGAACAAAACTATAAAGATGCAGTTGATAATGTTTTACTTAGTGAAGCAAAGATTACAACCATGAATGAAGAAGAGTTACGCCATGCATCAGAGTTCATAGAGAACTATGAAAATGGAGTAGTTGAAGATTATCAAGAAAGGTATACGAGTACTGTTTCTGGAAAAGCTTGTATCATGAATGGTATAACTGAGCTTGATATTTTTGCACATGAAGCTGCTATTCAGCAACAAGTCAATGGTTATCAAAGTGAGAATTTAAAAATCAGCGATTCAAACACATTGTTGGAAACAATCTATGAACTATTTATTCAGTACCTTCCTGATAATGGCGCAGAAAGTCTAAAACGTCTCGAAAATCAAGAGGCTCGTAATTTTTATTCCATGATGTTTGAATGGCGAGTGGAAAATAAATCTTATGCTGAAATGATAAACTTGTTTGTGGGATATTGGCAGCAGCTATATAAAAAGGACAAGAATGTAATTGTATATGTTGGAAAGTGGGGCGATGTTAAGCGTTCTGGAAGTAATGTTGCACGATATACTAAGATTTTTGGGAAAGACAGAACGCAACTGATAAATTTGGCAATCGTTCGTATAAAAGAAGAACAAGATTTTATTGATAATACTTTGATCAAATATGTTGAAGTTCTCTATGATCTTGAGTTAATTGAAGATAACTTTTATGCTCGGATTAAATACGGAACTGATGATGAACGTGCAATTTGTTTAATTAAAAATGGTCTGTCTTTAAGTTCAGCGGTATTATTGATAAAAAAATATAATAGTTATTTGCAAATAAATGTTTCTTCCAGTACGGTTGTCTTTGATGATGCTCTGATCTCAGAAATGAAGAAAGAGAACGAAAATCAAATTTTAATATATGAAGTGCAGAATTGTATGTGATGATAGTTAATGGAAAGATTTTTGTTAAATAGCAATTCTGAGGATAGTGTAAGGCATGTGCGGCAGTTCCATTTTGCAGGACGGGAAAATCGTGGGTGCTGTCACGCATGTGTGTGTCAATGACCCTACCGGATTTAGTACCATACACAAGGACATCACTGAACGTCTATAAGAATATTGTACGCCGTATAGACGACCTTGGGCGAATTGTAAGGGGATAAGTGCACCCATTTTTATGATTGAAATTTGAGCAATCGTAAAAATTTGCGATTGATTTTGCGTGCATTATAACGCAATTAAAACTGAATATGAATTAAGCGTAAGCATTCAACTTAATGGTTGGGTGCTTTTCTTTTTGCCCGAAACTCTACCAACCAGGCAATAAAACTGCGCAGCAGAATAAATTACAATTTTATCAAAATTAGAAACAAGCTAAATTCCCTTAGGAACTAAGGGTGCATTTCTATACCGGTCTATAAATGCCGGTATGTGCGTTCTCCGAAGGTAATGTTCCTGTGCTTGAACACATTCACATATTGCGGAATAGCATTCCGGTCAAGAGTAATCTCTTGCGGCTGTAAGCCTATCTCTTACATACCTTGCCTCGCTGCAAGGATATTAAAAACTTACGAAAAAGGAGACTTGAAGAAAATGAAAAACGAAAAAGAAAAACTGGAAAAGGATTTGGAAAATGCGCAGATGAAGCTGTCACAGACAGAACACAAAGTGCAGGCATTGGAGAATCAAAGGAAATTCCTAATGAAGAAAGAGGATCGTCAGCGTACCCATCATCTCTGCAATATGGGCGGAGCCATCCAAAGCATTTCCAAAGATGCAGATGCCTTAACGAAGGTAGAATTTTTCCTTCTGATGGAACAGATTTTTTCTCTGTCCGCAGTACAGGAGTTAGTGGCAGAAGCAAAACGAAAACACGATGAAGGAGGCGATGTTTAATGGCGTTATATCACTTTCATGTAGACCAGGTAAAACGAAGCGAAGGGTGCAGTGCGGTGGCAAGTGCCGCATATCGTGCCGGAGAGAAATTGCATAATCTCTGGGACGGTGAAACGCATGATTACACAAAGAAGGGCGGTGTAGTTTTTACGGAAATTATGCTGCCGCCCAATGCGCCGGAGCATTTTTCTGACAGGTCAACCTTATGGAATGACTTGGAGCAGTTTGAAAAGCGTGGGGATGCACAACTTGCTTATAGTTTTGATATTGCCATGCAGAATGAATTTACTTTGGAAGAAAATATTGAATTCGCAAGGCAGTTTGTTAGAGAGCAGTTTCTTTCTGCGGGCATGATTGTAGATTTTGCATTTCATCTGCCGGGAAAAGATGAGAACGACATACCCAATCCCCATTTTCATGTGCTGGTTCCCATTCGTCCTCTGAACGAGGATGGAACCTGGGGAGCAAAGCAGCATCGAGTTTACAATTTGGATGAAAACGGTCAGCGCATTAAAAAAGAAAATGGCCAATGGGATTTTGTTGCGGTGCCTACAACCGATTGGGGCAGACCGGAAACCTTGCAGAAATGGCGTAAAGAATGGGCGAAGTTTATCAACAGCAAATTTGAAGAAAAAGGACTGGATTGCAGAATTGATCATCGCTCTTATGTAGATCAGGGATTGGATTTACTGCCGACGGTTCACGAAGGCCCTCAGGTTCGCAAAATGGAAAAGCGAGGTATCCGTACAGAAAAGGGAGACTTAAATCGTTGGATTAAGAAATTCAATCAGATGTACCGGAGCCTGCAGTCAACCATTGCAGCTTTGAAAGAATGGATAAAGGAAGCGAAAGAAATTCTGAAAGAACCGGAGGAAGTGTACTTGGTAGATCTGCTCCGGGATTGTCAGGACATGCGAAATCAAGTGGCATCTACTTATCAGCGTGGGAAAAAACGAGCAAAGATCAGCAACATGAAACGCTTTAATGAGGAATGCAATTATTTACTGAGGCGAAATATAAGCACGTTGTCAGAATTTGAAAACTATATTCTTTCTCTGAACGACCAAATCGGCAGCTCAGTTTCTTCCATGAATGAGAAAAAAGAGAAGATAAAAGAGCTGCAGCAGCTGATAGAACAGGCAAAGGTTTATAAGGAATTAAAACCGATCGCAGAGGAGTTGAAAAAGGAACAGTACAGATTCAAAAAAGCCAAAGTGAAGTATCAGGAAGAGCACGAAACAGAACTTCGTAGATATTATATGGTGAAGCGCAAACTGAAAGAAGCTGGATTCGAAAAAGAACCTTTTCCGCTGAAAGCATGGGAAAAAGAACTCCAGCAGTTGGAGGCGCAGTATTCGGAAGAATATGAAGCCTATAAACCTATGAATCAGGATTTGAAGATGCTGTATCAGATTAAAGGTGACGTAGATAAAGTGATGCGGGAATTGCATCCGGAGTTATTGCAGACACAGAA
>OOIG01002806.1_pt1 | contig 11253 bp, 3 predicted proteins | sample 1692091 | NCBI WGS metagenome assembly OOIG01 (sample SAMN06348188, study PRJEB24527) | human gut metagenome | biome: human gut; feature: ankylosing spondylitis patient; material: feces | host: Homo sapiens | place: China | collected 2015-10
TTTTTTTTTTTGGGAGACCCCCCCGCCATTTTGTCAAAATGGCGGGCTTTCGTTTCTCCCAAAGCCGTCTGCGCCCCCTGTTTCCGCTCCTATTTAATAAGGAGCTTGCGATAGATATTTTGATTCTGGAGGAAAAATGTATGAAGAAACGAATTCTGAGCCTGCTGCTCGTGCTCGTGATGCTGCTGAGCCTGCTGTCCGCAGGCGTTCTGGCAGCAGAGGGCGATGTCAGCGTCACACTGTCCGGTATGCACGACGCACAGGTCAAGTCCCTGAAGCTGTATACCTACATGGACGGCGTGAAGGGCGCGGACGATCTGCTGGCTGAAAAGACAGCCGCAGACGGCGCGTATACCATCGACCTTGCGCCCGGCGCTTACTGGGTCGACGGCTATGACGCGAACAATGACCGCAACGGCGGCGTGGTGATCGACGTCAGCAGCGACAGCAGCAGCTTCAAGCTGCAGCGGATGTATCAGATCTCCGTCAACCCCAGTTCATGGGTTAAGGACACAGACTATACTCTTTCGCTGCGCGTAACCGACGCCTCCGGTGCAGAGCGTAAGGCGGAGTTTGGCTCGGCTGTAAACTGGGGCAAGACCTACACAAGCTGCCTGTTTGTCGTTGGTGATACAGTCAGCGTGACAGCCACGCCGAACGCGGAAACGCATCTGAACTACAACCCGGCTACCGCTTCCAAGACCCCGACAATGAACGACAGCCTCAGCCTGACCTGCAAGGAATTCGTCACGGTCACGGTCACAGCGCCGAAGGGCTCGACCATCGACGCCGGTACGCTCGCAAAATACTATGTGTTCAGCTTCCTTGAGCCGTTCGCGCGTTCCGTCGAGGACGGCACGGCCACGTTCCATCTCGACAAGAACACGGATTACTTCTACCGTGTCCGCCATCCGCAGGGTGCAACATACTGGAACTACGTCAGACTGAGCGCCGACGCAGCGTACACGGTCACGGAAGAGGATCTCGGCCTGACCGGTGATTTCAGCAAGAGCACGATCTATCATTTTGAAAACAACGTCTACGACCGTGCAGGCATTTACCTGAACATCAACACCAAGGGCTATAAAAACATGGCCGTTGGCGAGACGTTCGAGCTCAACTCCTTCCGCAACTGGTTCGCGATCGAAAGCTTTATGAACGCCAAGGTCGCACTGCCGGAGATGCACTATCAGGTCATCGATGTGAACGGCAATCCCAGCGACGTCGTGACCATCACGCCGAACGCGCTGAACAGCAACGTCGCTGTGATGGAGGCCAAGCACGAGGGCACGGCCATCGTGCTCGTAACCTATGACGCAATGACCCATATGGCTGGCCAGACCAGCACGCCCTCGCATCGCTTCTCCGCCATCTGGCCGGAGTTGACGGGCGTGTTTGTCGTGAATGTCGGCGCGGACGGCAGTGCTATCCAGACCAATATGAATCTTGACCGCATGGACGCGGTCATCGAGAAGGATGAGGCGCGGCAACTCGATGCGGAGCATGACATTCTGTTCTACACTGGAACAGAGGGTGCAAGTTACAGCTTCAAGCCCGAAGCGGGCTGCACCGTGAGCGTCCTGCGCCCCACCGTGACCGCTGCGTCTATGACGTATTCCGGCGGCTTCACAAACACTGGCGTCACAATCGCTGAAGACGGCACTGTGACCGTCAGCGGTCTGATCACCGGCCGCAATATCATCAAGGTCACGAAGGGCGGCCTTTCGACCTATCAGGTCGTGACGGCACGCGGCGTGAGCTACAAGTTTGTCAACGCGGAGGGCACGGAGCTGACGCAGGAAGAGCTGGCTGCCATCAAGCCGGGCGATTCCGTCACGATCCAGTTCTCCAACCTGATCAGCCCCAAGGAAAAGCTTTCCGGCGCGTATAACTTCAACTTCTCCCTCTATATGCAGGGCCCGGACGGCACCTTCTTCAAGAGTGATCCCGGCGGAAACTTCGGCGTTTATGACTTCAGCGGCAACCCTGAGCGGCAGAAGCTGACTGTCACCATCCCGAAGTTCTGGGCTAAGGAGACCTACACGCTGAGCGGCGCGATCAAGCAGGCGGGCTGGCCCGGCGTTCCGACGCACCGCGGCATCACCTATGCTGTGGGCACGAATCCCGGCTTCGACGCGCCCAAGACGGCAGGCATTCTCAGCCGTCTGCCGGAGATCACGATCCCGGTCGTAAAGCTTGACTTCCTGACCGGCAAGCTGATTTTCCAGGATCAGAATGGCACGGCCATTGACCGCAAGGATCTGACCGTCACGCTGGCGGACAGCGCAGGCAACGGCATTGCGGTCGCGGAAGACGGCACGTTCAAGGCTTATGCCGAGGAATACTTCTACACCGTTTCCGGTGCCGGTGTTGAATATGCCTCCGGCAGCGTCACCATGACGGAGGAAGGCCCCAACGAATTCACCATCACCCTGCAGGCAACCGCAGCGGGCGCATGGGACGGCAAGACGCAGACCGAACCGCAGACCGACGAAAACGGCGTTTACCAGATCGGCACCGGCGCGGAGCTGGCATGGTTCGTCGCGAAGAGCAAGGACGCGGACGTTTCCGGCGTTCTGACGGCCGATATCAACCTCGGCAAATACGCATGGCTGAACATCTCCTCCAGCAAGAAGGTCGTGCTTGACGGCGCAAGCTTTGAGATCACCGGCCTGAACGCCACGGCTGGCCTGTTTGCGCAGATCGGCTCGAATTCCTACATCCATGATCTGACCATCCGCGGCGCAGTTTCCGGCAAGGGCAGCGCAGGCGCGATCGCCGGCTATGCCAGCGGCACTGCTCCGAAAATCGCGAACTGCTTCAACTACGCAGTCATCACCTCTACCGGCAACAACGTCGGCGGTCTTGTGGGATACACCTATCAGAACGCCGTGATCGAGAACTGCGCGAGCTTCGGCGCTGTCACCGGCGGCAGCAGCGTTGGCGGCATTATCGGCGGCACAGTCAGCAACGGCTCGACCATCACCGGCTGCTATAACACCGCAGAAATTTCCGCGACCGGCAGCAAGGCCGGCGGCATCATCGGCGGCACCAGCAGCGAAATGACTGTTACAAGCTGCTACAACACCGGCAAGATCTCCGGCACGGCCTCCGGCGGCATCGCAGGCGAGGTCAAGGGCAATGTGAACTGGAGCGGCACTGTGCAGGGGAAAATCACCATCTCCAGCTGCTACTCCACCGGCGAAGCGGGCAGCGCCGTATTCGGCACGGTTGACACTGCTTCCTCCGAGATCTCCAAGTGCTATTATCTGAACACGCTGGCTGCGGACGCGAACGCCGAAGCGCTGAACGAAGCTGACCTCAAGGACGCCGACCTGTCCGACGCGTTCGGCCCGGTCTGCGGCGGCTATCCCGCGCTCAGATGGCAGAGCGATGTGACCTTCCACGAGGCGAACGGCGAGGGCACGGTTGTTGCCGCACTGTGCACGGTGAAAGGCTACACCCGCTATACCTGCAAAAACTGCGGTGCAAGCTACCGCACAGAGTATACCGCACCGCTCGGCCACGACTTCTGCGAGGATCTGGACGGCAGCGACAACAGCTGTGTCCTGACGGCTCCCACCTGCACGCAGCCGGGCAAGATCGTCCGTACCTGCCGCAGAGACGGCTGCTCAGAAACGAAAGAAGACATCGTTCCCGCCAAGGGCCATACGCCCAAGGACGGCACTGAGCAGGTCTTCACCGGCTATAAGACCTACGAATGCGCCGTCTGCGGCGAAACCTATACGGTCTGGGACGACGACCGCCTCGGCCACGTCTCCTACCCCGAGCAGACTGTCACCTCTATCAGCGTTTCCGACAACGGCAATTACCCCTGGGTCTACAATGCCGATCTGGACCGCTTTGAAAGCAGCAACCAGAATCAGGACAAGACCAGCTCCACGACCTCGTTTGCCTTTACGCTGAGCGCACCCACCGTTCTGCGCTTCGGCTACGGCGTTTCCTCGGAAAACGGCTATGACAAGCTGACCATCACGCTCGCAGAAGACGGCGGCAGCCCGGAAACGCTGGCCGACGCTGTCAGCGGCGAGAAGAGCGGCAGCATCAAAAAGCAGCTCGGAGCCGGCAGCTACACGCTGACGCTCTCCTATGTGAAGGACGACGCCTCCAAGGGCGGCTCGGATATGGCATATGTCAGCGTTCTGACGCTGGCCGGCATGGCCCGCGTGATCGTGGAGAACACCACGTTCCCGAAGGCGGAGGGCGCTGTCTGGGAAGGCACACTGACCGACACCTGGATCGAGCTGACCGACGAATCGACCATGATGGGCTGCGTTGTGGAAGCACTGGATGGCCACACCGTCGTCGGCGCGGAAAGCAACTACATCTCCTCCATTGACAACTTGAAGGCGTTTGACGGCGGTACCATGTCCGGCTGGATGGGCACACTCAACGACTGGTTCACAAACTTTGGCTTTGGTGAATTTACCGTTGCAAAGGGCACGCTCTGCGCGGGCGACGAGATCCGCATCATGTACACCCGTACCGTTGAGGATCTTGGCGGCAGCTGGAACAATTCCGACACCCGCCTCAAAGCGCTCACATTCAGCACCGGTAAGCTGGCGCCCAAGTTCAGCGGCGACACCTTCACCTACACCCTGACTGTGCCGGAAGGCACGACCTCGCTGCTCGTCACACCGACGGCGGCAAACAAGAACTATCAGGTCCGCGCCTATCTCGGCACGCAGGCTACGGGCCGCGAATATTCCCGCACGTCCCTGATCCCCATCGCAAATGGCAGCGTCATCACCGTCGTCTGCGCAGACGACAGCTGGCCCACCATGAATGAAACGAGCGACGGCAAGCGCACTTATACCATCAACGTAGTGTTCGGCACAGCTCAGTCCTCTGACGCAGGCGTTGCGTCCGTCAAGGTCGCGGATGTTGAGGCAGCCGCGGGTGAGAACAACGCCTACACCGTCACTGTACCCTACGGCACGGCTATCACGGCAGACAGCTTTGTTATTGCGCTCTCCGACAACAAGGCCGGCGTCACCGCAGGCCCGACCGAGGGCGAAAGCGGCGTCTGGAGCTTCACCGTAACCGCTGAGGACGGCACTGCTGTGACCTACACCGTCACTGTGACCGTCGCGGAAGCGCCGAAGTCCTCTGACGCAGGCGTGACCTCCGTTTCCGTCGCGCACACCCCGGCCTCGAAGACCGGTGAGACAGCCTACACGGTCAAGCTACAGACGAACGCCGAGGTTACGGCAAACAGCTTCCAGATCGTTCTGTCCGATGAAAAGGCCAGCGTCTCCGCTCCCACAGCCAACGGCGATGTCTGGACGTTCACCGTTACCGCCGAGGACGGCACGACCACCGCAGCGTATACCGTCACCGTGACCCGCAGAAGCGCATCTGAGACGACCCCACTGCGGACGGTTACGCTCTCCATGCTCAGGGCAAGCCTGGAGGATACGACAACGCGCAGCTTTACGCTGCATCAAACAGCGGGCAGCAATGTGCTGACTTCTCCGTATCGAATCGTTTCTGGCGCATCCGGGATTCAGTTCCAGGTTAAGGTATCCTACAATACGGCATATTCCGCCGTATATGCCTTCACGACGACCGACGGAACTGCAAAAGCAGTGGACGCCCCGCACGCGAAGAATATTGCCATCATCAATCCCGATCTTTCCGGCAGTCTGGTCGCGGTCATTACGCTGACGAACAAGACCGACGCCTCCGACGTCTGGGTCTACGAGCTGCGTATGCCGACCGAGGCGAACCATGCCCCCAGGCTGAAGGACGGCGTAATCACCCCGGCTGCGGCCTCGATCAACCTTGGCGAAAGCTATCAGTTTGATATGACGCAGATCTTTGAGGACGAGGACGCCTACGATAAGCTCACCTACCGCGTCTGGCGTGATGCCGAGAATCCGTTCTATGTACCGGCCTCCTACACATATACGCCCAGCGCTGCCGGTACGTATACGCTCGTCTTCAAAGCAAGCGACGGCAAGGCAGAATCTCCGGAATACAAGTTCGTTCTTACTGTGATCGACCCGAACGCGAAGTCCTCTGACGCGGGTGTTGCGTCCGTCAAGGTCGCAGGCGTTGAGGCAGCAGCCGGTACGGCTGAAAACAGCTACTCCGTAACGCTCCCGGCTGGCACGGAGGTCACGGCAGACAGCTTCGAGATCACACTTTCCGACAGCAAGGCCACGCTTACCGGCCCGGCCAAGGGTGAGGACGGCGTCTGGACGTTTACTGTGACCGCTGAGGACGGCACTGCCGCGACCTACTCCGTCACGGTCACGGTGAAAGAGGCCAAGACGATCCACGCGACCATTTCCATGCAGGCAGAAAATATGTTTATCATGGTTCCGACCCGCGTGGAAGTCTCCAGCGATCTCGCCGAACGCTATGGCTACGCCGATGATGTCACAGACGGCGTTTCCGCGCTGGACGTGCTCGTGAAGTACCATGAGCTCACCTTCGGTGAGGACTTCACGAAGGACAGCAAGAGCGATTATCTCGTCGTCAGCAACGGCACGATCACCACGGTCAACGGAGAAAAAACCTCCGCGTTCAGTTTCGCGGTCAACGGCGAGTTCCCCTGCGACAGAAATGGCGAATATAACCCGCAGTACGGCTACACCGGCTACACCATCAGCCAGGCGCCCATTGCAGAAGACAGCACCGTTGAGTTCTTCTTCTATCAGGACACCAGTATGTACATGGACTACTATACGTGGTTCACGGATACGGACGGAAACCGTCTGGATACCTTTACGGTTCAGGCCGGAACCGACTTCACGCTCGGTATGGACGGCTATATGTACGCCTACGGCGGCGGTCTGAAGCCCGAGGACCGTGTAACGCACGGTGCGGCGCTCGATCCTGAGGACATCCAGATCTGCACAGTCGGCGAAGACGGCACGCTCACGCCGGTCGAGGGCAAGGTCATCGGCGAAAATGGGCAGGTCACGCTCTCGTTTGCCGCCGCAGGCAGCTATGTTCTGTCCGCAATGGGCGACGAGTTCACCAACATTTTCTCCCCGTGGCTCCCCGTCACGGTCACAGCAGCCCCGAAGTCCAATGACGCGAATGTCAGCAGCATCACCGTTGCGGGCGTTGAGGCCACAGCCGGCGAGAACAACACCTACACCGTTACCCTCCCCTACGGCACGGACGTTACAGCGGGCAGCTTCGTGATCGTCACAAGCGACGCAGGCGCGACTGTCGGCGCTCTGACGAATGAAGGCAATGTCTGGACGTTCACCGTCACCGCTGAGGATGGCGTGACCTCCAAGACCTACACCGTCACCGTTTCGTTCACCGAAGCCCCGAAGTCCAATGACGCGGGTGTCAGCAGCATCACCGTTGCGGGTTTCAAGGCTGTGGCCGGTGCGAACAACAGCTACACCGTCACGGTTCCCTATGGCACGGTCGTCAAGACCGGCAGCTTCGTGATCGTCACGAGGCATCCGCGCGCGACTGTCAGCGCTCTGACAAACACCAGAAATATCTGGAGCTTCACCGTCACCGCTGAGGATGGCGTGACCACCGCAGTCTACACCGTCACGGTCAATACCGCCGCGCTTCCGGAGCCGATCACTCCGGGTGTCGACAATAAGAAGCCCGCTTCGAAGCCCGAGGTCAAGCTTCCGTTCACCGACGTTTCCACGTCCGACTGGTTCTATGACGACGTTGCGTTCGTATACGAAAACGGCCTGTTCTCCGGCACGGACAGCAGAAGCTTCAGCCCGAACGCGTCCATGACGCGCGCCATGCTCGTCACGGTTCTCTACCGGCTCGAGGGCGAATCCACCGTCACAGGCAGAAGCAGCTTTACCGATGTGCGTTCCGGCGCGTATTACGAAAAGGCTGTCATCTGGGCAGCCGCCAACGGCATCGTCACCGGCACGGACAGCACCTCCTTCTCCCCCGACGCCAAGGTCACGCGCGAGCAGCTTGCCGCGATCCTGTACCGCTATGCGCAGTACAGGAAGCTGGATACCGATGCGAGCGCAAAGCTGAACAGCTTCACCGACGCGGACAGCGTTTCCGCCTATGCCAGCGAGGCGCTCGGCTGGGCTGTCTCGGAGGGCCTGATCAACGGTGCTTCCGGCAAGCTCATGCCGAAGGGCGACGCGACCAGAGCACAGGTCGCCGCGATCCTCCACCGGTTCGTGAAAAATGTACTGAACTGACCTCATAATCCCAATTTGCAGCACAGGACTGCCCCCCTTTTTTGGGGGGGGCAGCCCTGCGTGCTGTATTTCAGAGCATATCTGAAAGCCGGTAAAACAGACCGGCAGCAGCTATTGCGCCACTGGACAGATTACCGGTTTTCAGATATACTTGAAATGATACAACACATACGGAGTTGAATTGCGTGAACGTCTGGAAAACAAATAAAAAGGCCGCCGTCTGGGCGGTGCTGGCGCTGGTGCTGACGGCTGCGCTGCTGACCGGGTGCGGAGCGCCGCAGGCCGGGCCGAGCTATCACTGCACCGTCTCCATTTCCTGTGCATCGATTCTGGAGCACATGGAGCTTTGCAGCGAGGAAAAGCGGGAGCTGGTGCCGGAGGACGGCTGGCTGCTGGAGTCTGTAGAGGTCAGCTTTCAGGAGGGCCAGAGCGCTTTTGACGTTTTGCAGCAGGTCTGCCGGGAGAATAAACTCCATCTGGAATTTTCCACGACGCCGGTTTACGGCTCGGCTTACATTGAGGGCATCGGGAACCTCTATGAATTTGACTGCGGGGCGGAATCCGGCTGGATGTACGCGGTGAACGGCTGGTTCCCGAATTACGGATGCAGCCAGTATGCGCTGCAGGACGGAGACACGGTCACGTGGGTTTATACTTGTGAGCTGGGCAGGGACGTCGGCAGCGGCGGCTGGACAGAGGGCGAATGAGAAACAAAGACGCTTTTTCGGGATATCATCCCGTGATCAATTTTCTATATTACGCACTGGTGCTGCTGTTTTCGATGTGCCTGATGCACCCGGTCTATCTGGCGGTTTCGCTGACGGGGGCGCTGGCCTACGATATTCATCTGAAAGGCCGGAAAGCGGTGCGGTTTGCCGTCATGGGGTTACTTCCCATGGCGGCGCTTGCCGCGCTTTTGAACCCGGCCTTTAACCATGAGGGCGCGACGATTCTGACGTATCTGCCCTCCGGGAATCCGCTGACGCTCGAATCCATGCTCTATGGTGCGTCGGCAGCGGTCATGCTGGCAAGCGTCGTATTGTGGTTTTCCAGCTACAACGAGGTTATGACTTCGGACAAGTTTGTGTATTTATTTGGACGCGTGATTCCGGCGCTGTCGCTTGTTTTGTCCATGGCCCTGCGGTTCATTCCGAAGTTCAGGGCGCAGATGCAGACGGTTTCGGAGGCGCAGGCTTGTATCGGACGCGATACGAAAAACGGAAGCGTATTCCGCCGCGTTGGGAACGCCGTCAAAATCTTCTCAATCATGGTCACATGGTCGCTCGAAAATGCCATTGAAACGGCGGACTCCATGCGCTCACGCGGCTATGGCCTGCCGGGGCGCACGGCATTTTCGATCTATCGTTTTGACGACCGGGACAAGGCCGCGCTTGCGTGGCTGGTTTTCTGCGGGGCGTATCTCATTTCCGGCTGGATGGCGGGCGGAACGTATTTCCGGTATTATCCGACGGTGAAGTCCGCCGCATGGACGCCGATGACGGTGAACTTTATGCTCGTGTATCTTGCTCTGGTGCTGACGCCGGTGATTCTCGACCGAAGGGAGGACAGGCTGTGGAACTCTTTGCAATCAAACATCTGAATTTTGCGTATCCAGAACAGGCAAAGAACGCGATCTCCGATTTCTCGCTGTCCGTCCGGCCGGGAGAATTTCTGGTGGTCTGCGGTCCGTCCGGTTGCGGGAAATCGACGCTGCTGCGGCAGTTAAAAACCGTCCTTGCGCCGCACGGACGAAGGAGCGGTCAAATCCTGTTTGACGGAAAGAATCTTGATGAACTTTCCCAGCGCGAACAGGCTGAAAAAATCGGCTTTGTGCAGCAAAGCCCGGAGAATCAGATCGTCACGGATAAGGTCTGGCACGAGCTGGCGTTCGGGTTGGAATCGCTCGGCTATGACACACCGACGATCCGCCGCAGAGTGGCGGAAATGGCGTCATTTTTCGGCATCCAGACATGGTTTTATAAGTCTGTTACAGAACTGTCCGGCGGACAGAAGCAGCTTCTGAATCTTGCGTCTGTGATGGTACTTCAGCCGAAGGTGCTGATTCTCGACGAGCCAACAAGTCAGCTTGACCCGATTGCAGCGTTGGACTTTTTGGCAACGCTCGGCAAGATCAACCGGGAGCTTGGCACGACGATTATTCTGACCGAGCATCGCTTGGAAGAAGCGTTTTCCTTCGCGTCGCGCGTGGCGGTCATGGACGGCGGCAGACTGCTTTGCAGCGGAACGCCTGCCGAGGTGGGCGCGGAGTTAAAATCCAGCGGGAACGCGATGTTTTTGGCCATGCCGGCCGCCATGCGGATATGGGCGGCGACGGATTCCAAGGCAGGTTGCCCCATTTCTGTCTGTGACGGGCGAAACTGGCTGCTGGAATATGCAAAAACGCACGAGTTGAAGCCGATTCCGGAAGAAAATAAAAACGCGCCGGACACGGAAACCGTTGTCTCGGCGCGGGAAATCTGGTTCAAATACGATAAGGACTTGCCCGATGTGGTCAAGGGTTTATCCCTGGAACTGCACAAAGGTGAATTTCTGGTCCTGCTCGGCGGCAACGGCACGGGCAAGACCACCACGCTCAAGCTGCTGGCAAGTCTGAAAAAGCCGTATCGCGGGGAACTGAACATCACCGGCAGCGTCGGAATGCTGCCGCAGAATCCGCAGACGCTGTTTGTAAAAGCCACGGTGCGCGAGGACTTATTGGAGATCATACCAAAATCCGAACGGAAACCTGAGCGTCTCGCACAGGTCGTTTCGCTCTGCAAGCTGGCGGAGCTGCTTGACCGCCATCCCTACGATCTTTCGGGCGGCGAACAGCAGCGCGCGGCGCTGGCGAAAATCCTGCTTCTGAATCCGGACATTCTACTCTTTGACGAACCGACGAAGGGACTTGACGCGGAGTTCAAGCAGACGTTCGGGCAGATTCTGCGGACGCTGCGAGCGTCCGGCGTGGCGATTCTGATGGTCAGCCATGATATCGAATTCTGCGCGAAGTATGCCGAACGCTGCGCCCTGTTTTTTGACGGCAATATCGTCACCGAGGCTGCGCCGCGTGTATTTT
>OOIG01002808.1_pt1 | contig 11247 bp, 10 predicted proteins | sample 1692091 | NCBI WGS metagenome assembly OOIG01 (sample SAMN06348188, study PRJEB24527) | human gut metagenome | biome: human gut; feature: ankylosing spondylitis patient; material: feces | host: Homo sapiens | place: China | collected 2015-10
TCTTCGATGCGATTCGCATCTTCTGTGCGAATGAGATCGTCGCCGAGCGTGTCCCCGAGAAGGGCGTCAAGCCCGCGCCCGAGGCCCTTCGACTTTTTTTTGATCACTGCGGCCATGCATTTCTCCCCGGCTCGGTTATCGACCCGTCTTGGGTTCCATGCGTTCGAGCAACTCGTCGGCAAACGCCGTGTAGGCTTTCGCCCCCTTGCTCGAACGATCGTAGATCACGCCGGGCTGACCGTAACTCGGCGCCTCGGCCAGACGCACGTTGCGGGGAATGATCGTGTTGAAGACCTTGTCCCCGAAATGCTTCTTAAGCTGCTCGCTCACCTGCTGCTGCAGCGTGATGCGCGGGTCGAACATGACCCGAAGAATCGAAATGATGCGCAACCCCGCGTTCTTGTCGGAATGCACGCGACGCACCGAGCCTACCAGGTCCGTCAGTCCCTCGAGCGCAAAATACTCGCACTGCACCGGTACCAGGATTCCGTCCGCCGCGCACAGGCCGTTCAGGGTCAGCAGTTCCAGGGAAGGGGGGCAGTCGATGAACAGGAAGTCGTAGCGATCTTTTACCTTGTCCAGCGCGTCCCGCAGAAGGAATTCCCGGCGCTCCATGCCGATCAGTTCGATCCCGGCGCCGGCCAGCGCCTTGTTGGAGGGGAGAACATCGCCGTATTTGGTGTGCACCAGGGCGTCCTCCACCGGCACTTCGCCGATCAGTGCATCGTAGATCCCCTTGGAGACCGTCTTGTCCACGCCCATTCCAGAAGTGGAATTGGCCTGAGGATCAAAATCACACAGGAGGATGCGCTGCCCGGCCTCCGTCAAGGCCGCGGCGAGATTCACACAGGTGGTTGTTTTCCCCACGCCGCCTTTTTGATTCACAATCGCAATGGTTTTTGCCACGTGGGCACCTACTTTCTGAAAATACCCAATAAGGTAGAAATGCTTATGCTCATTTATTATAGCAAGCGTGGACGGCCGTTGCAAGGAGAAAAGCGGAAAAGCAGAGAAAAGGAAGAGAAAATGTTTCACGTGAAACAAACGGCAGAAAAAGAGCCGCGGATGTTTCACGTGAAACATCCGCAGCCGGTCACAGCAAAAGACGGCAGCCCCAGGGCGGCAGCTGCAAGTGCAGAACACCGCCGGAACAGGGAAGAGTATCTCCGGTGAGGAGATCAGTGGGGCCAGCGCCTTCCCACAGCAGTGTGACAGTGTGGGAGTCCGGTGAGGCGTTGACGGCTGTGGTCAGCCGCTGGTCACCGTCCTGCCGGGCAAAAATCAACAAAGGACCTGCGGTGTAGAGCCAGGAGATGGTGCCGGACTGCAGGGCTGGATACGCATTCCGCAGGGCACCCAGCCGGGTGAACCACGCCAGCAGGTCCCGGTCTTCCCGGCCCCAGGGGTAGGTTCCCCGATTCAGAGGGTCCTCAAAGCCCTCCATCCCGGCCTCATCCCCGTAATAGATCATGGGAGAGCCGGGGAAGGTGAACAGCACCAGCGCCGCCAGCCGCAGCTTGGCGATGCCCGCTGCCCGCTCCCGGGGCAAAAGCCGGTAGGAGGCCCGCTCCGCCTTGGTGTCCGGCGTTCGGTCCGCACCCAGCAGCGTCAGGATGCGGGGGGTATCGTGGGTGCCCAAAAAGTTCATGGCGGAGTAAAAGGCCGCCGGAGGATAGTTCTCCCGCAGGGTCTCCATGGCCTCCCGAAAGTCATCGGCATCCCCGCCGGAGACATAGGCCAGCAGCGCCGTGCGGAAGGGGTAGTTCATCAGCCCGTGGGTCTCACTGCCCAGCAGATACCGCCGCCGCTGGGAGTAGGCGATCTTATTGGAGCCGTCCTCCCACACCTCGCCGATCAGGATGCTGTCAGGGGCCGTCTCCTCCATGGCGGCGCGGATCTTCTCCAGAAACCAGTCCGGCAGCTCATCCGCCACATCCAGTCGCCAGCCGGAAGCTCCGGCACGCAGCCACCGGCGGATAATGGAGTCCTTGCCGTCAATGATGAAATCCACATAAGAGGGAGAGGACTCCTCCACCGCTGGCAGAGTGCGGATGCCCCACCAGGAGTCGTAGGAATCCGGCCAGTGGTGGAACCGGTACCAGCTGTACCAGGGAGAGTCCTGGCTCTGGGCTGCGCCCAGGGTGGGGTAATAGCCGTCGGCATTGAAGTACATGCTCTGGGATCCGGTGTGGTTGAACACGCCGTCCAAAATCACCCGCATCCCCCGCTGTCGGGCCTGGGCGCAGAGAGCGCGGAAATCGGCCTCCGTGCCCAGCATGGGGTCGATGCGGGTATAGTCCGCTGTGTTATAACGGTGGTTGGAGGCGGACTCGAAAATGGGGCAGAGGTACAGCGTGGTGACACCAAGGGCCTTCAAATCGTCCAGTTTCGACGTGATCCCCGCCAGAGTGCCACCAAAGAAGTCCCGGTTGCGGATCTCCCCATCCGGATCCGGCCGCCACTCCGGCGTGTCATCCCAGTCCTCGTGGACCCAGCGCCGTCCAACCAGACCCGCAGAGTCCACGAGTGCCAGACGGCAGAAACGATCTGGAAAAATTTGGTATGCCACACCTGCCCCAAACCAGCCGGGCGTACGGCTTTCCTGGTAGACCGTCAGCTGCCAGGACACGGCCTGTCCGTCACTGCGGTAGCCGGTCTTGTCCAGCAGACAGCCGGTGCCGTCCTCCCGCCAGAAGCGGAAGTGATACCAGAGAAGATCGGGCAGCTCCGGCGCGGTCAGTGTGCCGGAAAAGCAAAGCCGCTCGCCTGCGGGGCCCTCCAGGGGTAGTTCCTGCTCCCGCTGCGTCCCGGAAAACTCACAGGAGAGGACCAGTGCGCAGTGGGAAAAGCCCTCCGTGGCCAGGGGGCGGCAGTGAAAGGTGACCGCCGTTCCGCAGGGGACGGCGCCGAAGGGCTCCTTGCACAGGTCGCAGCGGGGATCAAAGACAAAGGGTTCGCTCATGGGGATGCGTCTCCTTACGGAAGCAGTTGGTTTTCGCCGGTGACGGCACTGCCGGTCTCGTCGGCGGTAAAGTAAGCGTTGAGAATATCCACGCCCGTGGTGGCCAGATTGGAGCCCCAGGTGGCGTGCTCAATGACGATGGCCACGGCGATCTCCGGATCGTCATAAGGGGCGAAGCAGACGAAGACGCCGTTTTCGGTCTGGTTGCCGCCCAGCTCGGAGGTGCCGGTCTTGGCGCCGGCAGTGACCACGCAGTTCCGGAAGGCATTGTAAACAGAGCCGCCGGGCTGGGTGTAGCCCAGCATGCCCTTTTTCACCGCCTCTAGCGTGGAATCCTGCATGGAGACCACGTTGGTGGGCGCCGTGTCGCCCACAGCCAGGACCTCCGTATTGTCATAGGATTTCACGGCCTTCAGCAGGTGGGCCTTGCAGTGCTGTCCGCCGGAGGCCAGTGTGGCGATGTAGTTGGCAAGCTGGAGGGGTGAGTAGAGCTGGTTGGCCTGGCCGAAGGTGGCCCAGGGGGTCTGGTCGTGGCCCGCCTCATTGCTGGGCAAGGTACCGGCGTAATCACCAATCTCAATGCCGGTGTGCTCTCCCAGGCCGAAGGCCTGCAGATACTCCCGGAAGGTGTCCATGCCCATTCGGTATCCCATCTCCGCGAAGAAGTAGTTGCAGGACTTGGTGATGGCCTCCGTCACATTGATGAGACCGTGGTTGCCGCCGGCGCAGTTGGCGCCGCTGTGGGTGGGGTCGTTGGGATAGACCCACCGGCTGGGAGAGTAGATCTCCTGGGTGGGAGTAATGATCCCCTTCTCCAGCGCGGCCACGGCCGTCAGGGGCTTGATGGTGGAGCCGGGGACGTACGTCCCGTTGGTGGCGCGGTTTGTGAAGGGGCGGGCAGGGTCATTGTAGAGAGCCGCGTAGATGCTGCTCTGTCGGAATGTGGAGAGATCATAGGTGGGATAAGAGGCCAGGGCCAGAACTTCCCCCGTGCCCACCTGTACCACCGCCACGGCGCCGCCCCGGGTCTCATCCCCATCCTCCCCGGTCATCCGGGTGATGGTGGCGGCCAGGGCGTCCTCCGCCGCCTGCTGGAGGTCCAGGTCGATGGTCAGCTCCACGGTGTTGCCGGGCACCGGCTCTTTGGAGTAATACTCGCCGGTGATCTTGCCGTCCTCGTTCATGGAGACCACCCGGGTGCCGTCGGTGCCCTTGAGATGGGATTCAAAGGCCGCCTCCACGCCGTCCTTGCCCACATAGTCGTTCCAGTTATATCCCTCGCCCAGGGCCTCCTTTTCCGCACTGTCGTTGATTTTTCCGAGATACCCCAGGATATGCGCCCCGTAGGTCGTCTCGTACTCCCGCACGGAGGAGGGGGTGACCTTGGCCCCGGCGTAATCGCCGTCGTTCAGCAGGGAGATCATCTCCGCGTCGATGTCCTCCGCCAGCACATAGGGGTCCGTCTTGGCGAGATTGCGGCTTCGGATCTCGTACTGGACGCCCAGCACCAGCCGGGCCTCCTCCACGGAAAAAGAGGCGGAGAGGCCGAAATCCTTCCGCATCAGGGCGATCAGCCGCGTGGCGGAGAGACCGGACCCTTCCAGCATGGCGCCGGTCAGCTGACTGGAGGTCAGCTCCTCCAGCAGGGCCTGGGCCTTGCCGGCCTGATCCAGCTCCTCATCCGCCAGGATGTCGTCGGCGGGGTTTTCCCTGTTGCCCTCCTCGTCCGTGGTCTCCAGCAGGGCGGGATGCTCCAGCAGATAGGCGGCCAGGGCGTCCGCGGCCTCGTCCAGGTCCTTCAGGTAGGTGAGAAAGCGGCTCCTGGCGGTGCTGTCCAGGGAGTCGATGGTGTAGGCGAAGGGGGCGGAGCGGGAGATGGGCAGAGAATCCACCCAGTTGATCCCCCGGCTCTGACACAGCTGCAGCAGCCGCAGGAGGGACTCGTTGGCATCTTCGTCCTTCTCCAGCAGGGAGGCGTCAAAGGTCAGGTTGTAGGAGGAGCGGCTGGACACCAGCACCTTGCCGTTTCGGTCGGTGATGTTGCCCCGGGCGGCCTCCACGGTCTCCGACCGGGCGATGCTGCGGACGGAGCTGGCGTAGTAATAGTCGTAATTGTTCACCTGCGTGTCGTACAGGACCCCGATGTAGACCGCAGCCACAATGAAAAACAGGGCTGCCAGAACATACAGGCGCAGATGATGGGCTTCCTTATGGTCCATAGACAGCCTCCTTCTCAGTCGTCCAGGTGGGTGCGGCGGAACACGGCGGAGAACAGCAGCACCACCGGGACCACCAGCAGGATGGAGACGCAGACCTCCCGCAGGAAGACCTGGGCCCCCGCAGCCCAGGCGGCTTTCCCCCCGGCCCACAGCACGACACAGTGAAAGGCGTCTGTAAGGAGAAAGGAGAGCACGGAGGTGACCACCCCACAGAGAAAGCCTGCCGGCAGCAGGCTCTGGGAGATCAGCGCCGCGCATAGCCCCGCCGCGGGAAAGATCAGGGTGTAAAAGCAGGGGATGGACGCCGGCAGCAGCAGGTCGCACAGCACTCCCACCGTCAGGGCGTAGACGGAGGCGGGGAGGGGACCCTCATACATACCCAGGACCGCCACCAGGATGGGGAACACAAAGGGAATGACGCCCCAGAGGGTGATCCGCTGGAGCACCGCCCCCTGGAGCAGGAAGAATACTGCCGTGGCCCCGGCATACAGGGCCCATTTGAAAATGGTCTCATTCCGCGCCAGCAATGCCGGAGCCTCCTTTCCGAACCGGTGGGGACATCCGTCCCATCAGGTCTGGATGTCAAAGGATTTGATGACGAAGACCTCCACCAGACTGTCAAAGTCGGCGGCGGGTTCCAGCACCGCGTAGGAGGCAGCGCCGGAGTCGCTGAGCTGCACCTCCTCCACTGTGCCGACAGAGAGGCCGGAGGGATAATACCCGCCCAGGCCGGAGGTGACCACCAGATCGCCGCCCAGCAGCTGGCAGTCCGCGGGCAGATAGTCCAGCCGCAGGCGGTTCTCCCGCATCAGGGAGAAGTCGCCCACCGCCAGCCCCAGGTCCTTGGTGCGGAACACCTGGGCGCCCAGGGAGGTGTCCGTGTCCACGATGGTGAGGACCGTGCACCAGTTGAGTCCCACTTCGCTGACCACACCCACCAGGGCATACGTCTCGTCGATGACGCAGTCGTTCACTTCGACACCGTGATCCGTGCCGATGTTCAGTGTCAGGGAGGAGGTCCAGTTGGTGACCGTGCGCTCCGTGACGGAGGCCGTCTCCAGCTCCAGGTCATAGTTCTGGGGCCGCAGGTTCAGCAGATCCCGCAGGCGGGCGTTTTCCTCATTGTTGGTCTGAGCCAGGCGGTTCTGGGCCTTGAGGATGGCGTTTTCCCGCCGCAGGGCGGCGTTCTCCTCCTCCAGGGCGGTGACGTCCTGGTAGTAGTTCTGCTTGTCTGTGATCCAGCCTGTCACAGCGGTGTAGGCCGACCGGAAGGGGGAGGCGATGATCCCCGCCAGATTGGACAGGGGAGAGGAGGTGTTGGAGAAAAAGGACATGAGGGACAGGCTCACGGCGATCACCGCCGTGGCGAACAGGACCCAGATGCCGTGTTCCCGAAAAAATTTCTTCAAAGGAAACCCTCCTGATCGTTGGTCAGCAGAAGAAATGGACGCCGAACCGCTCCAGCATCCGGCTCAAGCGCAGGACCGGCAGACCCATCACGTTGAAAAAGTCACCGTCCAGCCGCTCCACCAGAAGGGCACCCAGCCCCTGGACGCCGTAGGCCCCGGCCTTGTCCATGGGCTCGCCGGTGCGGATGTAGCCCCGGAGCTCCGCCTCCGCGGCAGGGCGGAAATACACGTCGGTGGACGCGCTCTCCGTCAGGATCTCGCCGCCCCGGCGGACGGTGACGCCGGTGCATACCGTGTGGCGGCGGCCCTGGAGGGCCGTCAGCATCCGCAGGGCGTCCGCCTCGTCCACAGGCTTGCCGAGACGCTGGTCGTCCAGAAACACCATGGTGTCGGCAGTGATGATGATTTCCTCCGGTGTGCAGAGAGCGGCGGCCGCGTCGGACTTCTCCCGGGAGATGTACTCCACCGTCTCCCGGGGGGAGAGGCCGGCGGGATAGGTCTCCTCTGTCTGAGGCACCCGGATGTCGAAGTCCGTGATGCCGATGCGCTGGAGCAGCTCCTGCCGCCGGGGAGAGCCGGAGGCCAGTACGATCTTTGCCATGGCCGCGCCCTCACTTTCCGGTGGAGCCGAAGCCGCCCCGGTCGGGACCGTCCAGATGCTCCACTTTGGTGAAGGTCAGCCGGGGCTGGTTTTTCATGATGCGGAACTGGCAGATCCGGGCGTTTTTCTCAATGGTCACATCCCGGGTGGCGTAGGCGGGCATCCGCCACTGGTCACCGTCGCCCCGGTAGGTGTAGTCTACCACGCCCATGGAGTTGGTCTGCAGAATGCCGTAATTCTTAAAGGTGGAGCTGCGGGGGACGATGTGGGCTTCATACCCCTCCGGCAGGGCGATGGCCACCCCCAAGGGGATCAGCCGGAACTCCCCGGCCTTCATAGTCACGGTTTCCGCCGCATGTAGGTCGATCCAGTCGGACTTGCCCTCCACGTAGCACAGCTCGTCGATGTCATCTGTGAAATATTTTACCTTGATCTCTTCCATGTCAAACTCCAAAATAAATACGGTTTGTATAATATAGAATAAAATTTATGAATTGTATAGGAAATATGATGCTTTCAGGCGGTTAAACCCATTGGATGCAGGAGACAAGTCCCGCTGATGGGCGGACAGATGCATCCCTGCTTTTATCAGTGTAAGGTTCCGTGCGGAGGGCTGTACAGCTCAGGGGGCGGAAATCAGGTGGACGATTGCATCCAGCAACAAGGGAACATACATGGCCGCCAGGCAGAGCTGTTCCCAAAGACCCTCACGGGCCACAGCCGTGCCCTGGAAGCGGTCTTTGTCCGAGAGGACAAACAGCGTGAAGAATACCAGCGCCAGCCCCAGGGCGGCAAAGCAGGCCCACGCCATAACCGGGGAGTCTGTCTCCAGCGCCAGCAGCGCCCGCCAGAGGGGTAGGAACAGCAGGGCGAAAAAGCCCAGGGCAGAGGCAATGCCGTGGATCAGGGCAGAGCGATCCGACAGATCTTTGGTGAGCCCGGTGGGAAACAGGGCGGCCAGGATACCGGCGCCCAGGGCGAAGCCGCCCAGGGACACGGCCAATCCCGCCGCCAGCCACCGGGAGGCCGGCGCCGCGCCGACGGCGTAGACGGCGGCAGTGGTCAAAAGCCATATCCCCAGCCACGCCAGCCACAGGCGGTAGACCCGGGCCACGGGACCGCCCCTTCTGCCCAGAACGCTGACCGCCATAGCCCCGGGCTGATAGGCTGGATCCCGCGGGGCCAGCAGGCAGGGAAGCAGAAACTCTCCGCAGAGGGTAAGGATCAAAAGGGTCCAAAACCAGCGGGTATCTATCCAGGCTGCCATTTGATTATTCAACTCCCCGTTCGTAAAGCCCCCGGGTGAAATCCCCCGCGGCGGGCGCGGCATCCAGATAGTTTTGCACGACGGACACGCATTCCTCCGCTGTCTCCGTGGTGAAGCGGAGACGGGCATAGGCCAGTCCCAGCCTGCGGTGCTCCGGCCGGTCCGCCAGATACAGCGGCTTGCTGTTCTGGATTTCCGTCCGGTGGCCGTAGGCGGGCAGCAGGGGAAAAGCGGCGCCGGTGCGGTCGACCAGAACATTGGGCTGGCCGCAGCGGCAGGGGCCGTCCTCCGGGACACAAGGGCCCTGCCGGTCCAGGCGGCAGCCGGTCTCGTTCTGCACCAGGCAGTTCTCCGTAATCATCAGGGGCAGGCGGCCGTAGACAATGGCCTCCGCCCGCAGCACCTTTTTCAGATCCCGGATCTGGGCGAACCGCAGCTCAAAGGACACGCAGGCGCTCTCCAGCTCCTTGTCCTTCAGATAGGCCAGGGACCGGGAATTGAACACATTCAGGCCGTAATCGCCGTAGAGATGGAAGTTCAGGCCCCGCACCAGGGGCAGATGGCCCAGATTTCCGATCAGAACACCGGTAAAGCCCAGAGCCCGGGCCCGCTCCAGCAAGGTGCGGAGCGCAGGCTCGTCCCGGTCCCGCCAGACCCGGGGCAGAACGGCGCACCACTCCGGGCCTTCTCCCGGGAGAGATTCCAGCCGGGAGACCTCTTCCAGCGGGATATAGACCCGGGCCGGGCAGCCCAGCTCCAGCAGGGCGGGGGAGAGCTGCTCCAGCCGGGTCACGGAAATGGTGAGCCGGGGCGCCTCCGCTGTGCAGTCGGCCTCCGGCAGGGGCGGCACCGGCAGCTCCCGGCGCTTGGGCGGCGCAGTGCGGGCGGCGGTGAGAGCCGCCAGCGCATCCCGCCGCAGGGCATTGACGGCACTGGCGGAGAGGGACAGCCCCTCATCTACCAGGGTGACCACGGTGTCGCAGCGGTAGGCGGTGCCGCCGGTCTTGCGGAGGCGGGCTTCCAGCTCCAGTCCATCCAGGGCCCGGGTCCGGGCGGCCTCCGGCACCGGGCCGGTGACCGTGACGCTGTGGCCGTCCCGGTCCGACACAGTCAGGGTGCAGGGCACCCCCGCGGAAACGGAGCAGGAGAGATCCACCGGCACCGTCCGCAGGCTGTCCCGTTCATAGGCCCGGCGGGCCTCCTCAAAGAGGTCCTTGGGGTCCGGAGCGTTCTCCGGACGGGTGCCGAACATGGCAGCGCCGTGTTTGCCCTGCCAGTACCAGTCGGTGAAGCCGGACCGGGAGAAGGCCTGCTCCAGCTCCGCCCGCTCGTCGGCGGTGGGACCACGGCCCTCCTCCAGCAGGCGGGCGTAGATGCGGGTGATGACGGCCACATACTCCGGCCGCTTCATGCGGCCCTCCAGCTTCACGCAGGATACGCCCATGGCCCCCATCTCCTCCAGCCGTCCGGCCAGACAGCTGTCCTTCAGGCTCAGGGGATATGCCTTTTTGGCGGGGGCGTTAACCCCGTAGGGCAGGCGGCAGGGCTGGGCGCAGCGGCCCCGGTTTCCGGAGCGGCCCCCGATCAGGGCGCTCATCCCGCACTGGCCGGAGTAGCACATGCACAGCGCCCCGTGGGCAAAGACCTCCACTTCCACAGGGCAGTTTTCACAGATCGTACGGGTGTCCTCCGCCGAACACTCCCGGGCAATGACCACCCGCTCGCAGCCGTCGGCGGCGATCTCCCGGGCACCGCCGGAGGTGAACAGGCTCATCTGGGTGCTGGCGTGGAGGGGCAGATCCGGCAGCGTCCGGCGCAGCAGGCCGAACAGCCCCCAGTCCTGCACCAGCACCGCGTCCACCCCCAGGCGGCCGGCCTGAACGGCTGTCTCCAGCGCCTGGGGCAGCTCCCGGTCCGTCACCAGGGTGTTCAGCGTCAGAAAGACCCGGACCCCCCGCTCGTGGCAGTAGGCCAGGGCGGCGGCGAACTCCTCATCAGAAAAATTTTTCGCGCCCCTGCGGGCGTTGAAGGCGCCCCAGCCCAGGTACACCGCGTCCGCGCCGTTCTGGACCGCCGCCCGCAGAGCCTCCGGCGAACCGGCGGGGGCCAGCAGCTCCGGCCTCATCCCCGGTCCTTCCGGGCCTGGGCGTCCAGCTTCTGCTGGAGGCGGAAGACCTCCCGCTTCAGCTCGCTGGCCTCGCTCTGGGCCTTGCCGGCCTCGTCCAGATACTCCTTGATCTGGCCCCGGAGCTGCTCCGCCGCGGCCTGGGCCTTGAAGAGCTCGTCGGCAATGTTGACGGCGGTGAGGACGGCGGCGTCCGTGCGGCCCACCTTGGAGCTGTCCAGGACCTCCGCCATTTTATCATTGACGTAGGCGCCCACCCGCTGCATGTAAGAAGAGGACTCCTCCGCAATGAAGGTGAGCTCCTCCCCGCAGATGTTGATGACCACGCGATTTGCCATAAACAACTTCCCCCTCGTCGGTAGATTGATCAGCGGCAGGGCAGATGCCGCCCATTATCATAAATTATAGTATATCATAGGAAAAAAGACAGCGCCACAGAAAAACGGGAGGTTTTGAAAAAATTCACATTTCCGCCAGGAGCTGGGGCAGGTGCGGACTTTTTCCGCCGGGGCTTGTCCTGCCGGGGAAAATCGTGTAGAATAGGGGAAGTTCAAAACGAGGGGAGGAGCGGAGGATGCCCAGCTGTCTGGTACATACCGGGGATGAGAGCGTCACCCTGTCCGCGGCCACGGTGAAGCGGCTGCTGGACCGGGGCGACGGGGAT
>OOIG01002813.1_pt1 | contig 11235 bp, 8 predicted proteins | sample 1692091 | NCBI WGS metagenome assembly OOIG01 (sample SAMN06348188, study PRJEB24527) | human gut metagenome | biome: human gut; feature: ankylosing spondylitis patient; material: feces | host: Homo sapiens | place: China | collected 2015-10
ACCAGCAGTTTCACCACCGCGCGGTAGACGCCGCCGGCGTTGTCCACTTCGATGCAGGAGAGTTCCACTCCCGTCACCGGCCGGTCGACGCAGACCATCGGGAATCGCCGCTGTTTCAGCCGCCGGAGCGCATCGGCGTATCCGGGGAAGTTGTAAGGCAGAAGGATCACTCCCGCGACACCGAGTTCATCGATATGGAGCAGGTAATCCAGCACTTTCGCATGCCCTTCGGTGCTCTGAAAAAGCTGAAATCCCATCTTCTTTTCGCTGGCGAACGCCTTGATTCCATCCGCAATGCCGATGGTCATCGCATCGGGGAACCCGGCCCAGATGGCGCCGATGGTCACCGTTTTCCCGGTCGTCGCCGGCTTGGCCGTCTGCTGTTTGAGGTCGGGATTGATCAGAGTGCCGCGGTTCGGTTCCTTGATGAGCACGCCTTCCTTGTTCAGAATGTCCAGCACCCGCCGGATGGTGGTGCGCGAAACCTGATAGTTTTCCGCCAGCGCATCCTCCCCCGGCAGATATTTGCCGCGATCGTAATTGCCGCTCCAGATGTCCTGCACGATCACATCGGCGAGACGAACTGCTTTGCTGTTATATTTCATTTTTAAACAAATTGTATTAAATTATCGTGCATTTGTCTATTATTATACCAAAAAAGAGGATCGATGTCAAGAGCATTGTTTGAAATTTCGTAAAAAAAATACAATTGTGAGGCGGAACTGGGGGCGTGTTGAGAAAGCGCGTATTTTCTGTCGCCGGGCGCTTGTTTTCGTCGTAACTATGCGTTATATTACGGATAAGTCTAGAGAGAAAAGACGGTTCCGGTTTTGACTTGATTTTGTGGAATTCGGTCGTTATCAGCGTCCGGGAACAGAATTCCGGGAGTTGATACCGGGATTCCGCGAGTCGGCCCGGAGCCGGTTGCGGCAGGGGGGAGGACCCCGCACGCGGCCGGAATCCGATCCAGAATCGTCCTTTTCCTCTTTCCGTTCAACCTTCAGAAAAGGATACTATCATGGCTGAAGAAAAGATCGTTTTCCAGTTCGACGGCGAGAGAACCATGGAAATCTCCACCGGCAAAGTTGCCAAACTCGCCAACGGCTCCTGCCTGGTCCGCCTCGGCGACACCATCGTTTTGACCGCCGCCTGCTCGGGCGCCCCGCGGGAAGGGACCGACTTCTTCCCGCTCCAGGTCGACTATCGCGAGAAGTACAGCGCCGCCGGCAAGTTCCCCGGCGGATACATCAAGCGGGAAGGCCGCCCCTCCACCAAGGAGATTCTGACCTGCCGCATGATCGACCGGCCGATCCGGCCGCTCTTCCCCGACTACTTCTTCGACGAAGTGCAGATCTCCAGCGTGCTGCTCTCCGCCGACGGCGTCAATGAGCCGGATGTGCTCGCCATGGTCGGCGCTTCGGCGAGTTTGATGCTCTCCGACCTGCCGTTCCAGGGGCCGATCGGCGCGGTCCGCGTCGGCCTCATCGACGGCAAGTATGTCATCAATCCGACCCGCGCTCAGATGGAGCAGAGCAAACTGGAACTCATCTACGCCGGCCGTCCCGGCCAGGTCATCATGATCGAAGGCGAAGCCGAGTTCGTCAGCGAACAGCAGATGAAGGAGGCGATGTACGCCGCCGACAAGGCGATCTGCAAGCAGTGCGAAGCGCAGATCGAGCTGGCGAAAAAGGCCGGCCGCCCGAAGAAACAGTACAAACTCTACCCGGTTCCGGAAGCGCTCAAGAAGGCGCTCGAAACCTTCTGCGCCGACCGCATCGAAGGGGTCTGCACCATCCCGGGCAAAGAGGACCGCATGAATGCGATGGATGCGCTGCGCGACGACGCCCGCAAGGCGCTGCGCGCCGACTTCGCCGACATGGACGACAACCAGTTCGCGCTGGAGACCGCAAAGGGATTCGATGACCTCGTCCGCACCGTCACCCGCAATGTGATTCTCACCAAGCAGTTCCGGCCCGACGGCCGTTCGATCACCGAAATCCGTCCGCTTTCGGCGGAGGTCGGTGTTCTGCCGGTGGTTCACGGCAGCGCGCTCTTCTCGCGCGGTGAAACCCAGGCGCTGGTGCTCGCCACCCTCGGCAACGAGAAGGATGCGCAGGAGTACGATGACCTCACCAGCGAGACCGGCATTGCCAAGAAGCGCTTCTATCTGCACTACAACTTCCCGAACTTCAGCGTCGGCGAAGTGGGCCGGATCACCGGTCCGGGCCGCCGCGAAATCGGGCACGGCAACCTGGCCGAGCGTTCGGTCAGCAAGGTGGTTCCGAAGGACTTCCCCTACGTCGTGCGCTGTGTCTCCGAGATCATGAGCTCGAATGGTTCGACCTCGATGGCGTCGGTCTGCGGCGCCACGCTCGCGCTGATGGATGCAGGCGTTCCCATCAAGGCGCCCGTCGCCGGTATCTCCTGCGGCCTCATTCAGGACGGCGACGACTTCACCACGTTCATCGACATTCAGGGCGTTGAGGACTTCCACGGCGAAATGGACTTCAAGGTCGCCGGTACCAAGAAGGGCATCACCGCCATCCAGATGGACCTCAAGAACGACGGCCTGACGATGGCCATCATCAAGAACGCCCTTGAGATCACCTATGACGCGCGCGTGCAGATCCTCGACCAGATCATGCTGCCCTGCATCTCCGAGCCGCGCGCCGAGGTCAGCCAGTATGCGCCCAAGATGATCACCATGCACATCGACCCCGAGCGCATCCGCGAGGTCATCGGTAAGGGCGGCAGCGTCATCCAGAAGATTGTTGCCGATACCGGCGCCAAGGTCGACATCGACGACGACGGCACCATCCACATCGCCTCCGCCAACGCCGCCGCGTGCGACGCTGCGAAGAAGTGCATCGACGATATCGTCTTCGTGCCCGAGGTCGGCAAGCTCTACTATGGCCGCGTCGTGCGCCTGATGCAGTTCGGCGCGTTCGTCGAGATCGCCCCGGGCAAGGACGGCCTCGTCCACATCTCCAAGCTCGACCGCAAGCGTGTCGAGAAGGTTGAGGATGTCGTCACCGTCGGCGATATGATCTGGGTCAAGTTCATGGAGATCGACGAAAAGGGCCGCTGGAACCTCTCCCGCAAGGACGCCCTCATCGAGATCGAAGCCCAGCAGGCCGCCGCAAAGGCCGCCGAGCAGCAGTAATTCGGCTTCCTAAAGATGATAAAAAAGCAGCGCCAACCGGCGCTGCTTTTTTCGCTTGCGGCGAAATCGGCGGCATGGTATGCTGAATGTGGAAAAGTTGAAAGCGTTACGGGGAGGAAACTTGCCCTATGAGAAGCGATAGTATGTTTGTCGAGGCGGCCAAAGAGGATGTGCCGGAGATCATTGCCCTGCGGCATCAAATTTGGGGCACTACTTACAGAGGGATCTACCCCGATGATATGATCGACAACTTTGATTGGGCGTGGCATCAGGAGAAAGAACTGCTGCGGATCAATGATCCGGCGTATTCTGTGTATCTGCTCCAAAAAGACGATCAAAATATCGGCTATTTGACGATAAGCAGAACCGACGGGATCGTCTTGCAGTCACTGTATATTCTCTCTGAATATCAGCGGCAGGGGATCGGTCGGGCGGCATTTGATTTTATCAAGGCGTATTGCAAGGAACACGGGGCGAAGTTTTTTACCTGCCACTGTGTTCCCGAGAATCTGAATGCCCGAGCATTTTATGAGAAGATGGGCGGCGAGGTGATCAGGACGGACTTGGCAAACGAGGAGCCATGGCAGAACTCGGTCACCTATCGGTTTGCGGCGGCGTAAGCGAATCTGAAAGATCGACAGCTGTCGGGCTGAGAAGTAAGGGGCGGCGCCCGCAGGGTGCGGAGAATTTATGAAATATCCGGGAGGCTCTTTCGATGGACTATATCCGAATCACCGATGATAATATTGAGAAAGAGCACATCTGCTGTGCGATGTCCGGCAAGCAGGGCGTCATCAAAAAGGAGTGGCTCAAGCAGCGCTTTAAAGAGGGGCTGGTCTTCTGCCGGAGCGCGGAGCGCGGCAAGTGCTTTATTGAGTATATTCCGGCGGAAAACGCGTGGGTGCCTATTCAGGCGGACGGGTATTTTTATATTGACTGCCTGTGGGTCTCCGGCTCGCTGAAAGGGCACGGATATTCCAACGATCTGCTGGAAGAGTGCATCCGGGACACAAAGGAGCAGGGACGAAAGGGACTGTGCATTCTCTCATCCGAGGGGCGGAAGCGGGAGTTCCTCTCCGACCCGAAGTATCTGGCATATAAGGGATTTGCCGTTGCCGATACATCGGAATGCGGGATCAATTTGATGTACCTGCCGCTTGCACAGGATGCAGAGCCGCCGAGGTTCAAGGCCTGTGCCAAGCACCCTGCGGTGGAAGAGAGCGGCTTTGTCCTCTATTATACCGACCAGTGCCCGTTTACTTACTACTGGGTGCCGCGCGTGGAAGAGGCCGCGAGAGCGTACCACGTGCCTCTGAAGGTCATCCACGTCACCAGCAGGGAGCAGGCACAGAGCGTACCCGCCCCGGTGACGACCTACGCGCTGTTCAAGGACGGCAAGTTCCTGACCCAGAGCATTCAAACGGACAAAAAATTTCTGAAGCTTGCGGGAATACAGGTGGAGCAGTGCTCGGATACAAAATAAAAGCACGGTAAGGGGCGCGGCATGGCTGCGCCCCTTTGCAAATTCCATGCGGCTATGCTGAAGCGGAAGGGAAAATAAATTTCACGGCATATTTACAGGCTGTGGGGGAATTTGGTATAATATGGCATCCGACAGGATACAAAAGACAAAAACGTGATTTTCTTCCCTGAAAGGAGAAGTGCTGTAATGCGTGATTATATCATTATGACCGATAGCTGCTGCGATCTGAGCCAGCAGGAGGTCGAAGAGCTCGACCTGACCGTTCTGCCCCTCTCATTTACCATCGAGGGCAAGACGCTTTTGAATACCCCTGACCACGCGGACATGTCGCCTGAGGAATTTTTCGCCAAGATCGCCGCGGGCGCGGACTGCACGACCGCCGCGGCCAACGTCGGCCAGTTCACCGACGCGATGGAAAAGGTCTTGCAGGAGGGCAAGGACATCCTCTGCGTCTGCTTTTCGAGCGCGCTGTCCACAACGTATCAGTCCGCCTGCATCGCGGCGGAAGACCTGCGCGAAAAGTACCCCGAGGCGAAGATCTTAGTCATTGACTCGCTGTCCGCCTCGCGCGGGCAGGGCATGCTGCTCTATCGCGCCGTGCGTGAGCGCCGCGAGAAGAATTTGACCATCGACGAGCTGGATGCCTACGTCCGCTCCATCATCCAGAGCCAGTGCCACTGGTTCATCGTCGACGATCTGAACCACTTAAAGCGCGGCGGCCGCGTGAGCTCCACGGCGGCGCTGGTCGGCACGATGCTCGGCATCAAGCCCGTCATGCACACGGACAGCGAGGGCCGCTTGACCCCCGTGAGCAAGGCCCGCGGCACGAAGGCGGCGCTGCGCGCGCTTGTCGACAAGGTTGGCGAGATCGGCGTCGAGCCAGAGAAAAACCAGCCCATGCTCATCTGCCACGCCAATTGCCCGGAGTCCGTCGAGTACGTCAAGGGGCTACTCAAGGAGCGCTTCGGCGTAACGGACGTGCGCGATGAGTTCATCGGCCCCGTCATCGGCGCGCACACCGGCTGCGGTACGTTGGGCCTGTTCTTTGTGGGGACTGAGCGATGAAGTGGCTGGAATTACACCTTGACACGCAGCCCGCGGGCATCGAACCCGCGACGGAGCTTTTGAGCGAGTACGGCATCGACAGCCTGATGATCGACGAGGAGGGCGACTTCAAGGACTTCCTCGAAAATAACCACCAGTACTGGGACTATGTCGACGACGAGCTGATGGAGCAGATGCACGGCAAGAGCCGCATCACGTTTTATTTGGAGGACAGCGCCGAGGGCTACAACACCCTCGCGCAGTTCCGTATCGGTCTGTCGGCCTTCAAAAAGCAGCATCCCGAGTACGCGCCGCTGATCCTCAGCATGGAAAATGTCGAAGACGCGGACTGGGAGAACAACTGGAAGCAGTTCTACAAGCCCATGGAGATCGGCGAGCGGCTGCTCGTCGTGCCGGAATGGGAGCAGGCGCAGGAGGACGGGCGCGTCAAGCTTGTCTTAAATCCCGGATTGACGTTCGGCACCGGCAGCCACGCCACGACGCGGCTGTGCTTACAGGCGCTTGAGCAGCATATCCACGGCGGGGAAAAGGTTTTAGACCTTGGCTGCGGCAGCGGCATTTTATCCATCGCCGCGCTGCTGCTCGGCGCGAAGGACGCCTTTGCCTGCGATATCGACGACAAGTGTGTCGGCGTCGCGTATGAAAACGCCGCACTCAACGGCGTCGGCAAGGAGCATTACACCGTCCGCGCGGGAGACGTGCTCAGCGACAAAAGGCTCCAGAAGGAGTTCGGCGGCGACTATGACGTGATCGTTGCAAACATCGTCGCGGACGTCATCATTGCGCTCGCCCCGCAGGTGGGGAAGCTCCTCAAAAAGGGTGGCATTTTCCTCTGCTCGGGCATCATCGACGACCGCGCCGGCGAGGTAAAGGAGCAGCTTATCGCTGCCGGATGGCAGATCGAAGAAACTCGCAGCAGCGAGGGGTGGTTTTCTTATCTTTGCAGATAAGAGGAGGCTTTTCACGCTGCGCGTGGAGGGGGAATAGCAGTGCCGATGGCACTGCACGGATAAAAGGGAAAAGGGGGATACTCTCTTTCAAAAGAGAGTATCCCCCTTTAGTTGCCCGTTTCCGCACAGTGCGGAAAACCGCCGCTGCACGGTGCAGCAGCAGATCACAGCAGTGTATCAATGCCGATTTGCACTTCCGCAGAGTCAGCAGATTCGGGACCTCCGAACCGAGAGACAAATTCTTCCTCGGAAAGAATAGGAACCCCCAGTTCCTTTGCCTTTTTCGTCTTCGACGAATTCGATTCCCCGTCGTTGCTGACGAGGTACGTTGTCTTCCCCGAGACGCTGCCGGTCACGGCGCCGCCTTGCTGTTCGACGTAGGCTTTGAACGCGCTGCGGTTTTTGAAGAGGTGCACATCGCCCGTGATGACGAAGCTCAGACCTTTGCAGGTTCCGTCGGCCTCCTGCTTGGGGGCGACGTCCTCCAGTGTGAGCTCTGCCATCAGGCGGTCGAAGAGGTTTTTGTTTTCATCGTCAGCAAACCAGTTCAGGAGCGCGTTTGAACGCTCGACGCCGATGCCGTCCACGTCCTCGAAGCCCTCGCCGCTCTCGATGCGTGATAAAAAGCCCTTTGTGCCGAGCGCTGCGATGAGCTTCTTGCCCGCGTCCGCGCCGATGTTCGGGATGCAGAGGGCGAAGATCAGGTGGATGGGGTCGACTTTGCGGCTCTTTTCGATGGCCGCCAACAGGTTCGCGCAGGACTTTTCGCCAAAGCCTTCGAGCTTTACGATCTCGTCCGCGTGCGCGTCCAGATGATAGAGGTCGGCAAAATCGCGCAGATAGCCGCGGTTGACGAACTCGTGCAGCGTTTGCACGGAGAGGCCGTCGATATCAAGCCCGCCCTTGCTCGCAAAGCGGACAAAGCGCTTCAAGTGCTTGGCGGGACAGTTCGGATCGGTGCAGCGCAGCGTCTTCACGCCGCTGATGGGACTGATACGCACCTCGGTCGCCGCGCCGCAGACGGGACAGGCCGTCGGGACTTCATAGCTGCCCTCGGCCCTGACGACCGCGATGCACTTCGGGATGATCTTGTTGGCCTTGATGATGCGAAGCTCGGTCTTGCGGTCCTTGCCGATGCCGAGGCGCTCGAGCTCGCTGACGTTGCAGAGGCTTGCGCGCGTGACAGTCGTGCCCTCGAGCTGCACAGGGTCAAAGACTGCGACCGGCGTGATGGTCGAGGCCGCGCACGACCATTCGATGTGGTCGAGCACCGTGTCGGCGGAAACGTCCGCCCACTTGTAGGCAAGGCCCGCGCGCGTGGCGTGATGACCCGTCACGCTGCCGGTCGCTGCGTAGTCCGTGTCGTCGTAGGTGATGACAAGACCGTCCACGGGAATGCCCATCTCGCCGGAGTCGACCTTTTTCGTCCAGCGTGCGATGGCGTCGGGCAGATTTTTCGCATCCGTGTGCTCGCGCTCGACTGTGATGAAGCCGAGCTTTTCCAGATAGTCCATGCGCGCGCCCCAGGAGCGGAGCTCTTCATCCGTATGGACGAGCGTAAAGGCGTTGAACGTCACGTTGCGCTCTTTCACCTTGTCGAGATTCGTCTTGTCGAGCGCCAGCGTGCCGGCGGCGAGGTTGCGGGGGTTTGCGTAGCGGTCGTCCGCGTCCTCGAGCGTGTCGTTGATGGCCTCGAAATCTGCATAGGAGATGGTCGCCTCGCCGCGCACGACGAGGTGGCCCTTGTCGCTGATTTTCGCGGGAATACCGCGGATGGCGGAGGCCATATAGGTGATGTTCGTGCCGACGGTGCCGTTGCCGCGCGTCAAAACGCGCGTGAGCGCGCCGCCGTCATACGTCGCCACAAGCGTCGAGCCGTCGAGCTTCCACGAGAGCCAAATGTCGCGTTCGCCCGCCCAGTCCTGCAATTCCTCGACCTTTTTCGTCTTGGCGAGCGAGAGCGCGGGGTACTCGTGCGCTTCCTTCTCCCCCTCGCCGTCCATTTCGTTTCCGGAATGGCTCGTCACCTGCGTGGGACTGTCGGGCCGGACATAGCCGGTCGCTTTTTCCAGAGCGGTCAGCTCGTCAAACAGAGCGTCCCACTCGTAGTTCGTCATCTGCTCCTCCTGCCCGCCGTAGTAAGCGTCGGAGGCGGCATTCAGCCGTGTTACGATCTCGTCGATCCGGATATTTTTGTCCATAGTGCGTTCCCTCTCTCCGGCGGTGCGCAAAAGGCAGTCAGCCGTTGTTCATGATGTAATCTTCCGCGTTCTGCTCCATGTCCTCGCCATTGCTGAAATAGGTGTAATTGTCCGGCACGGAGCCGACGATAACGGTCTCCGCCACGGAATAGGTGTTGCTGAATTTTGTCGTTGTGGAAAAGCCCGGCAGCAGAATGCTGACGTACACGTCCACCACAAGGTAAATCTGGTGCTTCGTCTGGTTGATGCCCGCCGACGTGAACGCATTTTCAAAATGCGCGCTCGACGAGCCGACCGACTGCATCCGCACGCGGATCAGCGGCCCGCGCCCCGCCAAAAACGGCGAGCCGAGCAGCGTGCCGACCGGCACGGAGAGTTCCTTCGTCGTCACCTCGGAGAGCTTTTCGAGTACCTCGTCGATGATGGCGGACTGCAAACGGTTGAACTCCGCCATGTTGCTCTTGACCGCCGTGATCTTTCCCTCGTTGTCCTTTTCAAAGGAGATGAGCTGGTCGTAATCTACGCCGCCGCTGTAGATCGTCTCGTTCACGGCGGCGGTCACGATGCCGTTGACCGTATTTGACACGCGCGCCGTTGCGAGCGACGTGAGCACGGGTTTTAGGTGCGTCATTGCCACGATGGCGAGCGCCAGCAGCGCCGCGAGTAAAAACAGCACAAACAGCAGCGCCCGCTTCTTTCCTGAAAGTCTTCTGTGTCTCCATTTCGGCACAGAGCCTCACCCCGATTCCAGTGAAGCCTATGCCGCGCGGGCTTTTCCCTATTCGCCCAGCCCCATGACGAGCTTTTTGAACGCCTTGCCGCGCTCCATGAAGTTCGCGAACTGGTCGAACGCCGCGCACGCGGGCGAGAGCGTCACGATGTCGCCGCGCACCGCGCGCTTATAGGCGGTCTTTACGCAATCCTCCAGACTCTCGCAGCGCACGATCTCGGGGCTGCCGTGATAGTCCGGGCACTCGCGCACGGCCTTTTCGATGGCGTCCGCTGTCGCGCCGCACAAAATAAGCAGCTTGACGTGCTTTACCACCTCGGGTGCAAGGGGTGCAAAGGGAATATGCTTGTCATATCCGCCCGCGAGCAGAATGACCTTTTCGTTGAACGCGTTGAGCCCCGCGATGGTGCGCGTCGGGCTCGACGCGATGGAATCGTTGTACCACTGCACGCCACGGATCGTCCGCACCGGCTCGATGCGGTGCTCGACGCCGACAAAGGTACGCGCAGTCTCGCGCATGACCTCGTAGGGCACCAAACCGTCGAGCGCCGTCACGGCGGCGAGGTAGTTTTCGACATTGTGCATCCCCGGCAGACGGATGTCAGAGATCTGCATGACCGCTTCCTCGCATCCGTCATGGCGCAGGACGATGGTATCCCCGCGCAGGAACGCGCCGTCCGTGACTTCCTCGCGGCGGCTGAAGAGCCGCGTCCACGCTGCCGCCTTTTTCGAGAGCTTGCGCGTGATGTCGTTGTCCTCGTTGAAAATGGCGATGTCGTCCTCGTGCTGATGGAGATAGATATTCTCCTTCGCCGCGATGTACTCGTCCATATCCTTGTGCACATCCAGATGGTTCGGCGCAAGGTTCGTCATCACCGCGATGTGCGGCGAGCGCTTCATATCAAGCAGCTGGAACGACGAGAGCTCGACGACCGCGAAGTCTTCAGGCTGCATCTTCTCCGCGTCGCACAGCAGCGGGTGGCCGATGTTGCCGCCGAGATACACGGTCTTCTCCGCCGCGCGCAGCATTTCGGCGATGATGCTCGTCGTGGTGGTCTTGCCGTCGCTGCCCGTCACGCCGATGATCGTACATGGGCAGACCTCGAAAAAGATCTCCATTTCCGACGTCACGATGCTGCCGCGCGCTTTCGCCCCGAGCAGCGCCGGAACGTCCGGCCGCATGCCCGGCGTGCGGAAAACGACGTCCGCGCGCAGATCATCGAGGTAGCCTTCGCCAAGCTGCAAGTGCGCGCCCAGCGCTTCAAGCTGCTTCGCGCGCTCGCCGAGGTCTTCGCGGCTCTTTTTGTCGCAGGCGATGACCTGCACACCGTTTCGGCACAAAAGCTCGATGAGCGGCGTGTTGCTCACGCCGATGCCGAGCACTGCCGCTGTTTTTCCCCGCAGGGAGGATAGATATTCCTGTATCGTCATAGACGTTCATCCTTTCGTCTGCACATACAAATTCAATATATAGTATAGCGCAGGAACGGCAAAATAGCAATGCATTTTCCGTTGACAAGCCCCGCGCCATGGGCTAAAATAGTTGTGCGAGTATGACAGACAGTCGCGCGGCGAGGCCGAAAGGCCCGCTGTGAGGAAAGTCCGGGCTCCACAGGGCAAGGATAACGGGTAACGCCCGCCCA
>OOIG01002816.1_pt1 | contig 11229 bp, 9 predicted proteins | sample 1692091 | NCBI WGS metagenome assembly OOIG01 (sample SAMN06348188, study PRJEB24527) | human gut metagenome | biome: human gut; feature: ankylosing spondylitis patient; material: feces | host: Homo sapiens | place: China | collected 2015-10
GCACATGCTTGACGTGCATGGGGTCACAGGTTCGAGTCCTGTACCGCGCACCAGACGAAAACCTTGAAACCATGATGGTTTCAAGGTTTTTTGTTTTCCCCAAAAGCACGCGGCGCTTATGCGCCCGCGGACGCCTGCGGAGGCGCTCCTGCCGCTCTCCGGCCACGCTTGACCGCCGCCGTGACCGCCAGCGCCAGCAGCGCGGCCCCTATCGTGATCGCCGGCACATACAGGAAGGGCAGCGTGGCGGAAAAGTCCTGCTGCAGCGCCTGATAGGTTCTGAAGTACGACGGATAGCTGGTGGCGGCATAGGCCAGCGTAGGCGGCACAGCCACGATCCAGTGGACGATCTCTTCCCCCAGCGACGTCAGCCACAGAACGGCCACGACCCGGGAATAGGGACGGGACAGCAGATACCGCCGGCCGCTCCACCGCACCGACGCGGCCCTCAGCAGGCCGCAGACCGGCGGAAACAGCAACAGCAGCATATCCCACCGGAGCATGACCGCCAGATAAGACACCACGCTGCCGCTGTTTGCATAGTCCGCCAGCAGTGCCGCGGCCAGTCGGAAGGGCAGCTGGAAGCGAACCAGCAGAAAGTACAGCACCAGCATGGCCCACGGCAGCAGCATGACCAGACGCCGACGGAGAACATCGCCGTCACACCGGCCCCAGCCGACCCACACCGACGCCGCGCCGCCTGCCAGCAGCAGCCACGACCATGCGTACGCATAGAACATGGTGGCCGCCAGCAGGAACAGGGCGGCGGCGGAGAAGCCGATGCGCCAGCGCAGCTCGCCCCGGCGGGCCAGATACTGCGCCACCTGACTGTCGCCGCCGCTACTTCGCACCGCCGCACCGGCCAGAATGTCGTCGGCGGTGACGCCGTACAGCTCTGCCAGCGCGGGCAGAACGGTAATGTCCGGGAACCCGCCGCCGCTCTCCCATTTGCTGACGGTCTTGTTGGAGACGCCCAGCCGGTCGGCTGCGTCCTGCTGGGTCATGCCCGCGTTCTTTCGGAGGGACGCCAGATAGGCGCCGGTTTTTGCGGTATCCATATTATGGTCACGCTCCTTTCTGTGTGGTCACAGTATGCCGCAGACGGCGCAGGCCGTCCATCCCGGCGGTGAAGAAAAGCGTCTGCGGAACGTAGAGTTGCTTCTATGCGGCCTTTTTGCGGGGCTTCTGCGCGCCCGGACGCAAACCGTGCCAAAAAACAGGCGGCCTCCCTGACCGGGGAGGCCGCCTGTTTTTGCGTCTGTCAATTCCCGATAACGTAGCTGCCGGAGGCCGGGGCTTCCACCGCCGTCACCACCAACCGCGTCTCCGCGTCGTAGCCGTCTGGCAGTTGGCTGCGCGCCGCCGACGCGTCCTCCCCGGCGGGGAGGTAAATGCGATCGAACAGCTCCGCCAGCTGTGGCACCGTCAAAGCGTTGTCGCCGCTGCCCCGCAGCGTCATCGACAGGGCCACGCCCTCCGGCAGGCTGCTGCGCAGGCTCTTGGCAAAGTCCGTCAGGATCTGCGTATGGTCGCTGCCGCCGTTGGCAATGGCGTCCAGCTGACCCTCCGCCGGGTAGCAGAACCAGTCCAGCAGCACCTCGTCAAAGCCCAGCGACGCACATTCCTTCACCAGTGAGGTGATGTAGCTGAGCACCGTGGGATCGGTAGGATCCAGCCACGCGCCGCCGTTGGCGTCGTACCAGATGCTGTCATCCTCCCGCACCAGCGCCGTCTCCGGCAACCCCCGGGCGTAGGCGGCGTCGGCAAAGCAGCAGATGCGCGCCACCGTATAGCGATCGCTGGCCAGCAGCTGCTTCAGACAGTCCAGCGGACGGCCCCGCTCCACCACCACGTTCTGGGGCACAGACACCTGCGTGTCGTAGGTGATGCCGCCGTTTTCGCGCTTCACAGCCAGCACCATATCCTCCGGCGCCAGCGTGTTCATGATGTAATCCGCCCCCCACCACAGGCAGTCGTCAGGCAGGCGGACGGCATGGAGCGCCGTCACCGGCGTCAGCTTGCTCTCCGGCTCCAGACGATCGATGTCCACATTTTCCACCGGCGGCTTATCGGTCTGCTCCTGCTGCGGATCGCGGCGGCCCCACGGCAGCTCCAGATGCACCTGCCCGGCCTCGTCATATACCAGATAGTTCTGGACTGCCAGATAGCCGATGGCTCCCAGCAGCACCAGCACCAGCACCACGATCAGCACGATCCGCCCAGCGGATACGCGGCCCCGGTAGCTGTTGTAGCCTCTCGTTGCCATAGGCGCGCTCCTCAGGGCCGGATACTGTCCACCAGCGCCACGCGGCGGGCATGGCGTCCGCTCTCAAACTCCGTGGACAGGAAGATCTCCACCATGCGCTTGGCCAGATTGGGGCCGGTGATGCCGGCGCCCAGCGCCAGCACATTGGCGTCGTTGTGGCGGCGGGTCATTTCCGCCTGCAGGCAGTCGGTACACAGGGCGCAGCGCACGCCGCCCACCTTATTGGCGGCCATGGACACGCCGATACCGGTGGTGCAGATGACGATACCCTTGTCGCACGCGCCGGCGGCTACGGCCCGCGCCACCTTTTCCGCGTAAACGGGGTAGTCCACGCTCTCCGTGGAGAAGCAGCCCACATCCTCAAAGTCGATGTCGTGCTCCTCCATCCAGATCAGGATGTCCTGCTTCAGCAGATAGCCGCCGTGGTCGCAGCCGATGGCAATTTTCATGGTCGTGTTCTCCTTTTTCTTTTATAGACGGTGGAAGATGGGCTTTCCGCCCTCGAACGTGCAGAAATACCGGAATCCGCAGTCCCACAGCAGCTGCTGCCGCTCCCGGATAGCGCAGCCCACCATATCGCAGGAGTGGGCGTCGGAGCCCAGCGTGATGACCTCGCCGCCCATCTCCCGGTACAGCCGCAGGATGCCGCCGTCCGGCAGAGGGGTGTTGCCCCGGTTGGTGTTGCACTCGATGCCCAGCCCCTTGGGGATGATGGTGCGGAAGATATCCGCCACCTGCGCCATGTGGGCGTTGAAGGTCATGTGCTCGCCCAGATTCTCGTTCATGTACCGCAGCGGCAGCGTCAGGTGGCCCAGCACGCTGAACCTGCCCCACTTTGCCAGCTCCAGCATATCCTCCAGATAGCTGTCGATAAGTGCATGATAATACGTTTCCGTATTTTTTTCAATGTAGTAAAAGTCAAAATACCCGAATTTTTTTCCGGCCATATGGACGGAGCCGATGACGAAGTCCAGCTTGGGCGCGTGGTTCAGCAGGTGCTCCGCCCGGTCAAAGGCCATGTTGGCCTCGCCCAGCTCCGCGCCCAGCCGGATGGTCAGCCGGCCGCCGTACAGCTGCCGGGCCTCCGCCAGCTCCCGCTGCGCCTTGTCCCAGTCGAAGTCCCAGCGGGGCGCGTTGCTGCCCCAGTAGACCGTGTCCACATGGTCGGTGACGCAGATCTCGTCCAGTCCCCGGGCCAGCGCGGCCTCCGCCAGACGGGCGATGGTCGCCCTTCCGTCCGGAGAGCTGTCAGAGTGGGTGTGATAATCAGCCAGATACATACGGCACCTTATTTCTTCTTATTGAAGCTGAAAAAGCTCTTGCGCTTTTCGTAGTTGCTCTCGCCCAGCGTCTCGCTGAACTTCTTCAGCGCGTCCTTCTGCTCGCGGCTCAGGTTCCGGGGCGTCTCGATGGTGACGGTCACATACTGGTCGCCCCGGCCCCGGCCGTTGAGGACAGGGATGCCCTTGCCCCGCAGACGGAACACGGTGCCGGTCTGGGTACCCTCCGGAATGGTATATTCCACCGGCTCATCAATGGTGGGGATCCGCAGCTTGGCGCCCAGCACCGCCTGGCTGAAGGTGATAGGGGCCTCGCAGAACACGTCGTTGCCCTCCCGGCGGAACAGCTCGTGGGGCTGCACCATCACGGTGATCAGCAGATCGCCGGCAGGGCCGCCGTTCTTTCCGGCGTTGCCCTGTCCCCGCAGGGAGATGGTCTGCCCGTGGTCGATACCGGCGGGGATGTTGACCTTGATGGTCTTGCGCTTGCGCACCGCGCCGGAGCCGCCGCAGTCGGTACAGGGCTGGTGGATGATCCTGCCGGTGCCCCGGCAGCGCTGGCAGGGACGGCTGCTGGCGAACACGCCCATTGGCGTGCGCTGCTGCACCTGTACCACGCCGCTGCCATGACAGTCGGGGCAGATCTCCGGCGTGGTGCCGGGGGCGCAGCCGTTGCCCTTACAGGTGGTACACTGCTCGCTGCGCTGGATGGTGACCTCCTTCTCGCAGCCGAAGGCCGCCTCGGTGAAGGTCACGGACACGCTGGCCCGGATGCTCTCGCCCCGCTGGGGGCCGTTGCGGCGGGTCTGCCCGCCGCCGAAGCCGCCGCCGAAGAAGCTGCCGAAAATATCGCCCAGATCGCCAAAGTCGAAGCCGCCGCCGAAGCCGCCGGCCCCGCCGGGGCCGCCGGGGCCGCCTGCGGGTGCCTCCATGGCCTCCACGGGCTCACCCAGGAACTTCTTGTCGGAAGCCACCTGATGGCCTGCGGTCCAGCCGTGGGTCATGGCCATACCGACCGAGTTGCCGGCGAACGGAGTGCTGTAGCCAAAGCCGTAACGACCGCCCAGGCAGTTGCCAGCCACATACAGGCCCTCGATGGGCTCCCAGTCCTTGTTCAGGACGTTCTGGGTCTCGTCGGTGATGACACCGCTCATGGTGACCATCATCGGGTTGGAGGAGTGGCCGGTGGAGCTGGTGCCGCCGAAGAACGGAGCGGTGTCGATGGGCACCATATACGGTGCATCCTTGCCGTAGTCACTGTCCACGCCTGCATAGCACAGCTCGTTGTAGTGTGCGATGCTGTCCAGGAAGTTCTGCTTGGCAGCGCCCTTGTAGCCCAGCAGGTCTGCCAGCTCGTCCAGGGTGTCGGCACGGTAAACGGTACCGGCCATCTGGGTGCGCTCGGCCAGGTTTGCAATGGTGATGGTGTTGGCCTGGCCGGACACGGTGTTGTTCATGTCCTGCTCGACCTTATCCCAGTAGTCCTGCATGCCAAAGTTGGGTGCGCCGTGGTCCAGCGGAGCAGCCTTCAGGGTCTTGGCCCAGTTGGCGTCGGTGACGTAGCAGGCCAGACCGGCGGGCTGACGCAGGCAGGTGGCCTGGATCTGCGCAATGGCACCCTCGTTCATGAAGCGCTTGCCGCGGCTGTTCAGCATCAGCATGGGAGCGGTGCCCCAGGGGCCGGAAGCGCCGCCGCCGATGGCCATCCAGCCACGGGGGGTGGGCTCGATCATGCCGCCTGCCCAGCAGGCCATCTTGTGGCCCTGGCCGTTGCGGGTGCCTGCAGAGGCCCAGCTGTCAGCGGTCGCGCCGCTGCGCTCAGCCCACTCCATGCCCTCGTTCAGCAGCGCCCAGCACATCTCGGGGTTGCCGATGAAGTCGCCTGCGCACAGGATGACGCCCTTGTTGCAGTTGTAGCGGTAGTAGGTGCCGTCTGCGCCCTTGGCGTACACGCCGGTGACCTTGCCGCTGTCGTCCTGGATCAGCTTGATGCCCTCGCGCTCAAAGTCCCAGGCACAGTTGGGGGTCTCCTGCACATACTTGACGATGTACTTGTGGATGTACTCGATGTTGTTGCCCTGATAGCCGTAGAACTGGGCATTGCAGGGCCAGGTCAGGTAACCGCCGCAGCTGATGGGGTAGCTGGCCTTCTGCTGGCCGTAGGCTGCCTGGGTGTTGCACAGCGGGTACTGGAACATATCGCTCATGTCGTAGTGACCGGCACCGCCTGCGGGCTCGCCGTCCACCCACTGGTCGCCGGTCTTGCCGTCACCGGCAGCCTTGGGCACGATGACAGCGGTATCAGCCAGATACACGTCGCTGTCGTTGGCCTTGCGCTCTTCCTCATAGGAGTCGTAGATCTCCTCATAGCGGTCGAACATCTGGCCGGAATACTGCACGAAGTTCTTGATGATCTCGGGGTTCACACGGCCGGCTGCACGCTTGCAGAACTCGGAGGTGATGGCACCGGTGTCATAGGGGCCATAGCCGCGCTCGATCAGCAGCTTGGAGTTGACGTGGCCGATGTCCTCGCCGTACCAGCCGCCCATGTTGGTGCCGGTGCCGTCCAGGTCCACAAAGTTGCCCCAGGGCTGCTTTTCAATGACCGCCACGGTAGCGCCCTCATCCACAGCACCAAAGGCTGCGCCGACGCCGGCATGGCCGCCGCCCACGATGACCACATCATAGGTGCCTGCATCCTCGTACTTGTCGGGGTCAGCCGGAGCCTCACCCAGCCAGTCGCCGGGGCCGCAGTAGCCGGGCACACGGCCGGTCACTTCGGTCGTCTCAGGCTTTTCCACCTCAGTGCCGGTAGCCTGTGCGATACAGTCGGCTACGCACTCCTGGATGGCGCCCACGGAGGCCACCAGCGTGCAGCTGGTCACAGCGTCCACATCGGCGCTCTGGCCCTCCACGATGGCCTTGGCCATGGCAGTCTTTTTGTCGTCGGTCAGCAGGTCCTGCTCACCGGAGGAAGTGATCTCGCAGGCGGTGATGCTGTTGGCATCAAAGGTCATGGAGACACCGATCTCGGAGTAGGAGATGGTCTTGGAGGCAGAATAGGTGCCCGGGGTGTACTTGTCCTCGGCGGCTGCGGTGCTGCCGGAGGATGCGGCGGTGCTGCTGGAGCTGCAGCCTGCCAGCAGACCCAGCGCAGCGGCACCGCTGCCAGCGGCAGCAATGTTGCGCAGGAAGCTGCGGCGAGAGATCTTGCTCTTCATTTGGTTACCTCTTTTCTTCTTTTGCACCGGTCTTGTGTAGGCCCGGCGCTCTTGTTACAAGTTTAACAGGTTTCGGCAAAGATTTGAAATACCAATAATTTGCCCGCTTATAACTTAGACGCATAAGGTGGTTGAGTTTGCACAAGAAATTTGTTATACTCTTGGCAAGGTTTCACAATTTTTGATGCAGGCAGGAGAAAAAGCGTATGACATTGCAGCAGATCATGTACTTTCAGCAGGTAGCCCGCTCCGGCAGCTTTACCAAGGCGGCGCGGGCCTGCTTTGTGTCCCAGACAGCCATCAGCCGCCAGATCAGCGCCCTGGAAGAGGAACTGCACGTCACCCTGCTGGAGCGCGACACAGCCCATGTCAAGCTGACGCTGGCCGGAGAGTATTTCTTCCAGCAGGTCAACGAGCTCACGGCCCGGCTGGAAGAGGTCGTGACCCAGACCCAGACCATCGCCCAGGAGCAGCAGACCCACCTGACCCTGGGCATCCCCACCATCCTGGAGCAGCACGCCATCTCCCAATTGCTCCGTCAGTACCACAGCCAGCACCCGGAAGTGCAGCTTTCCACCGTGGCCGGCTCCCGGCAGCAGCTGGTCAGCCAGCTGGTGGACCGGAAGATCGACCTGCTGGTCGCCATGGATTTTGACCTGCCCGATCTGGAGGGGCTGGACAGCATCATCCTGCAGCAGGTGCACGCCACCTGGCTGCTGCCGACCGGCCACCCCCTTGCCGGAGCGGAAAAGATCGCGCCGAAACAGCTGCAGGGCGAAACGCTGATCCTGACTCAAGAGGACCCCCAGGGCAACACCGAGGAGCTGCTGCGCCAGTACTACAATCAGCTGGGTCTGAAAGGAAACCCGGTCCTTCACACCCGGACGCTGGAGGAGCTGTTCCTGCTGGCCAGCGCCGGGGTGGGCATCGGCCTGCTGCCCTCTTCCGTGCCCGGCTACCTGCGCCCGGATCTGTGCAGCGTGCCCATCGACGGCCCGCAGTGGAACTTCAGCTTCCTGCTCATTTCCCGCCGGGAGCGCAGCCGCGCCAGCGTGCGCGCCATGTTTGAGCTGGCAGAACATTTATAAGGCAAAAAGCCCCCGGTCTGCCTGCAGCGTGGACCGGGGGATCCTTTTGCGTAAAACACAACAAAAAAGCGTTCTGAGAAATCTCAGAACGCTTGGTGGTTGCGGGGGCCGGATTTGAACCAACGACCTTCGGGTTATGAGCCCGACGAGCTACCAGACTGCTCCACCCCGCGATATTTACTTTTCGCTCATCAGCTGTTCGCTGACTGCTCAAGTATAATACCACAGGGCAGGAACAATGTCAACCCCTTTTTCCAAAAATTTTGAATTTTGTGCAGGAGGGGCTTGCCGCCCTTACTTCTTCCGCTTTTTGCGCCAGACGGCAAAGCCTGCGGCGGCGGCCGCGATCACCAGCACCACCGGCCAGGCACCGGCCAGCCAGACGGCCAGCTGCTGCAGGCCGTTTACAAAATTGGACCAGCCCTGTGCAAAGGCTGCACCGACGCTGCCCAGGAAGCTCTCATCGGTGGGGGTGTAGTTCTGCACCTCGCTCAGGTTGACGTACACGGTGCACTGCTGCACCTGATTGCTGTACCAGTCCAGCTGGCTCTGCCAGCTCTCGATCTGGGACTGCACGTCGGTCAGGCTGGTCTCGATCTGCAGCAGGTCGGACAGATTGTCGGCCTGGGCCTGCAGCTCCTGCAGACGGGTGCGCTGGGCTTCCAGATTGGCCAGCCGCGTTTCCACGTCCATGTACTGGGTGGTCACATCGTCGGCCTGCTGGCTCTTGTAGGTCACATTGCCCGCCTGCGCCACAGCATCCAGAAAGCTCTGGTAATTTTCTTCCGGCACACGGAAGGTCAGGTTGACGCTGCGGCTGGACCCGACGTCTGAATATTCACTGCAGGATTCCAGATACCCGCCTGCGTCATTCAGGGCAGCATCCAGTGCCGCGCGGGCCATGTCGTAGTCCTTGCTTTCCAGGGTCAGGTTGGCGGTGTAGATGATCTTGGGGCTGGTGCTGGCCTGCCGGTCCTCGGCGGCAGCAGCGTCGTTCTCAGAAAGAACAGCTGCCTGGTCCAGGTCATAGGTGACAGCCTCCGGGGTAGCGTCCAGCATGGCCTGCTGGGTGGTAAAGCCACCTGCGGTGGAAGCTGCGGAACTATTGGCCGAATACAGAGCCATGTTGCTGCTCTTTGCACCGATGTCCAGCATTCCGGTGCTCAGGGCACCGTAGCCCACCACGCACACGGCCAGACAGGCGGCCAGCGCGCCCACCTGCTTTGCAGGGAAATGGATGAGCTTTGCCTTTTGGAGCGGTTCCTGCGGGCGCACGACAGCCGTGTTGTCTGCCTGCGCCGGCATCATCGGGCGGTTCTTTTCCTCTTCGGGCAGGGTGTCGGCCATGGCCAGCAGCTTTGCCTTCAGATCTTCCGGGGCGTGGAGGTCATCCGCCTCCATCTTGTACTCATACCACCTCATCTTCGATCTCCTCCTTCAGCATCGTCTGTAACTGCGCCCTTGCCCGCCGCAGCCAGCTCAGCACCGTGTTGGTGGGCACCTTCAGCATCCGGCCGATCTCCGCCGTGGTGTACCCTTCATAATAGTGTAAGTAAATGGCGTTGCGGTAATTCTCCGGCAGGGCCTTCACTGCATCCAGCACACTGCCTCCGAAAAACAGGGAGAAAGAGGCGGAAATAAGGGCATAGGTAAACAGCTGCACGCCAAAGGGATACTGGGGGGTCTTCCGGATCTCCTCCAGGGCCGCCTCCGTCTCCTCCAGGCTCAGGTACTGGGTGCAGATGCGCCGGCTGAGCTGGTTGAGCTGCTCCAGGCGATGAAGGTCATACTGCTGGCCCGCCACCCGGCGGGTCTGGGTCACCGCCCCGAACTGGGGCGCGTAGATGGTCACAACAATGCTGGAGGTAATGGAGAGCACATCAATGCGCTCCGCACCGAAGGAGGCGCAGAGCCGGCGGATACTGTCCTCCACCCGGCTGATCTCCGCCCCGCTCTGGAGCATATACTGTCCGATATCCAGTACCCGGTACAGGTACTCGTTGGCCCGGTCCGCGGCCTCCGCCCGGGCCAGGTAGTTGGCGTCATCCGCCGAAAAAAAGGATTGCCTGCGTTGTTCCATGTCTTGGTCTCCCAAGGCGGCGCCCCCGCCGCCCTTTTCTCTACACAATAGTCAGTCGGCGCTGTTATATCACAGTCCGAGCGGCTTTTCAAGTCCTTTTTTGGCACAGTACGGTAAAATCTTCCGTCCTCCCAGGTATCAGACGAAACGGGCCGAAAAAGGTTCCCCCTCAGGAGAGTGCAGCCTGGAAAAATCGCCAGGCATGGCCGAACAAAATATCCTCCGCTGTCTCCTCAGGGAGGCCCCGCCTTATCAGGAAGTCATAGAGGCCCAGGGCCTTCTCCACACTGTCCAGGTCACTGTGGATATCTGTCCCGTCGTAGTCGGAGCCCAGGGCCAGACACTTTTCCGCCCCCAGCTCCAGGAAGCGCTCCACATGGCGCCACAGGTCCTCCAGATCACCCCGGCCATCGTTGGAGAGAAAGTTCTGGCAGTAGTTGAGGCCGATGAGGCCGCCCCGCCGCACCATCTCCTGAATGAACGCATCCGGCAGGTTCCGCCGGTGGGCGCAGACGGACCGGGCGTTGGAGTGGGAGGCCACAAAGGGTTTTTGGGCAATGTCCAGCAGCTCCTCGAAACCCCGGTCGTTGAGGTGGGACACATCCACAAGTATGCCCCGCTCCTCCATGGCCGCCACAGCCTCCCGACCAAAGGACGAAAAGCCCTCTCCGGTGTCGTGGCCGGAGGCCAGCTCATTGTGCCCGTTCCAGGTGAGGGTCATCATCCGCACCCCGGCACCCCAGAGGGTATCCATCCGCTCCAGCTTTCCGCCCAGGGCGCTGCCGCCCTCCACTGTCAGCAGGGCCCCAAACTTCCCGGCATCCATGGCCGCCGCCAGATCCCCGGCGCTGCGGCACCAGCACACCCGGTCCTTTTCCCGCTCCATTTCCCGGGCAAAGGCCGCCGCCCAGCGGTCAAAGAAGGCAGCGCCCTCCGCTCCCCGCTTGTCGTCGGGGACAAAGACAGCAAAGCACTGGATCCACTTCGTCCCCGCCGGCATCCGGCTGAGGGAGAGCTGGGCCGCGGGGTCGTCCAGAAGGCCCGCCCCCGCCGTGGCGGGACAGTACAGCGAGCGGGTCAGGGTGTCGCAGTGGAGATCAAACAGCGCAGGGATCCGTCCCATGAAAACTCCTCCTTTTATCTCCCCTTGGGGGAAAAGTCCCCAGGTCTCCCGGAGGGCATCCGGCAGCCTGGGGCAATTTTCTCTGCTTCTTACTTATCTTACATCAGCGGGGCCAGGGGCCGCAGGATCCATCCCAAAAACCGCCAGATCAGCTTGCGCCGCTTGCAGTCC
>OOIG01002818.1_pt1 | contig 11222 bp, 10 predicted proteins | sample 1692091 | NCBI WGS metagenome assembly OOIG01 (sample SAMN06348188, study PRJEB24527) | human gut metagenome | biome: human gut; feature: ankylosing spondylitis patient; material: feces | host: Homo sapiens | place: China | collected 2015-10
AAGCACGCCGCCAGCGTTCATCCTGAGCCAGGATCAAACTCTCATAAAAAGTTTGCCTTGTCAGTCTTAAACTAACTAGCTTTAATAGTTTCCTTATACTGTGTTTAAGGATTCATTCAATTGCTTGAATGATGTTCACAAAAGATGTATACTTAATTCTATTGAATTCTGTACTCATCTCGAAATTCTAAAAAGAATTTTCAAGGTTGTCTTTCTGTTCAGTTATCAAAGTTCATTGCTTTCAAACTCAGTATTTATCTGTGTTTGAGAAGCTTTTGTGTCGCTCATCTCTCGTGGCGACTTGATTATAATATCACTTGTTATTTACTTTGTCAACACTTTTTTACATTTTTTTGAATTTTATTTTAAATCATTATAAAAACAATTTAAAATTCACTCATTCTTCATATCAATGCTCTGATTGCAAACAATCAAGTCCATCAAGAACATTCAATAAAGATAATGTAAACTGTATTGCCGCTTCTGGTTAAACTTTAACCCTGTGAAGCTTTAAGTAAATAACTTTTCATAACCAGCTTAAGAAATCCCATAGAAAAAGCTCGCAACCATATGGTTGTGAGCTTGATCCTGCCAAGCGGAGAAAGAGGGATTTGAACCCTCGCGCCGGTTGCCCGACCTACACCCTTAGCAGGGGCGCCTCTTCAGCCTCTTGAGTATTTCTCCATATCTGAACTTTCCAAATAAATATGATGTTGTCTGCGTACATGACGCATAGATAATAATACTAAAACTATTTCACTTTGTCAATCACAAATTCAAATTATTTTTCACTTATTTTTTTAGAGCATTTTAAAGCTGGATTTTCTTATATTTTTCTATTGCTGTTTCATAGAGGTTGTTGCCATCTCTGTCTATCACAACAATTACCGGGAAGTCTTTTACTTCAAGCTTGCGGATGGCTTCCGCTCCCAAATCTTCATAACAGACGATTTCTGATTTGGTAATGCATTTTGAAAGAAGCGCGCCTGCCCCGCCGATTGCTGCAAAGTACACTGCTTTATTACGGATGATAGCATCTATAACTTCTTTGGAACGTTTTCCTTTTCCAATCATTGCCTTTTCACCCAAATCCAATAGGGTTGGTGCATACTTATCCATACGGGTTGCAGTGGTCGGACCTGCGGAACCGATTGGTCTTCCCTCTCTTGCCGGTGATGGTCCCATATAATAGATTGTGGAATCTAAAATGTCTATCGGAAGCTCTTCTCCTCTTTCTAAGACTTCCATCATTCTCTTGTGGGCTGCATCTCTTGCCACATAAATCGTTCCTGTTATGTATACATAATCTCCTGCATGAAGCTCTGCTGTCTTTTCTTCTGTTATCGGTGTTTTAATATATTTATCCATTCTATCACCTGTTCTTTCTATAATAAATAATGATATTTACCAGCTTTTATAATAAATCTATTATAATGCCTTTTCGTAGCACCACCAGTCTTCTCCATAAAGATCCGATTCACCACATTTTGTAAAATTCAATTTCTGATAGGAACGCATTGCCCGTTCATTTGTCTTACTTACCAGAAAATGCACACCTTTCATGCCACTTTTTTTTAATTCTTCCATGGTCTTTTGAATCATAATGCGTGCCAGTCCATGATTCTGTTCTGTCTCTCTTATGACAAGACGAGCCAGCTCAGCGGATGGCTCTAACTGCTTCGACCAGCAGGTTAATGCATTTACTTCCGTATCTTCATCAATTGAAATTGCTCCGGCTATTTTATGGGCATTATCTTCTATTATAAATAATGCCTGATTTGCAAAATCTTTTGCAATGGTCTCCCGGCTTGGATATGTTTCATCCCAGGTGCAGCCTTCTGTTCCCATGGCACTCTGATATAAAGACAGTATTTCTTCTGTATTTTCCGGATGTGCCATTTTAAAATGATATTCTTTTCCTTCTATTACAATTGCGTTCATTCTAAATCTCCCTTACCACATGTCTGTTTACATGACAGCAGATGTTCACTGCCACCGGAAGTCCTGCTATATGTGTCGGGTATGTATTGATGTTTACCTTTAAGGCTGTAGTTGTTCCGCCTAATCCGCCCGGTCCGATGCCTAACTTATTAATTTTATCTAACATTTCTATTTCCAGATTTTTTACATAAGGTATTTCAGAATAGGAATCTACGCTTCTGGTTAATGCTTTTTTTGCAAGAATCGCACATTTTTCAAAGGTGCCTCCGATTCCAACGCCTACTACCATTGGCGGGCAGGCATTTGGACCTGCATCAGCTACTGCAGTCATGATGGCATTTTTAACACCTTCGATTCCTTCTGCAGGCTTCAACATGAAGACGCGGCTCATATTTTCACTGCCGAATCCCTTTGGTGCAACAGTCATTTTCACTTTATCGCCTGGCACAATGGAATAATGTATAACTGCCGGAGTATTATCTTTGGTATTTTCACGAATCAGTGGGTCTTTTACGACGGATTTCCGAAGATATCCTTCCACATATCCCTGACGCACTCCTTCATTAATGGCATCTTCTATAGCATCACCTTCAAAATGAACATCCTGTCCAACTTCAATAAATACCACTGCCATTCCGGTATCCTGACAAATCGGAATCTGCTCTTTATCTGCAATTTCAAGATTATCCTGTAACTGATTTAATATTTTCTGTCCTAGTTCAGATTCTTCCGTTGCAGCCGCATTTTTCATTGCTGCATCCATATCCCTGGATAAATAATAATTTGCTTCAATGCACATTTCTTTGATATTTTCTGTTATTTCACTTGTTTTTACTGTTCTTATCATTTCTGTCTCCTTTAATGCATCTGTACTTCCGGTAAAATCTCATCGATATCCATATAGTATTTTTTAAAATTATCCGGTCTTGTATAAATTTTTACCATATTATTTTTCATCATTCCCGCCGGATAAAAGAAAATGTTGCGGCTGTGAAATGTATGGATGCAGCCATTCATATCCTGATATCTGGCATATATCACATAAGGGCATCTGCCATTTACGTTTACATTATAATTCATATCTATATTTGAAATTTCTGCCATAATGTAATAGCCGTTATCTACAATTTTCTTTAAGCTGCTTTTATTATTGTAATGCAATATCAAAAAAATGACACCAATCAGGAAAAAGAATAGTCCGGTTCCGCCAAAGATGAGTCCTAACATTTTAAAGGCTTCCTCTTTACCGGACTGTGTCAGAAAAAGGATTCCCATTATTAAAAAGACAGAACCCAGCCCTGCAAATATCCATCCTATTATCATGATTGCGCTTATCCCTGTTTTTATTTTCGGTTTCATATTTTCCTACTTTCTTATATTGATTTTCTTTAATTTCTGCAAAATCTCGTTATGATGTTTTGATTTCATATCCGGGAATGCTTTCATCAGACGGCTGGATACTGCATTCTTTTTGGATAAAAGTTCATCATATTTATGACGCAGATTTTCGAGTTTTTCTATCTTTTCTGCATGCCCTTCTTTAAATTCTGCAGATTTTTCCAGTGCTTCTTCTACATTTTCATAAATATTTTCACCAATCTGGTTGGACAATACTTTAATTTTTGCTGCAATATCATCCATTACCTTTAACCTGCGGTTGAACTTCACAATAGTAGATACCGTTACTACTACGTCAATGGCAAATCCGGTCATTATAATTATAAGTAATACCACCCCCACAATATGCGGTATCAGATGAATGAATCCGTAAATAATCGGATGAATAATCAACATAATAAAGGTACATGCCAATCCCCAGAAAATTGAAAATTTCAGACATACATATCCCATTATATTAAAGGGTTTATCCGAGTAATCCCACCATTTATTATGAAATACTTTTTCCATTACGAATCCTGTTATAAATTCCAGAACTGATGTCAATAGGAAGGAACCTAAATATAATATCAGCAAATTTTTCTTTAATGGTGTCAGTAACACAACCACGATTAATACTCCACATCCGTAAATTGGACAGTACGGTCCGTTCAAAAATCCCCTGTTTACAAAGATTCCCCTATCCAATGCTGCATATGATACTTCGCTGCACCATCCAATAAATGCATAAATAATAAAAATCCATAGTACTTCATAAAATGTCTGTGGCATCTTTAATCCCCCATTATTTTTTGAAAGGGCGAAATCATGATACAGTGATTCCGCCCTCTTTTTTATAAAGTTTTTTATTCTTCTTCGCTATCCTGCTCTGCGCGGTTTATTAATTCACCAAGCTCCTTGGATATCAGCTCTTCCTCCGATGCTGATGCATCTTCATCTTCTTCTACAATAACACCTTCTGGCTGTTTCGGCTCCGGAATATCATTTTCCATAATGGATTTATCTTCTTTTACCTTAGCCATGCTGGCTACAGTTACTCCGTCATTTACATTAATCAGTTTTACTCCGGATGTTACTCTGCCCAAAAGTGCTGTTCCATTTACCGGAATCCGAATGATGATTCCTTCTGTGGTAATCAGCATTATTTCGTTATCCTGATTTACGGCTTTGACACCGATGATATTACCGGTCTTCTCGGTAATCTTGTAGCACTTCACGCCCTTACCGCCACGGTTTTGTGGTGAGAATTCAGACATCAGGGTGCATTTTCCAAGACCTTTTTCAGATACAATCATCAGTGCATCACCCTGGGTATTTAACTGCATTCCTACGACTTCATCGCTGTCTGCTAAATTCATACCGATAACACCCATGGATACACGACCGGTGCTTCTTACATCTGTTTCATGGAAACGGATACACTGGCCATATTTGGTTACTAAGATGATATCTTTATTGTTATCTGTCTTCTTTACTTCAATCAGTTCATCATCATCACGAAGGTTAATTGCTGCAAGGCCTGTCTTACGGACATTTGCATATTCGCAGATTGGTGTCTTCTTCACAATACCATTCTTGGTTGCCATAAAGAGATATTCACCTTCTTTGTATTCCTTAATCGGAATAACTGCGGTAATTTTCTCACCCGGCTGAAGCTGAAGCAGATTGATAATTGCGGTTCCTCTGGCTGTTCTTCCTGCCTCCGGAATTTCGTATGCTTTCATACGATATACTTTTCCGCTGTTGGTAAAGAACATCAGATAATGATGGGAAGTTGTCATGAGAAGTTCTTCGATATAATCGTTCTCAATGGTCTCCATTCCCTTAATTCCTTTACCACCACGATGCTGGCTGCGGAAATTATCTACGCTCATGCGCTTGATATATCCTAATTTTGTCATGGTGATTACCGTATTGGTTACCGGAATCAGATCTTCCATGGAAATGTCATATTCGTCAAATCCGATAGATGTTCTTCTTTCGTCTCCATACTTATCTGCAATCAGAAGAATTTCTTCTCTGATAACACCAAGAAGCTTCTTCTCATCTGCAAGGATTGCTTTTAATTCTGCGATTCTTGCTACTAATTCCTTATATTCATTTTCAATTTTCTCGCGTTCCAGACCTGTCAGTGCACGCAGACGCATATCTACAATAGCCTGTGCCTGTGCATCGCTGAGTCCGAAGCGGTTCATTAATTTTTCTTTTGCTTCCGGTGTTGTCTTACTTCCACGGATAATGGAAATTACTTCATCAATATGGTCTAAGGCAATCAGTAAACCCTCTAACAGATGAGCTCTTTCTTCTGCCTTGTTTAAATCATATTTCGTTCTTCTTGTTACAACTTCCTTCTGATGCATCAGATAGTAGTTTAACATATCAAGAAGATTTAAGACTTTCGGCTGATTATTTACAAGTGCCAGCATAATAACACCAAAGGTGTCCTGTAACTGGGTATGTTTATATAACAGATTTAATACTACGTTTGGATTTACATCACGACGCAGCTCAATACAGATTCTCATACCCTGACGGTCTGATTCATCACGTAAATCTGTGATTCCGTCAATTTTCTTATCTCTTACCAGCTCTGCAATCTTTTCGATGAGTCTGGCTTTATTTACCATATATGGAAGCTCCGTCACAATAATACGGTTCTTTCCATTGTTCATCGGCTCAATATTGGTAACTGCACGGACACGAATCTTTCCACGGCCGGTACGGTATGCTTCGTTGATTCCGGTTGTACCAAGAATCATTCCACCGGTTGGAAAATCAGGTCCTTTTACAATATCTAATAACTCTTCAATATCGGTTCCACGATCCTGCTCTACTTCATTATCAATGATTTTTACTACTGCATTGATAACTTCTCTTAAGTTATGTGGCGGAATATTGGTTGCCATACCTACCGCAATACCAGTTGTACCATTTACTAAAAGATTTGGAAATCTTGATGGCAGTACAACAGGCTCTTTCTCGGTCTCATCAAAGTTTGGCATGAAATCAACGGTATCTTTATTAATATCAGCAAGCATTTCCATGGAAATCTTAGAAAGTCTTGCTTCGGTATATCGCATTGCCGCAGCTCCATCACCGTCTACAGAACCGAAGTTACCATGACCATCTACCAATGGATATCTGGTAGACCAGTCCTGTGCCATATTTACCAATGCTCCATAGATTGAACTGTCTCCGTGTGGGTGATATTTACCCATGGTATCTCCGACGATACGGGCACATTTTCTATGTGGCTTATCCGGACCGTTATTCAACTCTATCATGGAAAACAGTACACGTCTCTGTACCGGTTTCAGACCATCCCTTACATCCGGCAAAGCCCGGGCTGCAATTACACTCATGGCATAGTCTATATAAGATGTTTCCATCGTTTTCTTTAAGTCTACGTCATGTATCTGGTCAAATATCTTGTCATCCATCTATTTTTCCTCCTAGATATCCAGGTTCTGGACATACTTCGCATTTGCTTCAATAAAATCACGTCTTGGTTCTACTTTATCACCCATTAAGGTGTTGAATGTTACATCAATTTCAGATGCTTCTTCTTCATCCATTACAACACGACGTAAGATTCTCTTCTCAGGATCCATGGTTGTCTCCCAAAGCTGCTCGGCATCCATTTCTCCTAATCCTTTGTATCGCTGAATCTTATTATTACCGTCTCGTCCAATCTCTTTTAAGATATTGTTGAGCTGTTCATCGCTGTAGGCATACCAGACATTTTTATTTTTCTCAATCTTATAAAGTGGCGGCTGTGCCAGATATACATAGCCCTGTTTGATTAATTCCGGCATGAAGCGATAAATAAAAGTAAGCATCAGGGTACTGATATGGGCACCATCCACATCGGCATCGGTCATAATAATAATCTTATGATATCTTAATTTACTGATATCAAAATCTTCATGAATACCGGTACCAAATGCTGTAATCATGGCTTTAATCTCAGCATTTCCGTAAATTTTATCAAGTCTTGCTTTCTCTACATTCAAAATCTTTCCACGAAGTGGAAGAATTGCCTGGGTTGCACGGCTTCTTGCAGTCTTTGCGGAACCGCCAGCGGAATCTCCCTCGACGATGAAAATTTCGCAGTTTTTCGGATCTTTATCAGAACAGTCTGCTAATTTTCCAGGAAGTGAGGTTCCTTCTAATGCAGTCTTTCTTCTGGTTAAATCTCTTGCTTTTCTCGCTGCCTCTCTTGCACGCTGTGCCAGAAGTGATTTTTCACAAATGGTCTTTGCAACCTGAGGATTCTGCTCTAAAAAGTATGTAAGCTGCTCACTTACTACGCTGTCTACGGCTCCTCTTGCTTCACTGTTACCAAGCTTCTGCTTGGTCTGTCCCTCAAACTGAGGCTCTTCAATCTTAATACTTACAATAGCAGTTAAACCTTCACGGATATCATCACCGGAAAGTGCCGGCTCAGAATCCTTTAAAATCTTATTTGCCCGCGCATATTCATTAAAAGTTTTGGTAAGCGCATTACGGAAACCTGCCAGATGTGTTCCACCCTCCGGCGTGATGATGTTATTGACAAAGCTGTACGTAGCTTCGTTATATGCATCGTTATGCTGCATAGCAACTTCAACAAGAACCCCGTTTTTCTCACCTTCACAATAAATAACCTCCGGATACAATGCTTCCTTGCTCTTATTTAAGTAAGTTACAAATTCCTTAATACCGCCTTCATAATGGAATACCCGTTCTTTTACAGGCTCTTCCCTTTCATCACGAAGTGTAATCCTAAGATTCTTTGTCAGGAATGCAGTCTCTCTTAAACGCTGCTTTAATGTATCAAAATCATATACGGTTTCTTCGAAAATGCTTCCGTCTGGAGAAAAGGTTACAGTAGTACCGGTTTTATTTATATCACATTTTCCGACTTCTTTCAGTGGATACATGGTATGTCCACGTTCATAACGTTGTTTATAAATCTTTCCATCGTGGAAAATCTGCACTTCCAGCCAGTTAGAAAGTGCATTTACAACGGATGCTCCTACACCATGTAATCCACCGGATACCTTATATCCTCCACCGCCGAATTTTCCGCCGGCATGCAATACAGTAAATACTACTTCTACCGCAGGAATACCTGCTTTGTGGTTAATTCCTACCGGAATTCCACGTCCATCATCTTCTACTGTAATGGAATTGTCTTTATTAATCGTAACGATAATATGGGTACAATAACCTGCCAGTGCTTCGTCGACAGAGTTATCCACAATTTCATATACCAGATGGTGAAGTCCTCTCACAGAGGTACTTCCAATATACATTCCAGGTCTCTTTCTTACTGCTTCCAAACCTTCCAAAATCTGAATTTGGTCTGCTCCGTATTCCGTACTCATCTGTATTCCTCCTATTCACGGATTATTTTACATTTCATTTTTTTCACTTACTGTTCCGCTTATGACTTCAAATATTTTATCAATCTGGAAGCGGTTTTTTACAAATTCATCCAGACCGGTACAGGTAATGACCGTCTGAATATCATGTATACTATTAAGCAGATAATTCTGCCTGTTACTGTCCAGTTCGGAAAGCACATCATCTAAAAGAAGTACCGGTGTATCATGGATACATCTTTTCACCAGCTCTATCTCTGATAATTTCAGTGATAAAGCAGAAGTTCTCTGCTGTCCCTGGGAACCGAATTTACGGATATCGATATCTCCTATAAAAAAGGAAATATCATCTCTGTGGGGTCCCACGGAGGTACTGCAGTATTTTCTGTCCTTTTCCTTCGCCCGGTTTAATTCATCTTCAAAAAAAGCTTCTTCGATATCCGGCTCATACGTCAGCGTCAGCTGCTCCCTGCCACCGGAAATGCTTTCATGGATGCCCCGGACAATTTCATTTAATTCTTCTACAAATCTCCGGCGCCGGCTGATAATCCGCCTGCCGTAAGAAATGAGCTGCATATCCCACACGGATAACGTATTTTCCAAATCCGGATGAAATACCATATCTTTTAACAGCTTATTGCGCTGATTTAAAACTTTATTATACTTGGTTAAATCAGAAAGATAAATTTTATCCAGCTGGCAGATTTCCGAATCTAAAAATCTTCTGCGCTCGGAAGGACCATTTTTGATAATATTTAAATCCTCCGGTGAGAAAAATACCATATTCAGCACACCGAAAAGCTCACTTGCCTTGCGGATTGGCACACCATTAATGGCAATTCCCTTGGAACGGTTCTTCTTCAGATGCATATCAATCTGATAACTCATCTGATTTTTTTCTACCATAGTACGGATATGTGCCTCATTTTCACCAAAACGAATCATTTCTTTATCGCGGCTTCCCTTATGGGATTTCGTTGTTCCGCTGACATAAATGGATTCTAATATATTGGTCTTTCCCTGGGCATTGTCCCCATATAAAATATTGGTTCCACCGTCAAGATTCAGATTTAACTCTTCATAATTACGGAAATTCTTAAGTTCAATGGACTTTATTATCATTTTACAATCTTTATGGTTTCGCCCAAAGCTTCCACTACATCTCCATCATATAATTTCTTGCCACGCTGTACTTCAACTTCGCCATTTACCTTAACTTTTTCATCTAATATTACAAGCTTGGCAGTGACTCCGGAGTCTACGACTCCGGCAGCTTTTAACGCCTGTCCCAGCTTAATATATTCATCCCGCAGCTTAATTTCCTGCATGATTGCCTCTCTTCCTGCCTCTGCAAATCCTAGTTTGCAGCTGCATTAAAGTTTACCGGAAGAATCAGATAGATAAAGGTCTCATTTTCATCCCGGATAAAACATGGTGCCTTTGGATTTACCATATAAAGGGTTACTTCTTCTTCATCAATGACACGAAGGGCATCGATAAAGAATTTCGGATTGAATCCAATTAAAATATCTTTTCCATCTTTGGTAATATCAATTTCTTCATTCATGGAACCAATGAAAGAATTGATTTTTAATTCCATCTTATCATCTGTTATATTCATGATAATCGGCTTCTTATCTCCCTCTTTTACTAAAAGGGTAGCACGGTCGATACAGTCTAATAATTCACGTTTGTTAATCTTAACCTTTGTCTCATAATCAGAAGAAAGCATCTGTTCAATCTTAAAATACTCGCCTTCAATCAGACGGGAAACAACGGTGGTATTGCCAAATTCAAATACAATATGATTGTCTGATAAATACATGCTGACATCTTCGTCAGCATTTCCCGGGAGAATCTTGCTGATTTCCTGTAAAGTCTTTCCAGGAACAACCACTTTCTTATGCTCATAATTATTTTTCAGTTCTATATTACGGATTGAAATACGGTGGCCATCCAGTGATACAACCTTTAAGCTGTTCTCATTGATTTCAAATAATTCTCCTGTCATCAGCTTATTATTATCATTATCTGCAATAGAAAAGATTGTCTGGCGGATTACTTCTTTTAAAGTAAACTGTGAAATGCTGATTTCTTCATTTCTTTCAATATATGGAATATAAGAAAAATCTTCACCGGATTTACCGGAAATATTGAATTTTGCTTTTTCACAGGTAATGAGCGTCTGAAAGCTCACTCCACTTTCAATCACGATTTCATTATCAGGAAGCTTTCTTACGATATCTGAGAAAATCCTCGCATCCAGTTTTAAGAAGCTGTTTGCGGGGGTTCTTTTTAAGTTTGCCGTCACCTATATACAAATCTAATTTATAGAAAAGGAACCATATAAACTGGCAGACAAAGAATGTCAGAGTCCTTAGCCAAATCTTTGGTATACACAAGATACTTATCAAGTATACAATCAGAATATTTTTTGCAAAATTCATCAAGAGATTTATGTGTTTTGTATCCGCTTGACTTTACTTCAATCGGACATATTTTATTTCTACTTGCAAG
>OOIG01002822.1_pt1 | contig 11200 bp, 10 predicted proteins | sample 1692091 | NCBI WGS metagenome assembly OOIG01 (sample SAMN06348188, study PRJEB24527) | human gut metagenome | biome: human gut; feature: ankylosing spondylitis patient; material: feces | host: Homo sapiens | place: China | collected 2015-10
ATAATCGGACAAATTTTCCGCTATGGGAAGCATTGTACCCTGATTGTATTGTCTATGTGTTTACTTATATACGATTTTGTGTTATACTGTATTACGGATAAAAAGTAAGCATTATAAAAGGTGAGTTATGTGCCGGATAAATTCATTTTACATTCAAAATACAAGCCTACTGGCGACCAGCCCGAGGCTATTGATAAGCTGACAAAGGGCGTAGAAAACGGCTTAACAGAGCAGGTGCTTTTAGGCGTTACGGGTTCGGGCAAGACCTTTACAATGGCGAACATTATCGCAAATGTCAACCGCCCGACGCTTGTTTTAGCCCACAACAAAACCCTTGCCGCACAGCTGTGCTCGGAGTTCCGCGAATTTTTCCCTGAAAACGCGGTGGAGTATTTTGTATCGTATTACGATTACTACCAGCCCGAGGCGTATATACCGGGCAGCGACACCTATATTGAAAAGGACTCTGCAATAAACGATGAAATAGACAAACTGCGCCATTCAGCGACCTGCGCGCTGTCGGAACGCAGAGACGTTATAATAGTGGCGAGCGTATCCTGCATATATTCTCTCGGTGACCCAATAGATTACAAAAGTATGGTAATATCCCTCAGAACGGGAATGGAAAAAAGCCGCGACGAGCTTTTGCGCAAGCTGGTGGATTTGCAGTATGAGCGGAATGACATAAACTTTATACGCAATAAGTTCAGGGTGCGGGGCGACACGGTGGAAATATTCCCCGCAAATTCGCAGGAAAATGCTATACGGGTAGAATTTTTCGGTGATGAAATTGACCGTATAAGCGAGATAAGCACCGTGACGGGCGAGGTTAAGGCTTTGCTTTCGCACGCGGCTATTTACCCCGCCTCGCACTATATTGTATCACACGATAAGCTGGAGGACGCGCTTAAAGAAATAAAGGAAGAAATGGAGGAGCGCGTAAGCTTTTTCACCGAAAACGGGCAGCTTATAGAAGCGCAGAGAATACGGCAGAGAACCGAATACGATATTGAAATGCTAAGGGAAATAGGCACCTGCAAGGGGGTTGAAAACTACTCCCGCGTGCTCTCGCGCAGAGCGCCCGGCAGCGTACCCTCGACCCTGCTTGACTATTTCCCCGACGATTATTTACTGTTTGTTGATGAATCGCACGTAACGCTGCCACAGGTGCGCGGAATGTACGGCGGCGACAGGGCGCGTAAGGAAAACCTTGTGCAATACGGCTTTCGTCTGCCCTCTGCCTTTGATAACCGCCCGCTTAATTTTGAGGAATTTTATGCCCACGTCAATCAGGCAATATTTGTATCGGCTACGCCCGGTCAGTTTGAAAAGGACCACGCGGCGCAGATTGCCGAGCAGGTAATAAGACCAACCGGGCTGCTTGACCCGAAAATCTCCGTCCGCCCGACTGAGGGGCAGATAGACGACCTTGTTTCCGAAATAAATATACGCACTGCCAAAAAGCAGCGCGTGCTTATAACCACACTTACAAAGAAGATGGCGGAGGATTTAACCGAGTACCTGAATGACCTCGGTATAAAGGTGCGGTATATGCACTATGATATTGACACAATGGAGCGTATGGAAATAATACGCGATTTGCGCCTTGGTGAGTTTGACGTGCTTGTGGGTATTAACCTTTTGCGCGAGGGACTTGACATTCCCGAGGTTTCCTTGGTGGCGATACTCGACGCGGATAAGGAAGGCTTTTTGCGCAGCGAAACATCACTTGTGCAGACGATAGGCAGAGCCGCCAGAAACGCCGAGGGCGAGGTTATTATGTACGCCGACAGTGTGACCGACTCTATGGAGCGCGCTATCAGCGAAACCGAGCGCCGCCGCGATATTCAAAGCCGTTATAACGCCGAGCACGGCATAACGCCTAAGACCGTTATTAAGGACGTGCGCGATATAATAGAAATAGGGCAGAAGGTTAAAAACGAAAAGCCGATTTCCAAAATGTCAAGGCTTGAAAAAGAGGCGGAAATCAAGCGCCTGACCGCCGAAATGAAGCAGGCGGCAAAAATACTTGAATTTGAGCACGCGGCATATTTAAGGGATAAAATCAATAAGCTGCGCGAAGGAAAATAATGCTTTAAAAGCTGAAGCTTGGCAGTAAAGGCAGAGCAGCTTTTAAATCTTTACAATAGCATAGAAACAGAAATGGGGCTGTCGCTCGCGATTCTTTTGCTCTTGCGACAGCCCCTTAGTTTGTTGATGAATCCCAAATTTAGTTTTTGCGGCGTTCTCGCCGCATTTCCGTTTTTCCGCTGACACGTGCGGCGGAAAAACACCTTGTAAGTAAAAAATAGCTATATAGCTATTATCAATAACACTGTTATTATATATCGCTCATTATAAAATGTAAATACCTATTTTACAAATGATGAAGATTTGACTTAATATAATATTAACAGTTTATAAACTTGCTTTTTGTCAGTTTTGGGTGTATAATTGATAAGTTAAAGGTAGGCGAGTTTATGAAAGCAAATTATCATACGCATACGGTACGGTGTCACCATGCCGTAGGGGACGAACGGGAGTATATTGAAAACGCGATTGACGCCGAAATGAAAATTCTCGGCTTTTCCGACCATACGCCGCAGTATTTTAAGAGCGGCTATGTTTCAGGTATGAGAATGACCCCCGACGAGGCGCCCGGATATGTAAGCTGTATTAAGAATTTAGCAGAGGAATACAGCGGGAAAATAAAGATTTACACAGGCTTTGAGACGGAGTATTTCCCGTCGCTTTTTCCCGAACTTAAAAGGTTTTGCACAGAGCATAATGTTGACTATATGATAATGGGTCAGCACTTTTTGGAAAATGAGGACGGCGGTTATTATGTAGGCTCGGGCAGCAGCGACAGAAAAATGCTTAAAAAATATGTTGACGAGGTTACAGAGGGCATGAACACGGGCTGTTTCAGCTATATTGCCCACCCCGACGTGTTTCTCTGCTTATCGGATGCCGACTGGTACTACACCGAAAACGAGCGGCTTTGCGAGGCTGCAAAAGCGCTCGGAATTCCGCTTGAAATAAACATGCTGGGGCTTATGGGCAGACGGCACTATCCGTCGGAAAGATTTTTTAAAATTGCCGCAAAAGTCGGGAATGATGTAATTATAGGGTGCGACGCACACTCGCCCGATATGCTGCTTAATACCGAAATGCAGAAAAACGCGTATGATTTTGCCGCGTCTTTAGGCTTAAAACCGCTCGAAGAACTCAACTTAAAACAAATCAAGTAGGCTTAGGCAAATACCGCAAGAAGGAGGATATCAACATGCAGGAAGAAAACATTTTTGAATTGATAGACGGGAAGAAGTACGCGCGATTGCGAGAACTGCTTTCGGAAATGAACCCTGCTGATATAGCGCAGATATGCGAGGATATCCCCGAGCGGGAGCTGCCGGTTATTTTCAGAATACTGCCCAAAGAGCTTGCCGCCGAGGTCTTTGTTGAAATGGACCCCGATATGCAGCAGCTGCTTATTGAGGCGTTCAGCGATACCGAGCTGAAAGAGGTTATGGACGAGCTGTTTATGGACGATACCGTTGACGTTATTGACGAAATGCCCGCAACGGTGGCAAAGCGTATTTTAAGCCAGACAGACCCTAAAACCCGCAAAATGATAAATCAGCTGCTGGCATACCCCGATGACAGCGCGGGCAGCATTATGACCACCGAGTATATTGACCTTAAAAAGGATATGACGGTGGAGCAGGCGTTTGACCGCATACGCGCGATAGGTATTGATTCAGAGACTATATACACCTGCTACGTTATAGACCGCAGCCGCCATTTGCTCGGAATAGTTACGGTTAAGGACCTGCTTTTAAACAGCAAGACCTGCGTGCTTTCCGACATAATGGACGAAAACATTATATACGCTAACACTCTTGACGATAAGGAAGAGGTTGCGGGGCAGTTTGAAAAATACGACCTTATGGCGCTGCCAGTGGTGGATAAGGAAAACCGCCTTGTGGGCATTGTAACGGTTGACGACGCTATCGACGTTATACAAGAGGAGGCAACCGAGGATATTGAAAAAATGGCGGCTATTTTGCCTTCTAACCGCACCTATTTCAGAACGGGCGTGTTTTCCACCTTTAAAGCGCGCATACCGTGGCTTTTGCTGCTTATGATTTCCGCCACATTCACGGGCGCCATAATATCCAATTTTGAAGAAAAGCTGACGGTGCTGCCCGCGCTTATAGCCTTTATACCCATGCTTATGGATACGGGCGGAAACTCGGGCAGTCAGTCCTCTGTTACCATTATCCGCGGTATTTCGCTGGGCGATATTGAGTTCCGCGATATTTTCAGGGTAATATGGAAAGAGGTACGCGTTGCGCTTTTGTGCAGCACGGCGCTGGCACTTGTTAACTTTATTAAAATGATTTTGGTGGATTATTTAATGCTCCATTCATTCGACCCCGGCAAGCAGATAGCCGAAATAGCGGTTGTGTGCCTGACATTATTTTTCACCGTTATTGTGGCGAAAATTGTCGGCTGCACGCTGCCCATACTTGCAAAAAAGGTCGGCTTTGACCCGGCGGTCATGGCAAGCCCGTTTATAACCACGATAGTGGACGCAATCTCGCTTTTCATTTACTTTAACATTGCAATATCCATACTCGGCATTTAGGGGATAAATTTATGGCTAACGATAAAATAATAATCAAGGGCGCCAACGAGCATAACCTTAAAAATGTGGACGTGACCCTGCCGCGTGATAAGCTGATAGTTTTCACAGGGCTTTCGGGCAGCGGTAAATCGTCGCTTGCGTTTGATACCATATACGCAGAGGGGCAGCGGCGGTATGTTGAGTCGCTTTCCTCCTACGCGCGCCAGTTTTTGGGGCAAATGGAAAAGCCCGACGTGGAAAGCATTGAGGGGCTTTCTCCCGCAATATCGATAGACCAAAAGACTACATCCAAAAACCCGCGCTCTACAGTTGGCACGGTTACAGAAATATACGATTATTTAAGGCTATTATACGCGCGGGTGGGCGTTCCGCACTGCCCTGTGTGCGGCAAAGAGATAAGCCAGCAGACTACCGACCAGATAGTAGACAGAGTAGCCGCCCTGCCCGAGGGCAGCAAAATTCAGATTCTCGCACCCGTGGTAAGGGGCAGAAAGGGCGAGCACGTAAAGGAACTTGAAAACGCGCGCAAGCAGGGCTATGTAAGGGTAAGAATTGACGGGAATATCTATGATTTATCCGAAGAAATAAAGCTTGAAAAAAATAAAAAGCACAGCATTGAAATTGTGGTGGACAGGCTTGTTGTAAAGGACGGTATGCGCTCCCGCCTTGCTGACAGCATTGAAACCGCTGCCGCAGTTTCGGGCGGCACGGTTACGGTGGACGTGATAGGCGGGGAGGAGCTGCAATTTTCACAAAGCTTTGCCTGCGAGGAGCATGGAATCAGCATACCCGAGCTTACCCCCACAATGTTTTCTTTTAACAGCCCGTTCGGCGCTTGCCCCACCTGCACGGGGCTTGGCATTTTTATGAAAGTAGACCCGCAGCTTGTTATAAACGACGAGTCAAAATCGCTGCTCGACGGCGCTATACGCGCCTCGGGCTGGGGGGTAAACTCTTGGTTTTACCCCGATTCGGGCAGCATTGCCACAATGTATTACAACGGACTTGCCGATTACTACGGCTTTGATATAAACACGCCCTACAAGGATTTATCGGACGAAGTTAAGCACGCCGTGCTTTACGGCACAAACGGCGTAAAGCTGAAACTAAAGCGCAGCGGCACCTTCGGCGGCGGGCAGTATGAAGCGCCGTTTGAGGGGGTTATAAATAACCTGGAGCGCCGCTATAAAGAGACCACAAGCGACTACGCGCGCGCCGAAATTGAAAGCTATATGACCGAGCGCCCTTGCCCCGATTGTCACGGCGCAAGACTGAAGCCTGAGTATTTAGCGGTTACGGTGGGCGGCAAAAACATTAAGGAATTTTGCGATTTATCGGTAACGGACGAGCTTGCCTTTTTAAATACCCTGAACTTTGGGCAGCGCGACGGTATGATTGCAAAGCCGATATTAAAGGAAATACGCGAGCGCCTTACCTTTCTTGAAAGCGTGGGGCTTGAGTACCTTAACCTTTCGCGCTCATCGGGTACGCTTTCCGGCGGCGAGAGCCAGCGAATAAGGCTTGCAACGCAAATAGGCTCATCCCTTATGGGTGTGCTTTATATACTCGATGAACCGAGCATAGGGCTGCACCAGCGGGATAACGACAGGCTTATAGCCACCCTTAAAAGGCTGCGCGACCTTGGAAACACCGTTATTGTGGTGGAGCATGACGAGGACACAATGCGCGCCGCAGATTATATTGTGGACGTAGGCCCGGGAGCGGGTATTCACGGCGGCAATATAGTATTTTCGGGCACGGTGCCCGAGCTTGAAAAGTGCACCGACTCTATAACCGCCGATTACCTTACCGGGCGCAGAAAAATACCCGTGCCTGCAAAAAGGCGCAAGGGCAACGGCACATTCCTTGAAATAAAGGGCGCGGCGGAAAACAACCTTAAAAAGATAAACGTTAAAATTCCGCTGGGCACATTCACCTGCGTAACGGGCGTTTCGGGCAGCGGTAAATCCTCATTTGTGAACGAAATTGTTTACAAGGTGCTTGCAAATCGCTTGAACCGAGCGAAGACCATACCCGGGGCATACAAGAGCTTTGAGGGTACGGAAAACCTTGATAAGGTAATAAATATTGACCAGGCGCCCATAGGCAGAACGCCGCGCTCAAACCCCGCCACATACACGGGCGTTTTCGGGGATATTCGCGAGCTTTTCGCATCTACAAAGGACGCGAAGATCCACGGCTACACCGCGGGGCGGTTCTCCTTTAACGTTAAGGGCGGCAGGTGCGAAGCCTGCCAGGGCGACGGTATTCTTAAAATAGAAATGCACTTTTTGCCCGATATTTACGTTCCGTGCGAGGTTTGCGGCGGCAAAAGGTACAACCGCGAGACCCTGAACGTGCTTTACAAGGGCAAGAGCATTTACGACGTGCTTGAAATGACGGTTGAAGAGGGTATGAACTTCTTTGAGAGCATACCGCGTATTCACCGCAAGCTGAAAACGCTTTTTGACGTGGGGCTGGGTTATATTAAAATCGGTCAGCCCGCCACCACACTTTCGGGGGGCGAGGCGCAGCGCGTAAAGCTGGCGGCGGAGCTTTCAAAGCGCAGCACGGGCAAGACGGTTTATATTCTTGATGAGCCCACAACGGGCTTGCACACGGCGGACGTGCATAAGCTGATAGAGGTTTTACAGCGCTTTGTGGACGGCGGAAACACCGTGCTTGTAATTGAGCATAATTTGGACGTTATTAAAACGGCGGACTATATTGTGGACTTAGGGCCTGAGGGCGGCGATAAGGGCGGCACGGTGGTATGCGCGGGAACGCCCGAAAAAATAGCCGCCTGCGAAAAATCCTACACGGGTAAGTTCTTGAAAAAACTGCTTTAAATTTACACATTATTCACCAAACGTGCGTTTTCAGCGTATAAAATGAAACAAATGGGGTGAAAATGCTTGTTCGGGTATGTAAGGGCTTGCAAGCCGGAGCTTAAAATTAAGGAATACGAGACCTACAAGGCGGTTTATTGCTCGCTTTGCCGCCTTATGGGGCGGGAGTACGGCTTGTGGTCGCGCTTTACGCTAAGCTACGATTTCACCTTTTTGGCGCTGCTTAATATGTCGCTTAAAAGCGGGTGCGACCCCGTAGAACGCGGCAGGTGCTTTTTCAACCCCTTAAAAAAGTGTAACTACTGCAAAAACAGCGAGCCGCTTTATATGCCCGCTGCGGCGGCAATGATAATGTGCTACTATAAGCTTTTGGATAATATATCCGATGAAAAGGGAATTAAGAAAATAGGGTATATTATTATTAAGCCGCTTTTTAAAAGAGCAAATAAAAAAGCCGCGAAAAAGTTCCCGCAGCTTGAAAAGATAATTTCGGATTATATTTCGGCGCAAACAGCGCTTGAAAAGGCGGGCTGCCGTGAATTAGACGCCGCCGCCGACCCCACGGCGCTATTACTTTCGGGAATTTTGCAGCTTTGCAGTGAGAACCCCTCGCAAAAACGGGTGCTTGACCGCTTGGGCTACTGCATAGGCAGGTATATATATTTGCTTGACGCGGCGTGTGATTTACCCGACGATATTAAAAGCGGCTCTTACGACTGCCTTGCATATACCTGCGAGGGCGACCCCGCGGAATATGCGAAAAACCGCATAACGCCGCAGCTCTATTTCTGCGCTAACGAGGCGGGCAAGGCGTTTGAGCTGCTGGATATAAAAAAATACAGGTCCCTGCTCGGAAATATAATATATTTGGGGCTTGAGGATACATTCAAAAAGGAGCTTGGCAAAAATGACAAATCCGTATGAGGTACTGGGCGTTTCCGAAAACGCGAGCGACGAGGAAATTAAAAAGGCTTACAGAGAGCTTGCGCGGAAATACCACCCCGATAATTACGCCGATAACCCGCTTTCCGACTTGGCGGGCGAAAAGATGAAGGAGATAAATGACGCTTACGACCAGATTATGAACTCCCGCCGCGCGGGGCAGACATCGGGTGGCAGCGCGTATAATGCAAATGCGGCTTCGTCTTTCCCCGAGGTGCGCAGCCTTATAAATCAGGGCAGGCTTGAACAGGCGCAGGAGGTGCTTGACGGCGTACCGCCGCAGCAGCGGGACGCCGAGTGGTATTTTTTAAACGGTACGGTGCTTTATCGCCGCGGCTGGTTCGACCAGGCGTTTACAAGTTTCACCACGGCCGCAAGGATGAACCCGAATAACCCCGAGTACCAAAACGCGGCGCAAAATGCCGCGCGCCAGCAGGGAAGACAGTATAACCCCTACCGCAGCTACGGCGGAAACGGTAGCTGCAACGCGTGCGACGTGTGCCAGGGGCTTGTTTGCGCCGATTGCTGCTGCGAGTGCATGGGCGGCGACCTGATACCATGCTGCTGATATGAAACAAACGGTTAAAATTACATTCTGCGGAATAATTGCGGCGCTGTCGGCGGTTTTTATGCTGCTTTCCTATTTTCCGTATTTAACCTACGCAGTGCCCGCCGTTGCGGGCTTGCTTATAATGATAACGGTAATCGAGGCGGGGTACAAATGGGCGCTGGGCGCGTATATAGCCGCTTCGGTGCTTGTATTTCTGTTTGCCGAGCCGGAGGGCAAGCTATTGTATATCTGCTTTTTCGGGTATTACCCCATTTTAAAGGCGGTTTTTGACAGGCGCAAAAGCCGTATTACCGAGTGGGTCTTAAAGCTTGCGGTTTTCAATGCGGCAATTATTGCGGTATATTTCATTTTGGCGCGCGCTTTCGGCGTATCGGTAGAGGAATTCGGTGAATTTGGAAAATACAGCGAGTATATTTTTCTGCTGCTCGGTAATGCTGTGTTTGTGTTTTACGATATTGCCGTTTCGCGTATGGCGGCGGTTTATATGCATATGCTGCACCCGAGGGTGCAGAGAATTTTAAGGGGAAAATAAAACTGTAGGGGATGAACGGTTTGAGAATTAAAAAAGCGGTGGCAGCCCTGCTCGCTTTTCTTTGCGCGCTTGTGTTTGCGGGATGTACGAGCGGCGGCGATACTTCTTCGGATGTTACGTATGTTAACGCAAAGGCGGAAAAATTTAAAGAGTTCAGGGTTGAAAAATTTAATTTAAAATTCAGCACGCCCGATGACTGGCAAGAGGATAACAAGGACACCGAGCTTGATTGGTACTGCGAAAACAGCTCGGTGGGTATGGGGATTTTCGGCTATTACCGCTCCGATTTTGCCGACAGTGCCAATGTTACGGATATTATGTCGCAGCAATCAAAGGATAATATGGAGCGCTACCAAAACGTTCAAAAGCTGGAGCATACGCCTGAGTTTACATCAACCGATAAAAATATAACCGCCGAGCTTTATTCGGCGGAGTATGAGGGCGCAAAGATATACCAGTATTTCTGCTATGTTGAGTTTAAGGAAAACGACGAATTTTTTTGGGTGACATTTTCATCTCAACCCTCTTATATGAAAAAGAATTTTAAAATGTTGGAAAAAATAATTGATTCCTTTGAAATTGAAAAAGGCGGCGAAAAATAATGAAAATGCAGGAAAGCGTTTTAAAGCGCGTCAGAATGATTGAGGAAAAGCACGGTATTACATACGCCAAAACAGACGGAAAGCTGTATAAGGCGCTGAGAGTCAGCTATACCTTGCTTTTTATTTACACTATGGGTATAAATCTTTTGTTTATATGCGGTATGCTGTTAACACGCCTTGGCACGGATAATTTCAAAAGCATATTAAATTCGCTTATTACTGTTATCGTTTGTACGGTGCTTATAATTGCGGGTTATGTTTTAAGCTTTACGCGGTTTAAGCTTGTTTCGGGAATTTTAAGTGTACTGCCCGAAATTATGCTGGTGGTGGTTTTCGGGTCTATTATGAAGGACTCGCTCGGCGTTATGGGCTTTACGCCTTCATATTTCTGGCGGCATTTCGCTCCGCTTTTAATTCTTGTAATTTTAATGGCTGCCACAACCGTTATAGCGGTGAGGGCGCGCATTAAAACCGAAAAGCAGTATAAAAAGGTATTGGATAACCTCTACGCGCTTTACAGCGTTAATACAAACGATATTTCCGATGAGCAGTGGGAAATATTCTTAGCCGAATACGACCCGACCGATTATAAAAAAATTTATAAGGAAAGCAAGGCAAAGGAAGAATAAGTGAGGCTTGCGGAGGTATTGCTATTTAGCCCTAATATGCATAAAAATTGCAAGTGAAGGTTGGTGTGAGTCTTTGGATATAAATGTAACTTATAATTACAGGGCTCTCTTTTTTATGGCACATAAAACCATAGACACACTTTCAAATCTTCTTGAGGCTATGCGAATATACCCTACCAATCATACTATACATGTTGCAAGGCTGCCGGAAAGTATTGAGTCTTCAAATGTCAATTATAAATTGGTTGGGGCGGCGCATTATACGGTAGGCGGCGGTCATCTTACAATCAGAAGGGATCGTCCGGATTATCAGCTTATAATAACAGTGAACGGCAGGGCTAATGCGGTATATAAAGGCAGAGAATACACGGTTCTTCTTCAAATTATGTGTAAAGTCCAAAATACGGTATAAAAAAGCAAAGTG
>OOIG01002824.1_pt1 | contig 11199 bp, 10 predicted proteins | sample 1692091 | NCBI WGS metagenome assembly OOIG01 (sample SAMN06348188, study PRJEB24527) | human gut metagenome | biome: human gut; feature: ankylosing spondylitis patient; material: feces | host: Homo sapiens | place: China | collected 2015-10
CGGAAAATCCGCTTTCTGCCAATTCGCGTTTTGTCGATATGCAAATATCCGACAAAGGTTTGCAAATCAGTCGCTCGTAAGGCAGCATTCATTTCCTCTACCATTCGTTTGATATTGGCATCCCTTGTTCCAAGAATATCGTTAATCTCGGTTCTCAAATCATCATAAGCCTTTGCTTGTGCTTGAATGCTTGCTGTTTCAGCCGTATTAGTCTGTGTATTTGCATCACCTATCTGTGTAGGAGCACTAACGACTTTAGATACTTTCTCCTGCGCTTGAACAATCTTTTCAGTAGCTTTATTGATTCGACTGACCGAAAGCATTATTTTCCCTTCTGTTGCCGCAATTTTATCCACCAACGCATCATATTGCCCAATCAAAGAGGTAAGCTGCGATTGCAATCCCTTTGCAATATCAATATCCACTGTGATATTAATACCCATCAATACTTTCTTTACATTCTCTATCTCGTTCTTTAGTTTACGCAACTTCTGAACGTCATCGTCTACATTTGATATAATTCCTGCCATATTATAGTTTTTTTTCTATTTGCCTACCTGCATACAAGATGCCATTAGTCATAATAACTTCAAATCCTTTACTTTCGACATAGCTTGCATAAGGCTGACCGTTAGCCAAATAAAGCCCATCCTTTGATTTTTCGGAATAAATCAGAAGATTCTCTGTATTTCTTACCGCTTCGGAATGAGAACCGTCTGATTCCACCCACATATCTACTATTTTCCCATTACGGACAACACACCCCCCATTTGCATTATTCAAGTTACCAGTCCTATTTTCATAAGTCTTGTTAATCTTTGCATTTCGGGTGGCGTCTCTCCCTATTTGAGAAAGAGTATTATAATACTTATCATCTACACTTTCAAGCAATTCATCTAATCCTGATGTATCTCCTCTAAACTCCATTATTTTTCATTTGTGCTAAGTTCGACAAACACAAGTTATCCAGCAATATTTCAAATATTTAATATGCGACAACGGAATAATTGTCGTGAAATAATTGGGAGTGATTGATTTTTGAGATATTTTTGCAAACACTTAAGTTAATAAATGTACTGTCATGAAAAATACACTACTTCTGATATTGCTAATATTTGCTTTTTCAAGTTGCAATAAGTCATATAAATATGTGGAAACGGTTAAAGAAAAGTCATTATTCAGCAACTCTTACAATGAGAAGGAGGAGGAACCTAAAACGATAAGCTCAAAGAATGATTCCCTTGCGTATTTAGAAGCATATCAAAAATTTTGCATTTCTCAAAAAGTTTATAAAGATATGACTAATCAAGGAATAGAGTTTGTTAATATAAACCAATCAACCCTTGACAATATAAAAAATAATGTTATGTCTTTAGATGATAACATTGGAAAAACAATATCGGACATAAAAAAAGAAAAACAAAATCCTATTGATTCTATAACAGTAAAAAAAATATCCTCTTTATTTACATTTAACAAGGACGAATTTGACCCATGTGAACTAACATGGATTAAACCAAAATCTGCTCCCCAATATACCAACCAGAATGGAATATATTGTTATTTTATGAAAGATATTGATGGGGTATCAAACTTTAGACTCAGAATACAATATTATTCTGACGATTGGTTATTCATTCGCAAATATCAATTTTCTATTGACAATAAAGCTTATGAATTTATCCCCAATAATGTAGAAACTGATTCAGGTAATGGAGGATATATATGGGAATGGTGTGATGAAAATATCCATTCCAATAATGACATTGAATTAATAAAGGCACTTTCTAATGCTAAAACTGCAAAAATAAAATTTATTGGAAGGCAATATCACGATATAAAAACCATATCACAAAAACAGATTAAAGGAATAAAAGATGCCTTAAACTTATATCTCGCAATATTCATATTAAGCGCACCCCAACCTAATGAGGTGCGCATTATTATTTAAGCAGCATCTTTACCTAAGAACTTTTCTACGAAGTAAATTTGCCCCTTACCAGTCACTTTGGTAGTAGTAGTGACCAATACAGAGCCGTCCGGCTTGGTGATCGTGGTTTTCTTCAATTCAAAAAGCCCCAATTTCATAGCTTTCTGCGTTGGCTGATTGTAGTAGTCGCCCTTTTGGCAAAGATAACCATTCTCGCGCATCCAGTTAAACAAACGGTTCTGACCGATATTCACTCCATTTTGTTGCAGTATCTTTGCTAATTCTGCAACCAAGCAAGAACGTTGAGAAGTTGAAACGGCATCGGCAAAAAGGACTTTAGGTGCATCTTTCTGAATCTTCTGTTCGGCTTCGATACGCTTCTGTTTTTCTTCTTTCAAGTTGGTTGCAAGCTGAATCAGAAAATCGGGTGAGGTCAAAGCTTTTTCAAGTGTATCGCTGGTCATGTATGCACCATGTTTGCGGATTGAGGGCAAAACTTCGCTTGTAACCCATTTGCGAAACGGTTTTGCTTTTTCGCTATCACTTCTTATGACAACATCATACAAACCGCTTTCAGTAACAAATGTCGCTTGTTGTGTTCTACCTAAATTATCTTTTATGGGGTGCGTTTGACGCACATCATCATCTAAACGACTGGCACACCTTGAAGTATCTTTTATGCCAATCACAGCGCAAACGTCTGCCAAACAAAACAACGGTTCTTCATTCTCATTCATAGCAATTCTCACTTTTCCGAACTGCTCATTTTGGAAAATCTGAATATTATTCATACTTTTACACAGTTTAAAAAATTAGACCCCACCAAAGGACGCTCCTAACTTCATCCGATGGTGGGGTTTATACTTTACAGCCGTTAGGATAACTGCGTTGTTTCTGTTTGCAAACTTATTATATAATCGTGTAAGAGAGAGATTTTTATTTTACCATAACACGACAATCGTTTCATTGTCGTGAAGTTTTGGTGGTGGTCTCGTTTTCATATGTTTCATACTTATTTAGTCAATACATTGTCTATCAATCCACGAAGTTCTTTCAGTTCTTCTTCGGTCAACCCATACACATTACCCAATGCAGAGGGCTTTTCAATCTTTAAGCCGTACTTTACCCCCCCCCGTTGCTTCTCTTTAGGTAAAACGGCAATAGCAAATCGTTTACTCATTTCTTGCTGTTTTAATTAATGACTATGTTCTCAGATTCTCATTGAATAGCCTTAAAGGCGGTGGTCTTGCTTTGAGGTTCATAACTATGGAATTTATAAGGCAGCCCCTAAAGTCGTGCGAAGACTGCCTTTGGATAATCGTGTTATTTATATACTCGGATATATCCTGAATCCCTCTACCAGCTTCCCCTCAAAATCAGAAATCAACTTGCGTATCTGCTTGTTTTGATTGTCAGCATTTATATAGTGACCTGCCAAATAATAACCCTCTACATAAGCATTGCCTATTTGGGAGAAGATATTACGCAATCTTTCTTGAAATGGAAGTTTGTCACAGTCAAAGACACCTGCCATTATTTCGCCATAAGCACCATATCCAAACCCTTTTTCATCTCTCATTCTTTTCGCTGTTTCTTTCAACCGTTTATTGAAACGGTTCAGTTCGGACTTTAATATCTTTTCGGCATACTTGGTGCAATCATTCTTGCGAAGCATTTCTTCCATTTCGTTGAAGGCGCTAATATACGCTTCTTTGAATTGTGCAGCCACCCTGCCAGTGAATCCCATAGCCAAAAAGGTGAACCCATCACGGGTTAAATAGTACATGGGTCTTTTTTCACCTTTTTTATCGACATATTCAACGGGCGCAAAATTGCGCTGGTTAAATAACTCACTACAATCCAATGATTTAATAGCTCTCAATACATCTTTGTGTGCTTTACCAAAATACTCGGCAACTACCAATGAGGAAGTTACTGCCTTACCTTCTCTCACTTCAATCAAATCAACTTCATACGAGGAAGAATTGTTCCTTTTAATAATCTCTGTTTGCATGTTCATTATATTTATGTGTTAGTACTATAAGTTCTACTTTAATCACCCACATAGTGAGCACCGAAATGCCCGTAACTATACGGATTGTAATACGCTGATTGAGGTATTGACAAATCATCATAAGAGCTACGCTCTGCCGATACAGTACCACCACATGAGGCATTTACCGATTTTATATATTCTCTGTCTTTCTTTGCCATTGCCTCATTGGTAAGAGCCAGTTCTGACTTAGCCATCATCCAAGCGAATTTCAAACAGTCAGAGAAAGACTTGTTGCCAGCATGACGTTTATAACATCTATGGGCTGACTTCATAATTTGAGATAAGTTGTAGCGTTTCATATATCTATCGTTTTATAACCACGATGCAAATGTAAACCGTTCGCTTTAAATAAGCAAACAAAATAGTAATATTTCGCTTTACATTAACTCAATTTAAGAATAGCTATCGCTTTACGTATTTAAAAGTATGTATATTTGCACAAAATATAATTTAGAATAGTTATGGCTTTACGAATAAAAGAAGTTATAAAAGAGCAAGGAACAACTGTTCAAGAGCTTGCTGATAAGATGGGAATATCCAGAGTGGGATTAAGTCAACACATAAATGGCAATCCTTCAGTAGAAGTATTAGAACGAATAGCATCTGCTTTGAATGTTCAAGTTTCAGACCTATTTGAAAAATCTTCCGATGAAGTTATAGGAGCTGTCCGAATTGGAGATAGCACTCACGTTATCAATAGTAAGGATGATATCAAGAAGTTAGCGGAAAAATTGTAATATGCGCGAACATCCACTAGTTTTTTATTGTTTATCTGCAAAAAGAAGAATCCCTTTAGGTACAAATTCAGATTCATCTATCGGGAAAACAAATATATCATTGTTTTTTTCCTTATCGACCAACTCATAAGGATCTACCCGATAAACATTCTCCGCTGTCACGAAGGTCAAAGTACGACAATCACCGGATCTAATCAATGAAGACATTCCTGTTACAACTCCATCCAACAAATGTTGATTCACGGAAGAATAGACATTTCTGAAAATACGGGTATCCTTATCCGTAAAATTACGCGTAGAAAAGTTCATTGACATGATCAAGGAAATATCCGAAGTCTGTCCGTCACGTGTGTCTGCCACGAATAATCCTGTTCCCAAAGATGCCTGCACGGAGACTGAAATACGGGCAAACTCTTGAATCCCGGTTGTTTTGTCCGTCACAGTCAAAATCAAATTATACGCTTTACTATCCGGAACCACGGAAATCGGCCCGCTAAACGTCATCTTGTGTGACAACACTGTTTCCGGATACTTGTCTCCCTGTATTTTCCACTCGTATGTCAAGTTTTCATCTTTTACCCCATTCTTATAAATGATTGGGCTAATCTTCAACGTGTCGAATTGAAAAACATTCACCGAAGTCGGTGCATCTCCAAAGTCGATCACAATGGGTTTCACGACTTCGAAATCAGTGGACGACTTGTCATCATAACAAGAAGTCACCACGATCGCCATGAATAATAAGAAGAATATGGATAATTTTTTCATTATTTCTTTCTTTATCGCATTAAACATCATCAATTAAGGCATCACGACTTCATCCCCCTCATACTTGCCATCCTCATGTCGCAAGGGTTCTCCGGGATGTTCCCGGTTATATTTATACAATGCAGCTCTCACTTGGGCCACCGCAGCATCCAACTCCGTGTAAGTCCACTCAACCATTCCCTCCGGAACCTCAATGTCAAAAGGAATTAACGGTAAGTCTAATACACCTAAAATGAAACGATACCAACTAACAGAAAAATTACCGAAATACCAAGAAAGATAGCTCCAATTGGATGGTTGTGTTAATTGATCAGTTACAGACAAGGCAAAATAACGTCTATCGAAACCAGCTAAGGGAAAATCTTCATTGGGCACCAACTTCACGTGAACGATAAAAGTGCTATCACTCATGTCCTTCGTGCGATGAAGCTCAACTGCCGCAGAACCTTCAAACTTACCGGCAGGCACTATTCCCTCCAACAATTGGTATTGCTCCGGACGTGCAGTATTCACGTAGTTCGTATCACCTTCAACGACAGCAATCATGACTTTCCGGTCATAATTCACAGAATCACCCGTTGTAGCAACCCGGATGTTTTGCACATAAACATCCCCACCCAAATTGGTTACAAAACTATACTCGCTCTCTGCCTTTCCATAAAAATACACGCCGGCTGCTTGCTCGTACATCAATGTTTTTTCCTTTTCACAAGCGGACAAAAGACCTAAAAACAGAGTGCCCATCAGCCATCCGCCAATAATTCTCTTCATATTTTTCATATTCGTTCTTTTTATTTCTTGTAATCTTCCATTCCGCCTAAATCCACATCCCACGTGGGTAACGGTACCACGTAAACAGCATCAGTTGCGGCTTTTGTCGCATAAGGAATTTTCTCGAATCCCAAGCGTTTGTAATAGTAAAACAATTGTCCCTCGTTGATAAACTCACGTTGATATTCCTTCGTGATCTCATTCTGCACGGAAGCCACAGTTAAGTCGTTACCTAAACCAGACATTCCTCTTTTCTCACGAACAATATTCAATCTATCGATAGCCAACAAACGGTCTGCATCCTTTCCGGTTGCCAGCAAGCACTCTGCCGCAATATAATACATCTCTGATTTCCGGATCAAAGGCATGGTACTGCCATATTTGTATTTTTCTACTTCCCAAAATTTCACAAAAGCCCATCCATCATAATGCTCGTTTCCAGTTTGGTCATACCAACGAGCCAAACGATAGTCCGTGGACTCGAATAAACCGGTAGCTCTAGCCTTTGTGTGGTATAACAAATCGGTGTTTTCATTTGGATCATTCGCCCTCGGGTTCATATAGTACTGCATATTCTCGAATAGCTTGGTAATATCCAGCGCAAACACATGCTCGGTAGTAAAGGTCAAATCCCGATCTGCCGGATCGTAAGCATCAATCACGTAAGAACTAATCCAAGAGGTTTCACCACCTTCTTTCACAAATAACTCAGCCAATGATAATGCCTCGGTTTTGTTGCCCATCCACATATACACACGGGTCAATGTACAAACAGCAGCCCAATAATTAAAACGCTTGTGCCGATTTTCGAAAAATTTATCCTCATTCGGTAAATCATAATCATCCGGTTTAGGAGTCAATCCAAACGGATCATTATCATTCAAGAGTTCCATGGACTCCTGTAGATCAGCAATGACTTTCTTCAACGCCTCCCCCACGGTCAATTGCTTTTGTAACTCCCGAGAATATTCCTTCATGTAAGGTAAACACAAACGCTCCAAATTTTCAGGACGTTTAGCCAAATCTCCCCATCCGAACAAACGTAACAAATCAAAATGCAAGAATGCCCGCAATCCTAAAGCTTCTCCTTTTATGACAGCGTACATGGCTGGGGAAAACATCTCTTTTTTCTTCTCCAGATTTTCCAATAAAAAATTTACGTTGGCAATAATATTGTAACTTTTACTCCAAATTCCATTGGATGAAGTTGTTGTTGCCGAATAATTATAACGAGTCGCATTATACCAAGCAGACGACTCTCCCCCTTTCACATCAGTTTGTTGCGCCAAAGCATCCACGAATCCCCAAGTAGCCTCTCGCCCATATAAATCCTGATCACTCATCAAAAGGTAAATCCCGGTCAAAGCATCTTTAAAACCACTCACGGATTGAAACATCACATCGGCCTTAACCTCCGACTTCGGATCTACATCCAGCCAATCTTCACATGACGTCATTGTTCCTAAAAGTAACAAAACGCATAATATATTACATAATCTCTTCATAATCATTAAATTTAAAATGTAGCCTGTATAGCGAAATTAAATGATCGGGCAAAAGGGTAGGAAGTACCTCGTTCTGTCTTGATTGAAGACAGCATAAACACATCATTCATATAAAACTCTACCCGCAAGCGCTCCATGGAAAGTTTCTTGATAAAATCGTATTTCCAAAAGTCATAACCAATTCTTAACGAAGAAAGACTAAACTCATTACGATCCTGCACGAAACGGGAAGTCGGTTGCGTTTTCTCATCCTTATACTCGCACTCTTCTTCCACCCATCGATTAGGTAATGTCTTGTATGGCTTTATGTCTCCCGGATTTCTCCATCTTCCGGCATACAAACGTTTATCCACGTTCCCCGTAAGTGAGGCATTTTCCACTTTATCCACCAAAGTTTGATTGTACATCTGAGCCCCGTATTGGAAACGGAAAGTGGCATTCAGCTCTATTCCTTTATAGCTGAACATGAATCCAGCCGTTCCTTGGAAATCCGGCATTTCATCACCACAAACGACTTGATCTGCTACTCGATACGTGTAAGTCCGGTTACCATTTTTATCCAAATAAATTTCCTGACCGTTTGATGGATCAATTCCTAAAGACCGAACAGCCCAAATTGCATCCAGTGAAACACCATCATAATACTTCTGAACCGGCTTATTATTATTCAATACATCTGAAACGACTTCATTCTGTTTTGCATTGAAGTTCTTCATGGCAGAGGACACGCCCGTCACTCTATTTTTATTACGTGATATGGCCGTCGTGATCGTGAAATAGCCTCTCTCTTTAGGCATATTCCAAGGTGTAACACTCAAACGAATATCGAATCCCTTGTTTTCCACATCACCTATATTCTCTTTCACGGTTTCAAATCCGGTATAAGTCGGGATGTCAAAATCCAACAAGTTATTTTTCGTTTTGCCGATATAATAATCAAACTTTAACCCCAATACTCGTCCTAAATTAAAATCTACCCCTATATTGTAATCAAATTTCTCTTGCCATTTCAGATCATCGTTACGCATTCCTTTCAATATGGCGCCCAAAAATCCACCGTAAACCCTCTGCAAATCGTACTCGTAAGTTGCCAAAGACTCATAAGCATCCGCACTCTGAGAACCGGTATATCCCAAAGATCCCCGTAATTTCAATTGTTGAATCTTAGAATCCTTTAACCAAGTCTCGTTATGAATATTCCATCCCAATCCGACACTCCAGAATGATCCCCAACGGTTATTCTTTCCATACTGGCTGGAGGCACTCGTCCGGTAAGAACCATCTACTAAAAAACGATCATCAAAAGCATAGTTCGCTGCAAACAAGATACCCATATCCCGAATCGTTGATTCACGTCCTGTCGGGATGGCATCTTTTGCATACTGACGGGCAAAAATAATATCGTTCATCCGATCATGCGGAAAACCTTCTGCCTTGTAAATAATTTCCTCGAAGAAAGCTTCAGACAAAGTATATCCCACATTGGCAAACACGTAATGTTTTTCCCCGAATTGCTTAGAGTACTGCATGTTTACGTCACCACTCAATCGTTTTTCTTCTCCCTCATTAATCTGGTAACTTCCTTTACGGAAAAATTCATCATCTTTATAAGACCTGAACTTTAAATGATTAGCCGGATAAAATTCATCTGCACGTACTCGCTTTTCTGTAATTCCAAAACGTCCCGTTACTTTCCATCCCATCACGATCATCCATTCCACGCTCAAGTTATTCGTCACGTCAATATACTTCGATTGTAACTTCGTATTCAAAGAGGCATTATACAATGGATTCGCCACAAAATTATCCGCCCCCGGAATAATGTTAGCATTTTGTACCAACTGGCCCTTTTCATCATAAGGAGAAAGGTATGGATTGACGGCTGCATACTCGCTAAATGCTCCATAAGGAGAATCATTGGCCACGTTAGAAGTAATCGTGAGATTATCTCTAAAATTCAATCCTTTATACCGATAAGAGATCGACACGCTTCCCTCGTAATTGGTTCTGTCAGATCCCTTCATCGTACCTTGTACATTATTATAATTAAATCCGACAACCAGATTCAAACGTTCATTACCCATCTCAAACGAAAGCCCATGTTTCGTACCGACACCATTACGCAAAGGCTTGGATAACCAATCCGTATCAATCCCGGAAACCACTGCTGCTAATTTCTGATTATACTCTTTTTGCAAATTATAATAGGTATCCGGATTTTTATCATAAAACATATTTGCATCTTTCTCCAACTCTAACTTTTGAGCCGCATTCGTTAAATTGTAAGAAGAAAGATCAGGAGCCTGAATTTCCAGACTACCATTATACGAAATACGCAGAGAGGCATCCGTATTTTTAATTGTCTCGATAACAATCACCCCGTTAGCAGCTTTAGACCCATAAATGGCTTTTGCCGAAGCATCCTTTAAAATGGTCAATGATTCAACCCTATTCATATCTAAATCCGCAATTTTTTGGATAGAGGCTTCAAAACCATCCAAGATAAATAAAGGAGCATTCGGGTCATTAGCATAACTTCCTTTCAAATCTATATCATCCGAATTAACATCAAAGGCAGTCTTTCCTCGCAATGCCATTGTCGGCATTTTATTCGGGTCCGATCCATATTCCAAGTTATCAAAAATCATCAATGACGGGTCCAGATTTTTCAAACTGGCAAACACGTTTGAATTACTTACCTTTTTCAAATCTTCTCCCTTCATGGTCAAAGCCGAACCGGTAAAACTTCCCGCTTTTCGTTGAAAGATACCATTCACAACGACCTCTTCCACTTCTGTCACGTCCTCTTCCAAAATAACCAAAAGCGGTTTATCATCCGTAACTTTAATCTCTTTCGTCTTCATTCCCACAAAAGAAAATTGCAAAGTAATTTCCTTATTACCAGGCAAAGTCAGCCGGAATCTTCCTGCCGTATCCGTCACGACTCCCCCCGTAGTTCCTTTTATCAAAACAGTTACTCCCGGAAGTGGCATTTTATCCTTATCCGTCACCTTCCCCTCAATCTTTCTCCCCTTATCATCTTCCGGAGCCGTTTTCACGTTATCCTTGGCAATTACCAAGAAATTTTCTACCAGCTTACAATGTAAACCACTTCCTTTTAAAGCCTCGTTCAAAGCCTCCACGGCATTCACATCCCGTAAAGTCACGGTAACCCGTTTTACAGTCTTCAACAGTGTATTGTTATACACCACCACGTAACCGGATTGAGCCTCGACCGCCTTGATTACCTCCTCGATCGCAGCATCCTTAAACAGGATACTCACCTTTTGTTGCGTGTAACTATTTTCAGCATGTAACTGAAATAGTGTCACAAAAATCATTAATAGCTGCAATCGCATAACTTTCCAAAATTTGCATGTCACTTTCCCGCACCGGGATGTGCCATCTTTTGATTTTTTTTTCATAGATTTG
>OOIG01002834.1_pt1 | contig 11183 bp, 9 predicted proteins | sample 1692091 | NCBI WGS metagenome assembly OOIG01 (sample SAMN06348188, study PRJEB24527) | human gut metagenome | biome: human gut; feature: ankylosing spondylitis patient; material: feces | host: Homo sapiens | place: China | collected 2015-10
CGCATCAAGGATGCGGTTGCCAAAGCTTGCCTTCAACTTTGAAGCCACGCTGCAGTCGCGACGGTGAATTTCTATGCGGTTCTTGTTATCGATATATCCCATGATGTCATCGCCCGGTATGGCGTGGCAGCATGTTGGGAAGATGTATTGCGATATATTCTCCTCATTGATAACGACAGGCTTCTTCTTATTAAAGCCCTCGCCAACAACAAACAGTTTGGGCTTCTTACCCTCCTTATTATCGCCCTTCTTAAGGAACGGTACGAACTTGCGCCAACCGCCATTTTGATCGGTTTTACGTTCACGCAGTTCGTCTAAATCCTTATCACCGAGCAAGACAGAACGTTTACCGAGCATCAAGAAGAGGTCCTCATGCTTCTTCGCCTCGTGCAGATCGCAGAGTTTATTGAGCACGGGGGTAGTCATCTCAAGCTCGTTCTTGCGCAACCACTCATCAAGTATCTGTTCGCCACGTTTCTGCAACTCGCGATTGTCGCGACGCAGTATCGCCATAATCTTCTGCTTCGCCTTCGCCGTAAACACGAAGTTTATCCACGATGCCTGCACATGCTGCGACTTAGAGGAGAGTATCTCCACCTGGTCGCCGCTCTGCAGCTTGTGGCTCAGCGGCACGAGTTTGTGGTTCACCTTTGCGCCGATGCAGTGCGAACCGAGGAAGGTGTGTATCTGAAAAGCGAAGTCGAGAGCCGTACACTGCGCAGGCATTGTCTTTATTTCGCCCTTCGGTGTGAACACGAATATCTCGCTTGCAAAGAGGTTCAGCTTAATGGTGTCGAGGAAGTCCATTGCGTCGGGCTGTGGGTCGTCGAGGATTTCCTTGATAGTAGAGAGCCAGTTGTTGAGTTCCGAATCGTCATCAACAGTCTCTACGCTCGACTCCAGTCCCTGCTCCTTATACTTCCAGTGGGCAGCGAAGCCCTGCTCTGCCACCTCGTCCATGTGGTCAGAACGTATCTGCACCTCTATCCATTTACCCTGCTTCGACATGAGCGTCACGTGCAGAGCTTGATAGCCATTTGCCTTCGGGTGGTTCACCCAGTCGCGCAAACGGTCGGGGTGCGACTTGTATATCTGACTGATTGCGACGTATATCTTGAAGCACTCGTTGATTTCCTCCGAGCGTTCCTTCGGCGTATAGATAATACGCACGGCGAGAATGTCGTAGATTTCGTCGAAGGTAACGTGCTTGTTCTGCATCTTATTCCAAATAGAATAAGGACTCTTCACACGCGCCTTCAGATCATACTTGATGTCCATCTTGTCGAGGGCAGCACGTATCGGAGCCGTGAAGTTCTCAAAGAGCACATCGCGCTGCGCTTGCGTATCTGCAAGTTTTCCTTTTATATAATCGTATTCCTCCGGATGTTCGTAGCGGAACGAGAGGTCTTCAAGTTCGGTCTTTATCTTGTTCAAACCTAAGCGGTTGGCAAGCGGAGCATAGATGTAAAGCGTTTCGCCTGCAATCTTATACTGCTTATTGGCAGGCTGCGATTGTAGCGTGCGCATATTGTGCAGACGGTCGCATATCTTGATAAGAATGACACGTATGTCGTCGCTCATCGTGAGCAGCAACTTCTTGAAATTCTCTGCCTGCGCCGATGCCTTGTCGCCGAAGATGCCGCCCGAAATCTTTGTCAGTCCGTCTACAATCTGCGCTATCTTCTCGCCAAAGATGTTCGAGATATCCTCTACGGTATAATCGGTGTCCTCCACTACATCGTGCAAGAGTGCGGCGCAAATACTTGTAGAGCCGAGTCCCATCTCCTCTACGGCGATGCGAGCCACGGCGATAGGGTGCATAATATATGGTTCGCCCGACAAACGACGCACACCTTTGTGCGCCTGTCGTGCGAAGTTGAACGCCTTTGTTATTATGTCTACCTTCTTTCGGTGACGCGATGCCACGTATATATCGAGTACTTCCTTGAAGGCTTGTTCAATCATTTGGTCATCAGCAAGCTCACGCTGCTTGTCTTTCAGATTTTGGTCGTCCATGATTTAGGTCTCCTATATATTAATAAGGTATATATATGTATGCAGCAGTAGGAAGACTTCCGCATCATTACTACTTGACGCGGAGCTTCTTGCCTGCACGGATATTAGTACCGCTGATATTACTCAGTCGCTTTCAGAGAGTGTATCGCCTTGGCGTATAGTCACGCTCCTACGACGACCATTCGAGCCTCTACGTGTTCTCGATTTGCTGTGTCTACCTCTGCCTTTAGAGCGGTACGACACGGTTGGGGTCTCTGTGTTCACAGCCACCTGAAGTCGTTTTGTGAGCAGTTCGTCAGGGCGATAGGCGTAGATAGAGTCTTCGTTATCGATGAAGTTGCCCACCATAGCCACGGGCAGGCGCAGTGCTGACGGTTTCGTTCTGCCGTTAACCACATTGCGACGATACTGCGGGTTGAGTTGCTTCACCTGGTCGACATCCATACCAAGCACCTTAGCTACCTGCTCGAAGTGTACATCGCGGTTGACTACCACGGTGTCGGTCTTCACGGGTAAGTCGGCACGCATCGGACAGATGTTGTGCTCGCAGTAGTAGTTCATAATATAGTTGGCGGCGATGAACGCCGGAACATAGCCACGGGTCTCCTTCGGCAGATAGGGATAGATACGCCAATAGTCCTTCTCGCCGTTTGAGCGATGGATGGCTCGGTTAATGGCTTCTGGTCCGCAGTTGTAGGCTGCTATGACAAGGTTCCAATCGCCGAATATCTTATAGAGGTCGCGCAGGTAGTGGGCTGCGGCGTACGATGCACGCACGGGGTCGCGACGCTCGTCGACAAGCGAGTTCACCTCCAAGCCATACTTCTTGCCAGTAGTAATCATAAACTGCCACAGACCAGTGGCACCAACGCGCGAAACGGCGTTCGGGTTGAGTGCCGACTCTATCACTGGCAGATATTTCAGTTCGAGCGGCAAGCCGTAAGACTCGAGTGCCTCCTCGAATATAGGCATATAGAAGTTCTGTGCGCCGAGCATAACGCTCACCGAGCGGCGCAAACGTCCGCTGTAACGGTCTATGAACTTCTGTACGACATCATTGTATGGCATCTCGATGATTGTCGGCATACGGCTCAGACGTTCTTTATACACCTCCGCACTATACACGGGGTTCACATCGGGCATGTTGCAGTCGAAGTTAACATGCAGATAGGTCTTGCTATTGTAGTTGTTGAGCAGACTATCATAATCGTTGGTAAGTGCCTCGGGCAGGTCGATAACCTCCTGCTTACCATGAGCATCGGTTATAACGATTTCGTCGTCATTATTCTCGCTCTGCGCGAGAGCCTGACTGGTAAAGCCGAAAAATGCTGCGGCTATAAGTATCAGTGATTTATTCATATTCGTTTGTTTGTCTTTAGAAATTCAGGCTACAACTCAATCCCAAGCTATTAGCCTTGAACGGATTTCTTTCGCGGTCGTTGTTGAGTATCGTCGGCTCCACTCTCAAGCTCAAGTCTTTCGAGATATCGAACTCGGAGAGCGATGCATCGACGTAGGCATCGATGATGGAGAGTGCGTAGACTCCCACCAAGCAGAAGAAGCTCAGGTCGCGCCAACGACGAAACTTGTCCTTACGCTTCTTGAAGAGTTGCTGATAGCGTTGTATGTTTGTCTCGTCAATCTTCGCTCCGAGATGCAAGAACTGATTATAGCTCTGCGTGTTCGGGTCGTCGTCCATCAAGTCGAGATACGCTTGCGAATAGTCGGAATACATCTGGTTGTTCCAACGCATGGCATAGGCGCAACCAACGAATCCGCCATACACGATCGGCAGTTTCCAATACTTGCGGTTGTATATCTGTCCGGCACCAGGTAGGACAATAGCGAGCCACATTGCACGCTTCGGGTTGGGTCGCCACGTGCTCCAGTCGCGCTTAGGCTTACCGATGATGGTGTCACTGGCTACGAAGATGCTATCGGCTTTTATAGACGTGAACTGAACATCCATACTATCAGCTACGACCTGCTCTTGCGCCTTTGCTGTTGTACCGAACAGCAGCAGAAACGCAGTAAGTGTCAATGTTTGTAATATATATGTAATGTCCTTTTTCACTGTTCTTCTTTATGATTTGTTTATCTACAAGTAACGCACAGAACGTTTACTTCATCTTATCGAACACAGCCATGATATGCTCCAACTCCTCTTCGTTGGCGAAAGGAATGGTTATCTTTCCCTTGCCTTTCGGCGAGCATGTCATCTGCACTTTCGTTTGCAAGAATTCGGAGAGGTGGGTGCGCAGCGCGTTGTACTCCTCTGGAAGCTTCGACTTTGCCACAATCTTCTTCGAGCCACTGTTCACGTCCTCTCCATTCTTCAGCATCTGTGCCATCTCCTCCACCTTGCGTACGGAGTAGCCGTTCTTGAGCACTTCGTTGAAGAGCTTTATCTGCAACGATGGCGAATCGATTGCCAAGATGGCACGAGCATGTCCCATGTCTATCTCTTTCTTCTGCAGGGCTATCTGCACCTGAGCCGGCAGACGGAGCAGACGCAGATAGTTGGTAATGGCTGTGCGGCTCTTTCCTACACGCTCCGACACCTTCTCTTGCGTCATTCCGTCGGCATCGAGCAGATGCTCGTAGGCGAGTGCTATCTCTATGGCATTGAGGTCTTCGCGTTGTATATTCTCAACGAGAGCCATCTCCATAACGTTCTCATCGGCGATGGTGCGTATGTAAGCCGGAATCGCTGTGAGTCCTGCCATCTGCGAAGCACGCCAACGACGCTCGCCGGCGATAATCTGGAAGCGGTCGTCAGACACCTGACGCAGCGTGATAGGCTGAATAATACCTAGCTCACTGATGCTGTTAGCCAACTCCTGCAGTGCTTCAGGGTCGAAGTCGCGGCGGGGCTGATTGGGGTTTGCTTCTATCTGGCTGAGCGGAATTTCATTGATTGTGGACGTACCTTGCGTGCGCACACCACCGGTGTCGATAAGAGCGTCAAGTCCGCGTCCGCCTTCTATCTCGTCGAGTCCGCGTCCTAATACGCTTCTATTGTATTTCTTGTGTACTGCCATCGTCTTGTTTGTTTACTCTTTTTTCGTTTTTGTTGATTATTTCCTTGGCGAGTGCCAAGTGGTTCTTCGACCCTGCCGAGTCGGCATCGTAAAGTATTACGGGGAGTCCATGACTCGGACTCTCGCTGAGCTTCACGTTGCGTTGTATGACAGTCTTGAACACAAGTTCTTGGAAATGTCGCTTCACCTCGTCGTATATCTGATTGGCGAGGCGCAGACGACTATCGTACATGGTGAGCAGGAAGCCTTCTATCTCCAACGCCGGATTGAGCTTGCTCTTTATAATCTTAATGGTGTTGAGGAGCTTTGTAATGCCTTCGAGTGCGAAGTACTCGCACTGCACGGGAATGATGACCGAGTCGGCTGCGGTGAGGGCATTCACGGTGATGAGTCCGAGCGACGGACTGCAGTCGATAAGTATATAGTCGTAGTCGTCGCGTATCTGGTCGAGCATATTCTTGATAACGCGCTCGCGGTTCTTCAGGTTGAGCATCTCGATCTCAGCTCCAACGAGGTCAATATGGCTGGGAATGACGTCGAGCCCGTTGATGTCGGTGGTGTAGACAGCGTCGTGTACGTCAGCATGATCGATGATGCACTCGTAGAGCGAGCAGTCAATCTCCTTGATGTCCACACCAAGTCCGCTCGACGCATTTGCCTGCGGGTCTGCGTCCACCACGAGCACCGTCTTTTCGAATGTAGCGAGCGATGCTGCCAAGTTTATTGTTGTTGTTGTCTTGCCTACGCCACCTTTTTGGTTGGCTAATGCTATTATCTTTCCCATTTGAAGTCAAAATTATTCGGCAAAGGTACATATTTTATATGAGAATAGGCTCGTTTAAACCTTTTTTCGTACTTTTGCATAAGAAATAAAACCAAAATTATGAATACGAAAAAGCCATTAATACTGATTTCTAACGACGACGGCTATCATGCCAAGGGTATAAACTCACTCATTGACATGCTGCGCGACATTGCCGACATCATCGTATGCGCTCCCGAATCGGCTCGATCGGGCTTCGCCACGGCGTTCTCTGCCACAGTTCCGCTACGCCTCAAGCTGCGCCGCGACGAGGTGGGTATGCAGATGTGGTCGTGCAACGGCACACCGGTCGACTGCGTGAAGATTGCGCTGCAGGAGCTATTCGCCGACCGCCTGCCCGACATGATTTTGGGCGGCATCAACCACGGCGACAACGCTTCGGTAAATGTTCACTATAGCGGCACAATGGGTGTGACACTTGAGGGTTGCATGAAGTACATCCCGTCTATCGGTTTCTCGCTCTGCGATTTCTCTTCGGATGCCGACTTCGAGCCGCTGCGCCCGTATGTGCGTCAGATTGTGCAAAAGGTGCTCAGCGAGGGTCTGCCTAAGGGCGTGTGTCTGAACATAAACTTCCCGAAACTCACTGAGTTTAAGGGCATAAAAATATGTCGCATGGCTATGGGCACATGGTACAACGAATGCGTAAAACAGCGCCATCCGCACGGCTACGACTACTATTGGATGACTGGCTCCTACCGCAACGACGAGCCGGAGCAGGAGGATACCGACAACTGGGCGCTCACGCATGGCTACATATCCATCACACCGACACGCATCGATGTTACGGATTATGACCTGCTGCGCAACTGGCAAAACAAGTTTTGAGAAAAGTAAAAAGGTAAAAAAGTAAAAGGGTAAAAAAGCCATTCCAATCCTTGGCTTAGGAAGGCCTAAAGAGGCTTAGTTCGGCTTAAACGCCACCTGCCCTCGGCTTAAACATCACCTAAAAATGAAATACTACTTAATCGTTGGCGAGGCATCGGGCGACCTCCACGCCTCGCATCTTATGAAAGCTCTGCTCAAGGAAGACCCAGCAGCAGAGTTCCGTTTCTTCGGTGGCGACATGATGTCGGCTGTCGGAGGCACACGTGTGCGCCACTACCGCGATTTGGCGTATATGGGCATCATCGCCGTACTGCTCCACTTGAGCACAATTCTGCGCAACATGGCGTTCTGCAAGCGCGACATCGTGGAGTGGCAGCCCGACGTAGTGATACTTGTTGACTATCCGGGCTTCAACCTGAAGATTGCGAAGTTCGTGCACAACAACACGCACATTCCCGTTTATTATTACATCTCACCGAAGATATGGGCGTGGAAGGAGTATCGCATCAAGGAGATTAAGCGCAACGTCGACGAGCTTTTCTCCATTCTGCCGTTCGAGGTGCCGTTCTTCGAACAGAAGCACCACTACCCCATCCATTACGTAGGCAACCCTACTGCGGAGGAGGTAAGACAGTTTCAGGCTACATACAACGTAGACGATGCCACATTCCGCCGTCAGCATGGGCTCGATGTGCGTCCCATCATAGCGTTGCTCGCCGGCAGTAGAAAGCAGGAGATAGCGGGCACACTGCCACAGATGATTGCTGCTGCGCAGCGCTTCGCCGACTACCAGCTTGTGCTTGCTGCGGCACCAGGCATCGAACCCGAGTTCTACGACGCACACATCAGCGGAAGCAACGTGCGCGTGGTGCGCGGTGAGACCTACGCCCTGCTTTCTCATGCCCACACGGCACTCGTCACGAGTGGCACGGCTACGCTCGAGACGGCACTTTTCCGCGTTCCGCAGGTGGTGTGCTACAACACCGCGCTGCCCAAACTGGTGGGACTGCTGCGCCCGTTGGTGCTGAAGGTGAAATACGTGTCGCTTGTCAACCTCATCGCCGACCGCGAGGTGGTGCCCGAATTAGTGGCTAACACGTTCTCAGAAGCTAACGTCGCTGAGCAGCTCACACGCCTGCTTCCCGACGGCGAGCCACGCCTGCAGATGCTTGCCGGCTACGAGGAGGTATGGCAGAAGATTGGTGCAGACAGTCCGTCGGAGCGCACAGCGAAGGAAATAGTTTTAAAAGTAAAAAGGTAAAAAAGTAAAAAGACTCTTACATATACTTCTTTACGAACTCCAGCACTCTGTGCGTGTACTCCTCTTTATAGTCGCCATACGCATCGGCGTGCTTGCTGCCGTGTGCTATCCAGAGTGCCTTAGGCTGCGGTTTCGCCTCGTAGAGCGGATACACCATCCAGGTGGGCACAAACGTATCGTTGTCGCCGTGTATGAAGAGCATCGGCTTCTGACATTTCGCCACCTGCTTCAGTGGCGATGCCTCATTGAAGTTCCAGCCGTACTTTGCCTGCACAAGCCACGAGGCAGTGTACATCAGTGGGAAGTCTGGTAACGAGAAGCGGGCAGATATTTCGTTCGAGAACTCGTCCCACACGCTCGTATATCCACAGTCCTCCACGAAACACTTCACATACTGCGGTGTCTGTTCGCCACTGACGCACATCGTCGTAGCGGCACCCATCGAGATGCCGTGCACCACAAGGCGCATCGAGTCGGCTTCGGTGCGGAACAGTTCGGGTGCCAAACTTATCCAGTGTAGCACGTCGAGGCGATCCTTCCATCCCATCTGTATGGCGTCGCCGTCGCTCTGTCCGTGCGCATAGAGGTCGGGCAGCAGCACGTTAGCCCCAAGCTCGCGATTGTAGATGCGTGCGATGGGTAGCATACGTGTGGCGTTATCACAATAGCCATGCACAAGCACGGCGGTGCGCCCCTTCGCACGTGGCGAACGAACAAACAAAGCATGGGCACGCTTACCTGTTGTGGGCATCACAACGAACGTATCGCGCAGTGCGCCTACGGTTTGCAAACTGTCGAGCCACGACTTCAGTTCGGGGAAACGCTTCTCTATCTGTGCCAAATTGGAGTTGCGCTCGCGCTCAGCACTCACAAGAGCATAGTCGACAAGGTAGAACGACCCTGCCGTAACTATGGCGAGGAAGAGCGCAAGGGTGGCGCCAAGGGTGACGAATAACTTTTTATGCTTCATACTGTTAAGAGTCTACAAATACTACTTCAGATACGGTTTCAGCACCTCCACCCACTTCAGGTATCCCTTGCCGAGCAGATGCAGTCCGTCGTTGGTGTACTCTGGGTTCATCACGTCGGTAGAAGGCGTTACGAGCGATTTGTACACGTCGATGTATGTAACGCCGTGGCGTGCTGCTACAGCCTTTATCTTCGCGTTGAGCGCAGGAATATTCTTCTGGCGGTTCATGTAACCCGAGAACTTGTTGAACTTCGGATTCACTGGGAACACGCTCTGCACGTAAAGCTTCGTCGCAGGCGACTCGCGCTTCACACGCTCCACAATTTTCTCCACGTTCTTCACAATCTCGTCCATGCTCTTGCCGCGCGCAAAGTCGTTGGTACCGATGAGCAGGAATATCTTCGCCGGCTTGCCCTTTGTCACAGTGCTCAGACGGTCGAGTACGCCTTGGGTTGTATCGCCACTGATACCGCGGTTCTTGGCGTGCGGATTGCCCAGCAGCTCTGCCCACTCGCCACCGTTGGTGATGCTGTTGCCGAGGAAGACGATGTCGCTCTTGCTGGTAGGCAGCACCTCAAACAGAGTGGCACGCTGATAATAGAACGTGGAGTGTTTCTGCTCCTGAGCCTGCATCGTGCACGCACAGAACAGACTCAACATAACGATTAGCTTCTTCATAGCTGTACTTTTATTGTTACGCTACACTCAAGCCGGTGCAGCAATCGAATTGAAACATTTATCTAACTCTAACGACAAAAGTACTAATAAAAATCGAAAGCGCCTATGTTTTTTGCATCCTTTTGTGCAAAAAACACAGCTACGAGGAAGACTTATTCGACAAAAATACGTAACTTTGCAAGCGTTAAATCAAAGTGTAACTAATTTATGGACGACTATCACGCGGAAAACCCGAATTTGTAATGCAGGAGGACGCTCTCACAATGCGGTCTCCCAAGCATCGTTTAACCCAAGGAGACAGCTTTATGAGAACATACTGGAACACCAATTCTACCCTCAAACAAATCGAAGAGTGGCAGCCGAACTGCTGGATACAAGTTACATGTCCAACAGAAGAAGACCAGCAATTGCTGGAAGACGAGTTTAACATACCCGATTATTTCCTTTCCGACATCAGCGATACCGACGAACGTGCCCGCTACGAGTACGACGACGGCTGGATGCTTATCATCCTTCGTATCCCATACGTGAAGGAGATACGCTCACGTACGCCGTACACCACCGTGCCGCTCGGCATCATTCACAAACGCGACGTGACCATCACCGTGTGCTACTACGAGACGAACATGATGATCGACTTCGTGTCCTACCACCAGAAGCGCGGCGAGGGATTTACCGACTATGTTGACATGACATTCCGCCTCTTCCTCTCTTCTGCCGTGTGGTATCTGAAACGCCTGAAGCAGATTAACACGCTCATCGAGAAAGCGAAGCACAACCTCGACCACAACGTGAACAACGAGTCGCTCATAGCACTCTCGCGTCTGCAGGACTCACTCACCTACTTCGTCACATCTATCCGTGGCAACGAGACATTGCTTGCCAAACTGAAGTTCAAGCTGCAGGTGGACGAACTGGACGCCGACCTTATCGAGGATGTCAACATCGAGATGAGCCAGGCACGCGAGACGACATCCATCTATGCCAACATCCTCGACTCGACGATGGACACCTACGCCAACATCATCAACAACAACACGAGCGGCGTGATGAAGATGTTGACCTCCATCTCCATTATCCTCATGTTTCCCACGCTCATTGCCAGTTTGCTCGGCATGAACTTGGTCAACAGCATGGAGAATTGGGCTTGGGGATTCCCGGTGGCTTTGATGCTTACCGTGGGCATTACCGTAGCATTCGTATGGTATTTTAAGCGAAAAACATGGATTTAAAGCCAGGCAAAGTAAAAAAACAGGAGATTTTTTAGGTTTCCACCGTTTTTTATACTTAATTTGTGCCGGATTAAATGAATAGTAAAACCGAATCAGATACTAAAACAAGTAACATGATGGACTCTCAAGAAACTCTCCAGACGGAAGAGAACGTAACAGAAAACGTAGCACCTGAAGTGAACGAAACGGAAAATCAAACGATAGAAGTGCCGCAAACACAGGAAGAAGTCGTTGCACGAGTGAAGGAACTGGCCGAAGCCGACGCTCCGGCCGAGAAACAGGAGTTGGACGCCCTGAAACAGGCTTTCTACAAAATACATAAGGCAAACGTGGC
>OOIG01002837.1_pt1 | contig 11172 bp, 8 predicted proteins | sample 1692091 | NCBI WGS metagenome assembly OOIG01 (sample SAMN06348188, study PRJEB24527) | human gut metagenome | biome: human gut; feature: ankylosing spondylitis patient; material: feces | host: Homo sapiens | place: China | collected 2015-10
CGCCAAACATCAACGCCCCACAGTAGCCGCAGAACAGCTTGGTGGTGAGCAGATAGTCGTCCTCTGCCTTTCTACGGGCAGGGGCTTTCTTGTTTTTCAACATCTTCTCCTGTACATCGTTGAAAAGCTCTACGGACACGATAGGTGGAATCGCATCGGGAATCAGGACGTCCCGGTACTTCAACTCGCCGATATATCGGCGGTTGCTCAGCATGTGCTGGATGACATTGAAAGTCATTGGCCCACCGCGCTTATTCTTGATGCCCTTTTCATTGAGCCAATCCCGAATCTCCCGCATCGTCTGTCCGTCATTGTACCGCTGGAAAGCTTCAGCTACAAAGGGAGCTGTGAGTGGGTCGATTTCAAAGCGGCGGTCTGCGTTGATGGTGTAGCCGAAAGGGATAGCACCGCCAGAAAATTTGCCTTTCAGGGCGTTTTCCGTCATGCCGCAAATGACCTTTTCGGACAGATCAGCGGAGTAATACTCGGCATAACCTTCCAGCACCGATTCCAGAATGATGCCCTCCGGCCCTTCAGAGATGATTTCCGTTGCCGAAACGAGCTTGACGCCGTTCTTCTTCAGCTGGGTCTTATATCGGGCGCTGTCATAGCGGTTGCGAGCAAAACGGTCGAGTTTCCAGACCAGAACGATGTCAAACAGCTTCTTGTCGCTGTCTTTTATCATCTGCTGAAACTCCGGGCGGTTGTCTGTCTTGGCAGAGATAGCACGGTCAATGTAGTGCTTGACGATGGTGATGCCATTCTTTTCCGCATAGGCCGTGCACTCCCGGATCTGGCCTTCAATGGATTCTTCACGCTGGTTATCCGATGAATAGCGGGCATAGATCACAGCGGTCATGGTGGGGGCTCCTTTCACTCTGTATGGAGATAAATGTAGCCACAGTATATTTCGTATAATATATACCATATTTTATGAGGCATTACAAGACATTTTTCTAAAAAAGCGAAGAAAACGCGAGCATCCAGAAGAAAACTGCTACAGATAAAGCAATTCTTGTCAAAACCCCCAAAGTAGCACCATAAAAATCATACAGATTGACGAAAAGGCTTTGTTTTATAGTTCTTTTGCCTTTTTGATTGCCGCAAATTATTTCGTGGACACTCCTGTGGGAACATGGTACACTGAATGCGTCCAAAGGGCACAAACAAAAGAACTCGTCGTTAGCATCTTTTGTAGATATTGCTCTCGGACGCACAGTATTGGATTCAAGCAGCCTGTGGCTGTATGGATGCACGGTATCATTCATTGATGGAGGTAATCAATTATGAAGAAGATCATCCTGCTTTGCAGCAATGGTATGTCCACCAGCATGATGGTGGCAAAGATGAAGGAAGCCGCCAAAAAGATTGGTTATGACTGTACTATTGCGGCCTATGCTCTGTCTGCCGCCAGCGAGGTGACTGCCGATGCCGACTGCATTCTGATCGGACCTCAGGTCAAACACAAGCTGGGCGAGGTACAGGCTGCCTGCCCCGGCATCCCCGCCGCCCCCATTGATATGAAAGACTATGGCATGATGAACGGCGTAGCCGTCCTCAAGGCCGCCCGCAAGATGATGGGCGAGGAGGTCTAATAATCATGGCAAAGAGAAACTTCTCCGAGACGCTGACGCTTGCCAGTGACAAGGTCAGCCGCAATATCTACCTGCAATCCATCTCGCAGGGCTGCATGAGTATGCTGCCCGTCGTCATCATCGGTTCGTTCGCCAGCCTGTTCAGCGGCCTACCGGTGAATTTCTGGCAAAACTTCATCCAGTCCACCGGCATTTCCGGCATTCTGGCGGCCGTCGTGTCGGCGACCACCAACATGCTGGGCGTCTTCTTTACCTACGGCGTCGCCTCTGCCTACGCCGAAAAGCTCAAGATCACCAACAAGGTGGCTGTCATCCTGGCCCTGGTGGTCTACATTGCCCTGCTGCCCACCGCTACTCTGGATACCGGCACCACTACCCCCAGCACCAGCTATATGGGCACCTCCGGCATGATTGTCGGCTTTCTACTGGCTTTCCTCACGGTTCGGCTGTACAAGGCCATCGTGGACGCCAACATCGTCATCAAGATGCCTGCCGGCACCCCGGACTACGTCTCGAACACCTTCGTCTCCCTGATTCCTGGTTTTATCGTGGTAATCGCCGCCATGGTACTACGCGGTCTGTTCAGCCTGACTCCTTGGGGCAACATCTTTGATTGCCTGTACAACCTGCTGCAGATTCCTCTGACCGCGTTGATCGGCAGCAACGTCATCTCTCAAATGATCCTGCAGATCATCGGCCAGGTATGCTGGGCCCTCGGCATCCACCCCGGCTTCCTCACCAGCGCGACCGGCCCCATCATGTTCGGTCTGGACGGTATGAACCAGGCTGCCTACGCTGCCGGTCAGCCCATTCCCAACATCATCGGTATGGCCTTTTCCTACTCGATGACCATTGCCGTCCTCTACCCGGCCTTTGCGCTGGCCGTCCTGATCTTCTCCAAGTCGAATCAGCTTAAGACCGTCGGCAAAATTTCCATCGCACCCGCCTTCTTCGGCATCTCTGAGCCGCTAATGTTCGGCGTTCCCGTCGTTATGAACCCCTTTATGGCCATCCCCTGGATTATCTCCCCAACGGTTAATGTTCTGCTGGGCTGGCTGGCCTGCTCCTCTGGCCTGGTCGCTCGATACGCCGGCGTCACTGTCTTTAACTTCCCGATGGGCGTCACGGGTATCCTGAATGGCAGCTTCACCATCGCCATTCTGGAGGTCGTGGTCTGCATCATCGACATCCTGATCTTCATGCCCTTTGTCCGCATCCAGGATAAGAAGTACCTTGCTGAAGAAAAGGCAGCGGCAGAAGCGGAACAATAACGCGCGTTTCTCTTATTCTCTTTTTCCCCGCAGCCATGTGGGCGACGCCGTGCGCTGCCTGCATGGCTGCTTTTAATGATTTTAATGAAAGGATTCTACGATGCACATTGCGTTTGTATCCCTTGGGGCCTTTGGCCACATTAACCCCACTCTGGCCCTTGTCACCGAGCTGGTCAAACAGGGCGTTCGGGTAACTTATTTTACGACCGAGGCTTTTCGGAACATTATTGAACCCACCGGCGCAAAGTTTGTCGCCGTCCCATCCTGGATGGCGGAAAACGACAAGCACAACGACGGCGAGAAAAAAGAGGACGACGGCGGTGTGGCAGCTGCGGTGCCTTTCCTCTTTTTGAACGAGGCCGGAGCCTACATCGACACCATCCTCGATACCCTCCATGACGATAAGCCCGACGCCATCGTCCACGACTTTGCCGGCATCGCCGGCACCATCGCCGCCGACAACCTGAACGTGCCCAATGTCATGCTGTACACCAGTTACCCTTCCAACGACAGCTATTCGGTGGCCGCCGGTTTTGAAAGCTGCCCTGCAGACCATCCGTTGCGCAAGGCTGCCGCCGGTATTGCGGCAGGCTACGCCGAAAAGTATGGCTGCCGGGTCATGACCGTAAAAGAGATTTTTGACGGACACGGGGATTTCAACCTGGTCATGATGCAGAAAAAACTGGTGCCCAATTACGAGAGCTTCGATGACAGTTTTGTGTTCACCGGCGTTCAGATTGGCAAGCGGACCGCCTTCGGCAGCTGGAAAGCCCCCGACAACGGCAAACCTCTGCTGTATTCCTCCCTGGGTACCGCCTTCAACAACTGGCCCGAATACTATCCCATCCTGTTTGATGCAGTCCGGGATCTGGATATCAATGTGTTTGCCGCCCTCGGCTCCATCGACCCGGCCAGCCTGAAAGACATCCCGGCCAATGTGGAAGTCGGCCAGATGGTGCCTCAGCTGGACATCCTTTCTCAGGCGTCGGTGTTTATCACCCATGCCGGGATGGGCGGCACCGGCGAAGCCATTTATTACGGCGTGCCCATGATCGCTATCCCGCAGATGGAGGAGCAGGCCATCACCGCCCGGCAGATCGAGAAACTGGGGCTGGGCGTTGCCTTTCTGGATAAGAGCGCCATCACCAGCGAGGCGCTGAAAACTGCCATCCAGAAGCTTCTCACTGAGCCCTCCTACAAGGCTGCGGCGGAGCAATTCAGCGCGGACATGAAGACCCTGGGCGGAGCCAAAGCATCGGCAGAGGCGCTGCTGCATTTCCTCAGCAAGCCGTAAAGGAGAAAGAACTATGCCGAAATTTCCTGAAAATTTTTTGTGGAGCGCATCCACTGCGGCCACCCAGATCGAGGGCGGCTGGAACGCCGACGGCAAGGGCGAGTCCATCTGGGACACGCTGGTTCATGACGGCACTGGCCGCATCGCCCACAGCGAAAATGCCGACACCTCCATCGACTTTTATCACCGCTGGAAAGAGGACGTGGCCCTGATGAAACAGATGGGCCTGAAAGCCTACCGCTTCTCGATCAGCTGGCCTCGCATTCTGCCCGAGGGGGTGGGCCAGGTCAATCAGGCAGGGGTGAAATTCTACCAGGACCTCTGTGACGAGCTGCTGACAAACGGCATCCAGCCTCTGGTGACCCTCTATCACTGGGACCTTCCCACTGCTCTCTATCGAAAAGGCGGCTGGAAGAACCCTGAGATCGTCGAATGGTTTGCCAACTATGTGGACGCGGCCTCGAAGGCCCTCAGCGGCCGTGTCTCCTACTGGATGACCTTCAACGAGCCGCAGATGTTCTGTGGGCTGGGACTGGTGGCCGGAGTCCACGCCCCCTTTGAGCACAACGACGATGCCGCCATGATGGCGGTGACTAAAAACATCCTGCTGGCCCATGGCCGGGCGGTGAAGATTCTGCGGAAAAACTGCCCCGGCGCCAAAGTGGGTATGGCCCCTACCGGCGACTGCTGCCTGCCCAAAGACGACTCCCCCGAAGAAGTGGAGAAAGCCCGGCAAAAATCTCTGTCCGAATATCCGGGCTATATCATGTCCAACACCTGGTGGGCAGACCCCGTCTTTTTGGGACGCTATCCCGACTGGGCGGCAGATAAATTCGGCGGTTTGCTTTACACCATGACCGATGCGGAATGGGCGCTTGTCTCCCAGCCGCTGGACTTTTACGCCTACAACTGCTATCAGGGCACGGTGGACCTGGTGCCTGACCCGTCCCGATACGACGAATACGCCTACCAGGGCAGTCCCCAGACGGCCACGGCTTGGAACATCACCCCCAAGGTGCTCTATTACGCCAGCAAGTTTTGGTATGAGCGGTATCATCTGCCTATCCTTATCACCGAAAACGGCTATTCGGGGCTGGATCATGTGATGCTGGACGGCAAAGTCCATGACCCGCAGCGCATCGACTTTCTGCACCGGTATCTGCGGGAGGTGGCCCACGCGATCGAGGACGGTATCCCGGTGATTGGTTACTCGGTCTGGAGCCTGTTCGATAACTTCGAGTGGGCGGCGGGCTACAGCTGCCGCTATGGCCTGATCTATGTGGACTACCCGACACTGAAACGGACCGTCAAGGATTCCGGCTGGTGGTACCGGGATGTGATTGCCGGGAACGGCAGCAACTTGTAAAACATCATATTTTGAAAAGTGAGGGCTTATTACAATGAAACGCAAAGAAATTTTGGACCGGATGGGCCTATGTCTGCCGCAAGGCAAGCAGATTCGCGTTGTCATCTCCAGCGACGTCAGCAACGAGGCGGATGATCCCTTTGCCATTGTCCATCAGCTTTTGACCCCCATCTTCGATGTGCGCGGGGTGATCGCCGCCCACTACGAGGGCAAGACTCACGGCGACCGGCAGTCGATGGAGAACAGCTACCGGATGCTGACCGCCCTGATGGAAGCCACCGGGATGACTGACGTGCCCATGCTGCGCGGCTGCGCGACCCCACTTGCCGGTGAGCATGATACGCCGGACGCAGAGGGGGTCCGTTTCCTGATCGAGGAAGCACAGCGTGACGATCCCCGTCCCCTCTATGTGACAGTACAGGGCGCGCTGACCGACGTGGCCGCTGCTCTCAACCGCTGCCCGGCCATTGCCGGGAAGATGACGGTGGTCTGGATCGGCGGTATGCCTTACCCCAAGGGGGGCTGCGACTTCAACATGAAGCAGGACCTGGCAGCCGCACGCGCTGTCTTTGGCAGCGAGGTAGCGCTCTGGCAGCTCCCGGTCAATGTTTACGGCACGGTGGAGGTGACGATGGCCGAAATAGCCCACAAAATCCGCCCCTGCGGAACAGTTGGGCGCTACCTGTACGACATGATGGAGCAGTATAACCTCACCAACAACGAGCCGTATACTCTGCGCAAGGGGGAGAGCTGGAACTTTGGCGATTCGCCGGTGGTGGCGGCCCTGCTGGGCTGCGACTGGCGGCAGAATTTCCACATGGAACCCGCCCCCGTCCTCGCGGACGGTGGGCGCTATCTGCCTGGGAGTGGGCGGGCTATCCGGGTCTACGATTCAGTGGACGTGCGCTTTTTGCTGGAGGACTTTTTTGCAAAGCTCGCTCTCTGCTATGGGCCGAGGACAAACAAAGCGTGAAGCCGCGCCGCTTGGGTGCAAACTGACGAATCCTGTTCCTGTTTCCTGTCAAAAATGACGAAGCCAAGGACGTGCAGGGCCGGCTATCGTCTTTGACGGCGGCAAAAAACTTCGTGGAAAAACCGGCGCGGAACTGGTACACTGGTAGTGTCAGAAAAGAGTGTGCGTGATCGAAAGGAGTAGGGAAAAATGAAGATCATTTTCCGGGCCGACGACCTGGGTTTCAGTGAGGCGGTCAATTATGGCATCCGCAAGGCCATCGTAGACGGGGTCATCACCTGTACCGGTCTGATGCCCAATATGCCGTATGCAGCCGCTGGTTATGCGCTAGTAAAGGACACCGGCGTCGAGGTGGGCCAACACACCAATATCTGCGTAGGCCGACCACTGACCGATTCGGCCCGTATTCCTTCCCTGGTACAGCCCAGCGGCGAATTCTGTACCAGCCGCGAAATACGCGCCCGAAAACAGGATACCATCGTCCTGGAAGAAGTGGAACTGGAGATTCAGGCGCAGCTCGACCGCTTCCGTGCCATCACCGGGCGGGATCCCGCTTACTTCGAAGGACACGCGGTTATGTCGCCCAACTTTTTCCAGGGGTTGAAGAATGTGGCTGCCCGTAATGGCCTGCTCTACTGCGACCCGGTGGATCCGCAGTGGTCGGTCGAACACGGCATCCAGTGCTCTGCTTTCTATCGACTCGACGAGCGCGGCCTCTACGATGTGCGCAAGTTTGTTTTTGAGGACGAGGCCGGGCTGCGCGGCAAAGAGTGTTCGGTGCTGGTTTTTCATCCAGGGTGGCTGGACCAGTATCTGCTGGAACATTCTTCCTATACCTTCATCCGCCCGATGGAGACCGATTTTCTGTGCAGCCAGGAACTGAAAGATTGGCTGGCTGCCAACTACGTGGAACGGACCACTTTCGCCCGCCGGGCTGCCGAAGTGAAAAAAGAACAGGAAGAACGCCATGCTTGACAGCAACCTCATGAGCCTGCTCACTCTTTTGTCGGAGAACGACTATCTCACAGCCCAAACATTGGCTGTCAAAAGTGGCGCCAGCAGCCGTACTGTGCAGACCCGCATCGGGCAACTGCGCGCGGAACTGGAAGGTCACGGTGCAACTGTTGAGTCGCGCCAACGCCACGGCTACCGCCTCCGAGTGGAGGACCGCAACGCCTACGAGACATGGTACAACGAAAACCGGCACTCTTTGGCCTCCGCCGTCCCCAATACAGTAGAGGATCGCTTCCGCTTCCTGCTGGCCTGCTTTTTGGACGGCGAGGAATACTTCAAGCTCGATGACCTCAGCGAGGAGTTGTATGTATCCAGCAAGACCCTGTCGGCCGAGCTGAGGCAGGTGGAGTTCGTTCTGGGGCAGTATAACATTACCTTGAAGCGTAAACCTCACTACGGTGTGCGTGCGCATGGCAGTGAATTTGACCGCCGCCGCTGTTATATGGACTACCTGGTCCAGTCTCAAAACTCCCTCTTTGCTGACCAGCGTGACCAGGCCGAGATGCTGCCCAGGATCGGCGAGGTTCTGCTGGACATGATGATACGCCAGCGGATCAAATTTACGGAGGCAGCTTTTCAGAACATCGTCATCTATCTGTATGTAGCCTTCCTGCGCAGCGGCGCGGGCCACCTAGCTGCCGCCAAGCCCGGCGAGCTGGCCCAGGTGCAGGCCATGCCTGAATACCAGGCCGCTCTGATGCTGGCCGACAGGCTGTGTCAGGCGGGCATCGAAATTGCGCCGGAACCGGCCGAGACGATGTACATTGCCATTTACATCGCAGGACGGCGCAGCTTGGGCGAGGGCTACCATCCCCAGTCCAGTCCAGTGGTCCAGGAAAACGTCAACCGGCTGACCACCATCTTGCTGGATTGCGTGCAGCGGGTCTACAACCTTAATTTTCGCGATAATCTCAACGTCCGCATCTCGCTGTACAACCACATCGTCACCTTCAACATACGGATGAAGTACGGCATCCAGATGGAGAACCCCATCCTGGAAGAGATCAAGCAGAACTACCCCTTCGCCTTTGCGATGGCCCAGCGTGCTATGGCTGAGTACGAAAAATTCTATAGCAGGCCAGTGCCCGAATCCGAGACGGGATACTTTGCCATTATTCTGGAAATGGCACTGGAATCTCTTAAAGCGCAGATTGAGAAAAAGAACATCCTTCTGGTCTGTATGACGGGCAAGGCTAGCAGCCGACTGCTGGCCTTCCGTTTCCGCAACGAGTTCGGAGTCTACATCGACCGACTGGATGTGTGTAGCATGTACGAATTCGAGCGATATGACTTGAGCCGGGTGGACTACGTCTTTACTACCGTGCCGCTGCAGACCGCGACCGCCGTCCCTATCTACCAGATCGGCAACTTCCTCGACGCCAGCGATGTGCCGCAGGTCCGCAGGCAGCTGGAACTGGGCAGCGTCAACTTCCTGAAAGACTACTATCGGCCCGATCTGTTCTTCCCGCATGTGCAGGGAAACACACGGGAGGAAGTCATCCGGCAGATGTGTCAGCTGATGGGCAAAGTTTACCCCATGCCTGAGGGCTTCTGTGACTCGGTGCTGGAGCGGGAGGCGATGGGCGGCACCGACTTCGGCCACCTGGTGGCCATCCCACACCCGGCTGACAACCTAGTCAATGAGAACGTGGTCTGCGTCGGCATTCTGGACAAGCCCGTCCTCTGGTCGGTCAACAAGGTCCAGCTTGTGATCCTAGTGGCTATCTATGACTCCACCTCGGCCCAAACCCAGAAGTTTTACCAGCTGACCACCGCCCTGATCACCGACGAAGTGCGGGTCAAGCGGATCATCAGCCGGCGGCAGTATCCCCACTTTATGAAACTGTTCCAAGAATAAGCCGAAAAACGAAAGGAGAGCAAAATCCATGAGCCTTCCCAAAGACTTTTTGTGGGGCGGCGCGGTGGCCGCCAACCAGTGCGAGGGCGCTTACCGCGAGGACGGAAAGGGTCTAAATATCGCCGACGTGATGACCGTCGGCAGCAAGGACAAAAAGCGCCAGATCACCGACGGTGTGGTGGATGGCCTCTACTACCCTAACCACGAAGGGATCGACTTCTACCACCGCTACAAGGAGGATGTAGCGCTGCTGAAAAAGCTGGGCGTCAAGGCGTATCGCTTTTCCGTCAGCTGGCCGCGCGTGATGTCCGGTCCCGACACGGTCAACCCCAAGGGTCTTGCCTTTTACAGCGACTTGGTGGACGAACTGAAAGCAGCGGGCATTGAGCCGATGGTGACGATTTTCCACTGGAATCTGCCTATGTGGGCGCACGAAAAAGGCGGCTGGTACAATGCGGAAATCAGTGATGATTTCGCCAACTACGCCCGTGTAGTGGCGGATGCCTTGTCCGACCGGGGGCGGTTCTGGTTCACCGTCAATGAGCCGACGACCTTCATCGGCAACGGCTACTTTACGGGGGCGCACGCGCCGTTTGAAAGCCTGATGCAGGAGCAACCCGCCGTGATGATGAACAAGCTGGCGGCGCTGACAAAAAATGTGCTGCTGGCCCACGGCAAGGCGGTTCGCGTGCTGCGCAGCCGCGCCAAGCTGGCCCCGAAAATCGGTATGGCGCTGAACGGCAGTGTCTACCTGCCGGAGAACGAATCACCGGATGACATAGAAAAAGCCCGCACCCGGATGTTCCCGGAGCAGGCATTCTTCCCACATTTCAACTGGTGGGCAGACCCGGTCGTTCTCGGCTGTGTCCCGGCGGGTCTGCAGCCATTCTTCACGGCGGAGGAACTGAAGGTCATCTGCCAGCCGCTGGACTTCTTCGGCTTTAACTGCTACAATGCCTCCAACTATGAGGAGTACATGGGTCCCAACCCCGCCGTTACGCCGGGTATGCCCCGCACGGCAATGGACTGGCCCATTACGCCGGATGCGCTGTACTGGGCGGCACGTTTCTTGACGGAGCGCTACCATCTGCCCATTATCGTCACGGAAAACGGTATGGCAAACATAGACTTTGTCATGAGCGATGGCGCAGTGCATGACCCCCAGCGCATCGACTTTGTCAAGCGCTATTTGGCAGGTTTACAGCGTGCCGTGGATGAGAACATCCCGGTGACCGGGTATCTCTACTGGTCCATCATGGACAACTTTGAGTGGGCGGAGGGCTACGATAAGCGCTTTGGTCTTGTGTATGTGGACTATCAGACCCAACAGCGCATCCCGAAGGATTCGTTCTACTGGTATGCGGATGTAATCAAAAACAACAGAATATCATGATTCGGTATGGCGTTGCCTGCGATATTGCATCGGGGTAACACCATATTCTTTTTTGAATACGTTCTGAAAATAGCTCTGGCTCGAAAAGCAGAGGTAGCTGCTGATTTCGGCCAATGTCATATCGGTATAATACAAAAGGCTTTTGGCTTCTTCCAGCCGACATTCCGCAATATAATTGCCCAATGTCTGACCGGTTTCTTTCTTAAAGAGATTCCCGGTGTAGGACACACTGCGCCCGATAGCGGCAGCCACATCGTTAAGGCTCAAAGGGGTGTTCACATGATTGCGGATGTAGGACATACAGGTGTATACCTCGCGGCTGATACCCGCAGGCAGGCGCAGTTCTCCGAGGCGGCGGCAGAAATCCAAGGCAGCGTTTAATTGTAAAAGATCAATTTCCGGCACTGT
>OOIG01002838.1_pt1 | contig 11169 bp, 9 predicted proteins | sample 1692091 | NCBI WGS metagenome assembly OOIG01 (sample SAMN06348188, study PRJEB24527) | human gut metagenome | biome: human gut; feature: ankylosing spondylitis patient; material: feces | host: Homo sapiens | place: China | collected 2015-10
AGATTCCCGACATGATACGGCTTATGAAGCGGACGGTTCCCGAGTTCAAGTCGAAGAATTCGAGGTTTGAAAAATATGATAAGGAAATCTCGGAATAAACAATATTATTACTATCATGTCTGTATTTCAAGACAAAGTCCTGTTGATCACAGGCGGCACGGGTAGTTTCGGGAACGCCGTGCTACGTCGCTTTCTGGACAGTGACATTAAAGAGATCCGTATTTTCAGTCGGGATGAAAAGAAGCAGGACGACATGCGTCACATGCTTCAGAGTCCGAAGGTCAAGTTTTACATCGGGAACGTTCGCGATAAGTCGTCGGTTGATGTGGCCATGCGCGGGGTCGACTATGTTTTCGCAGCCGCGGCCCTGAAGCAGGTTCCGTCGTGCGAGTTCTTTCCGATGGAGGCCACGCGCACGAACGTGATCGGCACGGGTAACGTTCTTGAATCAGCGATCGAACACGGGGTCAGTAACGTGGTGGTTCTCTCGACGGACAAAGCCGCCTATCCGATCAATGCGATGGGAATTTCGAAGGCTCTGATGGAGAAGGTCGCTATCGCCAAGGGCCGCGAGCTGGGGGAGGGTGCTCCGACGACGATCTGCTGCACGCGCTACGGCAACGTTATGGCGAGCCGCGGGTCGGTGATTCCGTTGTGGGTCGAGCAGATGATGGAGGGTAAACCCATCACGATCACGGACCCGAACATGACGCGCTTTATGATGACGCTGGACGATGCCGTGGACCTTGTGATCTACGCTTTCCAGCACGGACATAACGGAGACCTTTTCGTTCAGAAGGCTCCTGCCGCCACGCTATCGACCCTTGCCGAAGCCCTGAAGCAGACCTATGCGAAGGTTAATCCGAAATACGGCGAGACGGAGGTGAAGGTGATCGGCACGCGGCACGGCGAAAAGCTCTACGAAACGCTCGTTACACGCGAGGAGATGTCCAAGGCGATCGACATGGGGAACTATTACCGTATTCCGTGCGATACGCGGGACCTGAACTACGACAAATTCTTCACTGAGGGCAGCGAGGATGTTTCGAAGATCGAGGACTACCATTCGCACAACACGCGCCGTCTGGATGTCGAAGGGATGAAAGAACAATTGCTGCGGCTCCGCTTCGTCCGCGAGGATCTGGGGCTGATCACCCGTGCCAAGCCGCGCGACATCCGCTCGGAGTAAGCCCCCCCCCTCTCTCTTTCGAAAATGCAGGCCTTGCGTCCGGGCGTAAAACGGATTGCGATTCTTACACCTCATTTCCTTGCGGCCCGCACCTCCAGCTATGGCCGCCCCATACAAGATGAACATATTGATTACAGGAGCCTCGGGCTTCGTGGGCCGCAACCTGTGTGCCCAGCTGCGTAATATCCGCGACGGCAAGGCGAAGAATTATGCCGTTTCAGGAGACCTTACGCTCTATGAATACGATCTGAACAGTACGCCGGAAGAACTCGATGCCTATTGCCGGGATGCGGATTTCGTCTTCAACCTCGCGGGTGTCAACCGTCCGCAGGACCCTGCGGAGTTTATGAGAGGCAATTTCGGGTTCGCGTCGACGCTTCTCGCCACGCTGAAAAAACATGGCAATACCTGCCCGGTGATGATTTCGTCGTCGATTCAGGCGGCTTTGGACAATCCTTACGGCGAGTCCAAACGTGCCGGCGAGCAACTGTTGTTCGACTATGCCGAAGAGACCGGCGCGAAAGTATTGGTTTACCGTTTTCCGAATCTTTTCGGCAAATGGTGCCGTCCGAATTATAACTCGGCCGTTGCGACCTTCTGCAACAATATCGCCAACGATCTGCCGATCACGGTGAACGACCCGTCGGTGGTCATGCATCTGGTCTATATCGACGATGTGGTGGACGAACTGATCGGAGCGCTCACGGGGGGCGAACACCGCGACGGGGCTTTCTGCGTTGTTCCGACATCGCACCGGATTACTTTGGGTGCGATCGTCGATCTGCTGCATACGTTCCGGCGGATGCCCGAGACGCTGGAGGTCCCCGATACGACCAAAGACGGCTTTGCGAAAAAACTCTACGCGACGTACCTCTCGTACCTTCCGTCCGACAGATTCGCTTACGACCTGAAAATGAATGTCGACCCGCGGGGCAGTTTTACGGAGATTATCCGCACGGCCGACCGGGGGCAGTTCTCGGTGAACGTCTCCAAACCGGGCATCACCAAGGGGCAGCACTGGCACCATACGAAGAACGAGAAGTTCGTGGTGGTGCATGGCCACGGACTGATCCAACTTCGGAAAGTGGGCACGGATGAAAACGGGCAATTGTATCCCGTCGTCAACTACGAGGTAAGCGGTGAAAAGATACAGGTCGTGGAGATGATTCCGGGCTATACGCACAACATCGTCAACCTCTCCGATACGGAAGACCTGGTGACTTTCATGTGGTGCAACGAGTGCTTCGATCCGGCGAAGCCCGACACCTATTTCGAACCAGTAGAGGCTGGGAACTCGTAAATTCAGCAAGGAGTCCTCTGTTTTAGGGAGCCGTTTCCGGGCAGTACGCGAAAGCGAGTCTTTGCCTGCGGAAAGTTGCGCCCCGTGCGGTTAGAGGCTCCGGTCGCAAGAACGGCTTCTGCCGCCTGAAAGGGAGGGACGATCCGAAATTCGCAAATCAAGAATCAAATGGATATTAAATTGGACTATTCCAGCGTGCGGTTCCAAAACAACGGCAAACTCAAACTGCTGATAATCGTAGGCACGCGGCCCGAGATTATCCGCCTGGCGGCGGTGATCAACAAATGCCGGAAGTATTTCGATTGCATTTTGGCACATACGGGGCAGAACTACGACTACAACCTCAACGGTATCTTCTTCCGGGATCTCAAACTCGCCGATCCCGAAGTCTACATGGATGCCGTGGGCGACGACTTGGGAGCGACGATGGGCAATATCATCAACGCCTCTTACAAACTCATGGTTCAGACACAGCCGGATGCCGTGTTGGTGCTTGGCGACACGAACTCGTGCCTGTCTGTCATTGGGGCCAAACGGTTGCATATCCCGATCTTCCACATGGAGGCTGGCAACCGATGCTTCGACGAGTGTCTGCCCGAAGAAACGAACCGCCGGATCGTGGACATCATTTCGGATGTGAACATGTGCTATTCGGAACATGCACGGCGCTATCTGAACGCCTCGAACGTTGCGCCGCAGCGGACCTATGTTACCGGCTCCCCGATGGCCGAGGTGTTGCACGAGAATCTGGCGGAGATCGAATCGAGCGATATTCATCAGCGTCTGGGGCTGGAAAAGGGCAGATATATTCTTCTCTCTGCACATCGTGAAGAGAACATTGACACAGAGAAGAACTTTTTTAGTCTCTTCAATGCAATCAACGCTATGGCAGAGAAGTATGATATGCCGATTCTCTATTCCTGTCACCCGCGCAGCCGGAAGCGGCTGGAGGCGAGCGGATTTCGACTCGATGCACGTGTGATTCGGCATGATCCGCTCGGCTTCCACGATTACAACTGTTTGCAGATGAACGCCTATGCGGTAGTCAGTGACAGTGGCACGCTCCCGGAGGAGGCGTCGTTCTTCACAAGTGTCGGACATCCGTTTCCGGCTGTTTGCATCCGAACGTCCACCGAACGCCCCGAAGCGCTCGATAAGGGGTGTTTCGTATTGGCGGGCATTGATGAAAAGTCGCTCCTCCAGGCCGTCGATACGGCTGTTGGGCTGAATATCGCTCACGACGACGGAATCCCTGTCCCTAACTACACCGATGAGAACGTATCTACAAAAGTCGTGAAACTGATCCAATCATACACCGATATCGTCAATAAAACGGTGTGGAGAAAATAGTCCTTCTTTTTCCTATGACGACTCGTAATGAATCGATTAAAGCACCAGGCCTTCCTGTATTGGAACTGGTATTTATCTGTATTTTCGGTATCTTTTATATCGATTTTGAAGTTCAAGGAAAATACGAGGTTATAGCGCCATTTATAGCATTATTATACTTGTTCTATTGTTATTTGCGAGAACCTAAACAAAGAGGGAGAATCGTCAAGTTTATCTTTGCATGTGCAATAGTCGCAATCTTATATCAGATATTAACGATACCTATAACTATTAGAGGTGCTAATGCAGCTAGCAAATACCTGTATTCCAATTTTTCTCAATATCTACTGGCATTTTTTCCATTAGCCTTTTTATATAGGACCGATAAACTGGCAACAGCAAATCAGATAAAGATAATTGTAGGCGTTATTATAATCACTGCGATTGCTCTGATACAAGTGGCATTAAAATTCGCAGCAATCAACCCGGATATTCTGCATTCCATGAATCAAGAAGTCCTTGAAGACGCAGGTGTAACACTTCAAGGGTTTGATTTCGTATATGCTTTTACATTTCTGATAATTACATGTTTCGTTTTAATCAAACAGTCAGACAGTAAAATCATAAGATACCTATCAATAGGTGCTCTAATCTATTTTATCCACTTTTTGTTGAAAGCTCAATTCGCCTTGGCTTTTGTTGCTACATTTATCAGCTGTCTTTATTTGTATTATACTACAACCAGAAATAAAGGTAGCAGATTTTTCGTAATAATAGGATTAAGTACTTTAATATTTCTTATCCCGTATATTTTAGAGAGGCTGATAGATATGACGCAAGATTTAAACGTCCTAAATGTCCGCTTGAAAGAAATTTATGATTCAATATCCGGTAATCACGCTGAAGACTCCGATATGCAGGCGCGCTTCGATCTATATTGGAAATGTATCGTTGCTTTTTTTAATAGTCCCATTATGGGGAATAAATATCTGCCATTTAATGGACATTCTACATTTTTGTTGGCTTTTGCATATTTGGGTATATTTGGCGGTGTGTTAATCTGTTGGATGTTTTATAAAGGTTCAAAATTCGTTCAATCAATTCTTGGTAATGATCAATACGTATATTTCAAACCTTTAATGTGCCAGATAATACTGATGGGACTTACAAATCCGATACAATCAACTCCTTCAAATTTCATAATGCTTTTCTTTGTAAGCCCCTTGTTAATCAAAAGATGTGTTAAACAATAACTATATTAGTCATGAATCATCCATCCAAAATAGATGTTGCGGTTCTAATAACATTCTTTGTTAGACCTGATACGCTTCAAAAAGTCTTTGATTCAGTCAGGGAGGCTCGTCCTAGTACATTACTTCTTTGGCAGGACGGTCCTCGCCTAAATCGTTCAGATGATCTGATTAACATCGAGAAGTGCAGAGAGATCGTGGGGAATATTGATTGGGAATGTACTGTATACAGGAATTATCATTCCGACAATATGGGGTGTGACCCATCCACATTTTTAGCTCAAAAATGGGCTTTTGGTTTAGTGGACAAATGTATTATATTGGAGGATGACAGAGTTCCGGTTCAATCATTCTACCCATATTGTAAAGAGCTTCTTGATAAATATGAATTTGATGATAGAATTAATCATATTTGTGGTACAAACCTTCTGGGGGATAACTCGAACTGCGAATCAGATTATTTTTTTGCACAAGCCGGCTCAACAACATGGGCTACATGGAGAAGGGTTGCAAAGGGATGGGATGAAGAATATTCCTATCTGAACGATAATTATGCAATGCGATGTCTTGAGAGTAGTGTGGCAAAACCTCTCTATAAAATTATATTAAAGCATGCGATAGCCCATAAGAGGGAAGGTAAACAATACTGGGAGACAATTCTTGGGATGGGGGGACTTTTAAATAACCGGCTCGCAATTATTCCGAAAAGGAATATGGTTGTTGACCTTGGGCTCACTGATAATTCTACACACGCTGTTGCGAATATTAAACTCTTACCTAAATTTGCGAGGAAGATGTTTTTTATGGAGGCATACGATGTGTCATTTCCTCTAAAACATCCAAGATATATTATCAAGGATAATGTATATTATAATACAATACTTGAAAATTCCGGGATTGGAAAGCCTTTTAAAGCATTGATATATAAGTTGGATTACATATTGCGTTGTATCAGATACGGTGAGGTAAAGCGACTCTTTAGATCATTGAAGCGACGTTTTAGGTCGAATGCTTAAAAGAGTATCGGAAAAGCGTGTATTTGCCGAAGATGTAGTTATTGGAGGTAAATCATATGTCACAAAGTCCGTTACTGATTCAAATGTTATCATTGCCGGAATTCCTACCAAGATAATAAAAAGAAATATTAAATGGCAATCTGAACGTGGCTAATTGCGCTTGATTATTTTTCTGTTATTATGAAAAGAATAATGATTAAAATTGTGTCGTCGATTCTGACGACCATAGATAAAGTCAAGTTGCTATTTAAACCGAAATGGAGGCTGGAGCGAGAAACGATTGTTATATCTCCAACCTCCTGGAAATCATTTACCCCCCCCCTCAACAGCAGCAGAATCAAGGATTTGCAGTATGATATAAAATATTTGGAATTAAATTCGATTAAGCGGTCAGATTTTTCAAAGATTATTGCGTATATAGGTAAACTTGAAGTCGGACAACTGAAGTTATTTGGTCAAGAGTTGCAGTGGCTACAGATTCCATCACATGGTGCCAACGGGTTTGAAAGAAAATCATTATATAAAAATGAGAACGTGGTCGTTTCGTGTGTGAAAGATGTGTACTCGGATCCTATCGCACAATATTGTATATCTGCGTATTATCTGTTCAATACCTATAGTTTCAGACCGAAAGGCAAGAAGTCTGATCGATGCGATATTATACCAGACAAAGTCAGTATAATGATTTTTGGGGTGGGAAACATTGGAATGACTTTGGCTAAAAAGTGCTATCAGATGGGCTGGTCGGTTTTTGGGGTTAAACGACATGTTCCGGAACATTTGCCTGAGTGCATGAAGGCTATTTATACTTTAGATGAAGCGATGACGCATCTTAAAGATGCCGACTATATAGTGAATATATTACCGGAAGACGACTCAACCAAGAAAATCTACGACATTGAATTTTTCAAAGCGATGAAGTCTAACGCTCTCTTTTGCAATGTTGGAAGAAAATCGGCTGTCATTGACAAAGACATTGCATATGCAGTACAAAATGGCATCATAAGAGGAGCTATATTGGATGTGCACGATGATTATAATTATAATACTCCTGACATAATCTTGACCGGACATTCAAGCTCGGTTTCTCGAGGGAATGATGAAAAGTTTGATAGATACTTTAGCGTTCAGCTGAATGCATTTCTTGATGGGCAAGAGATAAAGAATCAGATAACACTACGATAAATTATGGTAAAGATGGATTTCTGGGAACGAATCATGGTTCCCGAAAGAGTTCGTATCCCTCTTTTAGGTGGCTGGCTGTATCAGGCATTGTCTAAAAGAGCTCGTCGTCATATCAAGAAACTTCCGTTCGGTAAACTTGGCTTGAACGATGCACCGAGAAGAATGAAATTGATATGTACACTGACCACATTTCCCGATCGTATTGATAGTGTTCAATACACGATAAAGTCTCTTTTTAATCAGTCAATGAAGCCTGATAAAATTGTGCTTTGGCTCGCGGAATCTGAATTTAAGGATTTCGAATTTCCGGAAAGCATCAAACAGCTTCAAAAGAGAGGCCTTGAGTTACGCTATTGTGAGAATTACTTCGGTCATAAGCGTTATTACAAAATAATCGAAGAGCAAAGGGAAGATGAGTTGATTGTAATGTTCGATGATGACATTATTTTCCCATACTATATGCTCGAACGGCTCTACGACAAGTGGTTGGAATTTCCTGATTGTGTGATATGCGACAGGGGACAGGTACTGACCTTTGAAGGTCACGATGTTTTGAATCCCGGTCGTTGGTCAAGCATTTCAAATGTCGGGATTGATACCCCGTCTTACAGAATACTTGCTTCTCCTGGCGGAGGGTGTCTTTTCCCGCCTCGGGCCTTTTATAAAGATGCCAACAATACTGATATTATTCGTAAATATGCACTAAAGACTGGTGATATATGGTTAATGTTTATGGCGGTACAAAATGACACAAAGATTATAAGGACCTATCAATACCACCGAACATTTATTCTAAGCGAACAAGAACAGACTGTACAATTAGGCAAAGAGGCCATTTATCAGGGACGATATATCAAGACCTTTTATGATTTAGCCAAAGCCTATCCACACGCATATCAGAATATGCTTTCTGAAATTGCTGAATAGCAATATGAACTATTTCGACAGATTAATTCAATCTCGATTCTTCTACATGTTTAGGGGCATTGCCATAATTAGTGTGGCATATGCTCATAGCCTATCATTGTCAGATGAGATTTTACAACGGGTTGGTGCTGCTATTGGAATTTTAGGTGTGCCGATATTTTTATTCTGTTCGGGATTCTATTTTAAACGACAAAAATGGCGTGAACTCTTAACGAAACTTTTAGCCGGAATTGTTTCGCCATGGCTTCTTTGGGGTACGGTTGCTTTTGTTATTTCGGTAGCATTGGGAGCTGCTTCGAATAACCTGATATCATTCTTGGCATTTCTTTTTGGACATGGCACATGGCTCTACTATATTCCAGTCTATTTGACAATCCGAATTTTGTTTAATATTTCAGATAACCCCTATTTTATTGCTGCCTCAATCATAGTATCGCTTGCTTCAAATGTTATAAGTTTCATACCCCCCCCCTCCAGCGGTTTGGCCCCAATCATTACACTATGGCAAAATCCGCTAAACTGGATGGAATTCTTTGCCATGGGGATTCTTTTCAATCGGCTCGGACTCCTTGAAAAGGTTATTAATGGCAAGTTTCGGATCAAATTCATATTGGTTGTAATTACAGTCTTGATTGCCGGGCTGTTGGTTTGGGTACCATTGAAGATAAACTATTGGAATCCTTTGGCTATCGTTCTGGAGTTTGTTTCGATAGTATCAATCCCTATTATAACATTCAAATTCATAGATTCAAAGTCTCTTTCATCATTGGGCCGTAATTCATATCTCCTTTATCTGCTTCATATGCAGTTGGGCATTGCTCTTGCGAATATTTTATTCAGCATTGTTTCTGTTCCTGATTTTATTATACTGTTGACAAAACCTCTGATAGTTCTGGGAATCACAATGTGTTTGATATTTTTGATCAAACTTACCGTACGGTTATTGAAATTAGATAGGTTTAATCAATATATTGGACTATATTCCAACGGCACAAAATGAATCAATTAAAGGCGGGAGCTACGATTTCTTACTTGTCATTGGGTATAAATATCATTACGGGATTATTATATACACCGTGGATGATTAATTCTATTGGCCGAACTAATTTTGGCTTATATACTCTTGCTATGTCGGTTATCTCATTGTTCGTCTTTGATTTTGGACTCAGTGCTGCGGTAACCAGATTCATTGCTAAATATCTGGCTATGGACCGACAGGATTTAGCGAATAAATGCCTGGGACTTGTATATAAACTTTATATCTACATTGATATTGTCCTTTTTTTAGCTTTAGTCATCGTGTATTTCTTCATCCCTCAAATATATGAAGAATTGACACCTGACGAAATTGAACGGTTTAAGGTTGTTTATTCTATAGCTGCGGTTTACAGTGTCTTGTCCTTTCCTTTTATTCCGGTAAATGGTATTCTTACGGCTCATGAAAAAATCGTTCAATTGAAATTGGCCGATATCTTCCAAAAGCTGTTCATCGTGGGCACAATGACAACATGCCTTTTGCTTGATTATGGACTATATGCTTTAGTCTTGATTAATGCTGTTGCTGGACTGTTATGTATCATATTTAAATTGGTATGTATAAAGCGTTATACGAAACAGACGGTTGCATGGAGTTATTCTTCCAAGACCGAATTAAAGAGTTTGGCATCATATTCAGGCTGGGTTACTGTCATCGCTTTAGCTCAAAGATGTATATTCAATTTGGCTCCAACCATTTTGGGTATCACATCCGGAACCGTGTCAATCGCAATATTGGGTATTGCTATGACAATTGAAGGATACTGCTTTACCTTCGCAAATGCTCTGAATGGAATATTCCTTCCTAAAGTTATGAGGATTTTAATAAAGGAGGACGGTAATATTCTTCCACTTATGATTCGGGTTGGGCGAATCCAGCTGCTGGTAATAGCTTTTATTATAATCGGTTTTATTTGTTTTGGCAATCAGTTTATCTATTTATGGGTTGGAGAGGATTTTAAGGCAAGTTATATATGTGCAGTCCTTCTAATTATCCCCTCACTATTTCATCTTCCACAAACCATCGGAAGTGAAGCGATATATGCTCAAAATAAGGTCAAGCAATTGGCCATAGTCTTTGTTGTTATGGCTATTTGCAATATAATAGGTGCATTTATCCTGTCTCCTTCATTAGGTGCTTTGGGCATTTGTATCTCTATATGCTTTGTTTATCTCATCAGAACTATAGGATTTGACCTGATTCTTTGGAAACAGATTAAAATCAATATATGCGATTTCTTCAGATCAAGTTTCGGCTCATTGCTACCCTCTTTATTAGGAATAGTATTGATCGGATTCATTATTGCATATTTGATTCATCCCGGGACTTGGTTTAAATTGATAATCGATATTATACTATTTGCAATAGTATATTGGGGCGCCCTATATGTTTTCGGCATGAATAGCGAGGAAAAGAATCTGATTATGACTCCATTTAGAAGATTCTTGAGATTTTGTAAATAATTCATAATGAAAATAGTTCAAATAAATTCAGTTTGCGGGCAAGGTAGTACAGGACGAATTGCTGTGGATATAGCAATTGAAGTTGAACGCAGAGGACATGTTTGTTACATAGCATATGGACATGGCAATACTGATTATCAACGCAGTTATAAGATTGGGAACCGATTCGAACATCTTCTGCATAATATTTTATTCTCCCGCCTTTTAGGATTGCAGGGATACGGTTCTATCGTATCAACGTTAAAATTTGTCAAATGGCTTAAGAAAATAAAACCGGATATCATTCATATTCATAATCTTCATGCAAACTACATTAATTACAGGATTCTTTTTAAATATATAATCTCTCGCAAATTACCCGTGATATTTACATTGCATGATTGTCTGAACTTCACGGGGAAATGTACTAATTTCACAGCAAACTCTTGCAACAAGTGGAAACAGGAATGCCATAAATGCCCGCTATATCATAAG
>OOIG01002843.1_pt1 | contig 11146 bp, 10 predicted proteins | sample 1692091 | NCBI WGS metagenome assembly OOIG01 (sample SAMN06348188, study PRJEB24527) | human gut metagenome | biome: human gut; feature: ankylosing spondylitis patient; material: feces | host: Homo sapiens | place: China | collected 2015-10
ACGAAGGCAAGCTCTGGCTGGCCAGGGCCGACATGCCCGCCTGCGTCTGGGTGCCCGGCACGGAAGGCCTGTGGCAGTGGGAAGAGGTCATGGGATGATGACGCCCGGACACGACAGCTATCCGGCTCAGATGGTCCCGCCCCACCCCTGCCAGCATGAAGGGGACATCTCGGTCCTCAACGCCGCCCTGGCGGAAATCAAGGACACCCTGCGCGACCTCAAGGACCTGCTGGCCTCCAATGCAGCCCTGGAGGAACAGGCCATCATCACCCGCAACTCCCTGAAGGAAATCAACGAACGCCTCCGCAGCGTGGAGCTGGAGCAGGCCAAGAGCAAGGGCAACAGCAAGTGGACGGACAGGATAATCTGGGCCATCACCTCTGCGGCCCTTGGCGGGGCCGTGGCGCTAGCCCTGCGAACTTGAAAAAACACTTGACGTTTTTCAAAATAGGCGTATAGGCTTTGACCCACAAAACAAAACCGGAAGGGGTGTTGCCGCACTCCTTCCGGGAAAGCATGATAAGTTGTCGGAGTTGTTAGTGATTACACTCCTCATCATGCGAAAGAAGTGTAACGATAAGGTGGAAAGCTCCTGTTTAGCTCACGCTAGACGGGAGCTTTTCGCTTATTGGTCCCTTAGAACAAAGCCATGAGGGACATGTACAGAGTCGCAAGGTCCACGATAGCCCTCAAAATGGACATAAGGCACATGAATTTCTTCATATTTGTGCCCTCCATGTATGTTCCTCCGACTGCAATCATGCTTTTCGCATGGACGAGGAGCTAACGGGAATCGTTATAGCCTATCGCCAAGCGAAAGTCAAGAGGGGCGCATTAGGTTATCCCAATAGCTAATCTGTGTCAACCGTTTTTCACAAAAATGTATACACTATTTTGACGTCAACTAAACAAAGATTCACAAAAATGTGTATACTATTTTAACGGCAACTAAACACAATTTCGTAAAGCATACTACTGGCGGAGATTCAAGACATTTACGGCTGCTTATGTAACTAAATAATATCACCAATCATTCAACTAGGTTGAAGCGATATTTCTTGTCACCCAACCCCAGAGGACATCATGCAGAACACCAAACGCGGCACCGAAGCCGAGCTGGCGGGCCTCCACGGCCTGCTGTCCCAATACTTCAGTGCCCGCCTCAACTCCGGGGAAGCCCTCACCTCCAGCGAGCTGAACGTCATCAGGCAATTCCTGAAGGACAACGGCATCGACTGCGTGGGCAGCGAGAACCCCGTCATCAACGACATCACCAAGAACCTGCCCTCGTTCGATGACGACATGGACGGGCAGGACAGTACCGGTCTGCTCAACTAGCGACCATCCCCCAGAACCTTCGACCATCCCCGTGGGTGTCCTTGTGGCACCTGCGGGGATTTTTTTGAGGCCACGAACCATGACAAACAGCAGCAACCTATCCCCCAAGTTCACTCCCCTGCCGGACAAGCTCCGGGACTTCCGCACCTTCCTCGTCCTGGTCTGGCGTCACCTCGGCCTGCCCGACCCCACCCCGGTCCAGCTCGACATCGCCCGCTGGCTCCAGTACGGCCCGCGCCGCAGCGTGACCGAAGCCTTCCGTGGCGTGGGCAAGAGCTGGATTACGGCGGCCTTCGTGGTCTGGAGCCTGCGTATGGACCCGCAGCTCAAGTTCATGGTGCTGTCGGCATCCAAAGACAGGGCCGACAACTTCACCTCGTTCTGCCTGCGGCTCATCAACGACATCCCCGCCCTGCAATGCCTCATCCCCAGGGCGGAACAACGATGCTCCAAGCTCTCCTTCGACGTGGCCCCGGCCAAGCCCGACCAGGCCCCCAGCGTCACCAGCAAGGGCATCTTCAGCCAGATTACCGGGGGCCGCGCCGACATCATCATCGCCGACGACATCGAGGTGCCCAACAACTCCTACACCCAGATGATGCGGGACAAGCTCTCCGAGGCCGTCAAGGAGTTCGACGCCATCCTCAAGCCCGGTGGGCGCATCATCTATCTGGGCACCCCGCAGACCGAGCAGAGCCTCTACAACTCCCTGCCCGACCGTGGCTACAGCGTCCGCGTCTGGCCCGCCAGGTTCCCTTCTGAGGACCAGTTGGTGAATTATGGGGAAACACTCGCGCCTTTCATTTTGAAGGCTCTGGAGGCCAATTCCGGCCTGTCTGGGGCCACGACGGACCCGCGCCGCTTCTCGGACGACGACCTCCTGGAGCGCGAGCTGTCCTATGGCCGCGCCGGCTTCCAGCTCCAGTTCATGCTGGATACCCGGCTCTCGGATGCCGAGCGGTATCCCCTGAAACTTGCCGACCTCATCATCATGGGCTGCGGTGCCTCTGATGCCCCGGAAAAGCCCATCTGGGCGTCGGGAGTGGGCAACGTCATCAACGACCTGCCCTGCGTCGGTCTGAACGGCGACAGGTATCATTCCGCCGCGTTCCTGGCCGGCTCGTGGGTCCCGTACACCGGGGCCGTCATGGCCATCGACCCTTCCGGCAGGGGCACCGACGAGACCGCCGTGGTGGTGCTGAAGATGCTCAACGGCTTCCTCTACCTGACGGCCATCCGGGCCTACACGGACGGCTACTCCGAGGAGACCCTCAAGGCCATCGTCAAGCTGGCCAGGGAACAGCAGGTCAACAGCGTGGTCATCGAGGCCAACTTCGGTGACGGCATGTTCACCCGGCTCATCGGCCCCTACTTCACCCGCGACTACCCCTGCCACATCGAGGAGGTGAAGCACAGCAAGCAGAAGGAGGCCCGCATCATCGACACCCTGGAGCCCGTCATGCGCCAACACAAGCTGGTGGTGGACAGGAACGTGGTCGTCTGGGACTACGACAGCACCAAGGGGATGCCGGTGGAAAAGGCCCTGAAGTACCAGCTCTTCTACCAGATGTCCCGCATCACCCGTGACAGGGGCTCCCTCTCCCATGACGACCGCCTCGACTGCCTCGCCATGGCGGTGAACTACTGGGTCGAGATGATGGGGCAGGACGCGGACAAGAAGATGGTCCAGCGCAACGAGAAGCTCCTGCTGGAAGAACTGAAGGCGTGGGACGATGCCGGCAGCCTGAGCCTGAGCAGGAACAAGGTCACGGTCTCCGGCGGGCCTGATGCCCTGACGGAGGTCGTCCAGCCTGTGGACATGTTGTTCAGCTTCAGCTCGTTCACTGTGGGTGGCAACAGGTCGTCCAGCTCCGGGGCCGGAAGGATTGGAGGACGAGGTGGCATCCCTGCCCAGACACGCTCCCGCTTCGGAGGCGGGGCAAGGCGGGGGGCCAGATAGGCCAAGACCTCCCCTGTTTTGTGGTGGTCTTGATTTGAAAGAAGGGGAAGGAGGGGTCATGCAGCATCAGGAGGTCGATTCCCCAGGTGTATGGCTCCTCCCTTCTCCATCCTTGATTAGTCATAAATTGAAGAAAATCATGGTCTTAGAATTAGGTTGCACTTCTTGGAGGAAGGGAAAAGGGACCCCCCTAAAGAATCCCCTATCCTTTCCCTAAACATTCCCTTAGCTCTTCTTGATTAAAGGTTCTGATAAGATTTTCTTTTATGATTGTGATAGAGCATCTTCAAATAAGAATACCTCTAGTAAACTGTAGCAACATCCCTATCCTATTGACATTCTATAGTTATCCAAGATAAAATATTCCCCTGCTCTCACAGACAGAGAGACGGAAGCAGTGTGGAAAGTCAGGCTGAAGGCAGCGAAAGATGGACAGAAGGAGAACTAAAGTGTCTCTGGAGCTGGCTGGACCATGGGAGCTGAAAGGTTCCCAGGGTGGAACTGTGGGAATCCAGGGTGGCACCGGGATGTTTTTGGCAGAAAAATTTGAAAGCCCTACACGATGTGTAGAGAGCCTGGCTCCCCCCATCGGCCCAAGGCCAGTTGAGCTTGTCCAAAGCCTATTGGAAAGGATGGTCTGCCCTGCCCAAACCTCTATATATGCAACCAAGGCCGCAACCAAAGCCGGAAAAGCGTTGCTATTGCTTGCTTTGCGATGGATTATAAATCTCTTTCACGGCTTGGGCTTGGCTTTGCCTTGATATTCTGCCCTGTCTGAAAGCATGGTGTCAGGATTTTTTACACTTTGTGAAAATCGTTTTCAATTTTAGAAACATCAATTCAAAACACTATAGAAACACCTAAGACCACAAGGGATAGTTTATGACTTTCAAAACAGCCCTTCCGGGTTATTTTACAGCAACGGAAGCAAGCAAGTTTTTAGGTTATAAAGATACTTCTTACATCTCCGAAAAGTGTAGAGATGGAAGAATAATGGCCTATAAAGTTGGCGTAGTATGGCTTATTCCAGAAAAGCAAGTTGAAGAACTCGCAAAAGATACTGAAAATGCCCGTAGCTCTAGGGGGATTGCAAAAAAATAATAAAAAGACATCCCCTCTAATTTTTTTTGCCTTGACAAAGCCCAAACACTTGGGGTAAAAGAGAGACACAGGGCAGGAACAAGTTACTTGCTACCTGTAAACCCCAAATAACTGGGTTAGCTCTTTGACATAGCCTTTCGGCCACCACGGACAAGCAAAAGCTGGGCCTATGGACGTGGAACAAATAGAGAACATAAAGGAACGCTAGAGTAGCGCCTAGCGCATAGCCAAGTAAGGCAGTACCGGAAACAAACAATCTAGCAGGGCGGCCTTCGGATGAATCCTAAACATACCCGGAGGCCGCCCAGAATTACTAGGAATATTGTATCCAATAAACCCAAACGTCTGGGTTATGCCGCCTCGCAAAAGCCTTGAAGCCCGCCTGTTTCAAGCCTCTTGCGGCGCAGCATGACGCCAAAAAATCAAACAGGAAAATGGAGAATTTACCATGACAAACAAGCTATTCTGCTCCCATTGCGGCGAAGTCATCGAAAACGAAGAAAATGGCATCTATATCAATCGCTCTTTGTATACGCGCTGTTTCTGCTGCGAAGAATGCGCGGAACTGGAAGGTTTCCACCAGTGCGAAGAGTGCGGGGAATGGCTGCCCGAAAACAAGCTGGAAGATGTCTATGGCTTGGGTAATTTGTGCCCCGACTGTCTGGAAGACAAGTGCGTCCGCTGTGAAGAGTGCGGGGAATGGGTGGACAAGGATGAAGCCCGTAAAACGCCGGACGGCGAATACTACTGCGAAGGCTGCTTTGACGAAAACTTCGTGGAATGCTGCCGTTGCGGCGAAGTTGTCCGCATTGAAGATGGCGAAGAAATCGGGATTGATTTCTACTGCGAAGATTGCCGGGATGAATGTTTCACGCAGTGCTGCGATTGCGGGGAATGGGTGGATAATGACCACATTATCCGTAGAGCAGATGAGGAATACATCTGCGAGGGCTGCTATAGTGAATCCTACTTCACTTGCGGAGAATGTGGGGAAGTCTTCCATGTTGACTGTCTCCATGATGACGAAGAGGCAGATGAATATTTGTGCCGAGACTGCTACGAAAATCGTCAGCCCGCTGGTCTGCATTCCTACGGCTTCAAGCCCCACGCCATCTTCCACCGTGAGCAGCACGAAGATGGCAAGACCTGCCTCTATATGGGCATCGAACTGGAGCTGTCCCACGAAGATAGCGAAGACAGAAACAGAAACATAGAAGCGTGCCACACCATCTTGAATCCCCGCTTTGAGGAAGAAAACATCTACACAAAGCAAGACAGCAGCCTTTCCTGTGGCTTTGAGATTGTCAGCCATCCCAGAACACTTGATTCTTGGCATACCTTCCAGCCCATGATGGAAAAGTACCTTGACGAAGCAAGGGAATACACCACCGGCAACCGTGACGGGCTCCATATCCATCTGTCCAAAAAGGGCATGACCGACAGCCACAAGGTACGCTTCGGAGCCTTCGTGGCGGAATACCAAAATGAAATTGTGACCATCGCACGCCGCCGCTCTGATTGGTCTACCTATATCGACCGCGCCACGAACGGCAGGGAAGCGGCTGCTATGTCTAGCAATCACGGCTCCCGATATGAGGCAGTGAACTGGTACAACCCATCTACCGTTGAGTTGCGTATCTTCAAGGCAACCATTGACCCTGTGGAGTTCTACGCCTGCCTTGAATTTTCCCATGCCCTCTACCAGTTTACCAAGCGCATGGTGGGCATTGTGGAAATTATGAAGGGCGGGGCTTGGGAAAAGTTCCTCCGCTATATCAAGGGCAATCCCCGCTATAGCAATCTGTACGCCTACCTTGTGACGGCTTACAGTGAAGGGAAGTATAGCAGCCCCGACAACCTTACTACCCTGACCGCCCACAAGAAAATGGAAGAAAAGAAGGCTGCCTAGCCTTCCACCCATCACACGACACACAAAGCCGCCTGTCTCTCACCAGATGGGCGGCTTTATCTATCATAGTCAAAAGAAAAGGAACCAATATGGAAACCTATACAGACAATCATGGGACGCAATGGGTAACAGGAAAGCCCCTTGCATATGGACCTTATGGTGGTGGTAGCTCCATTGCCTGCGCGAACATCACTTGGCTTGAAGAACACGGAAAAGCGTCTGTCATCCATGCGCGGCTTGTCTATCTGGACAATGGCAAGGTCTCGTTTGGCCGTGATGACGGCGAAGACCTCTCCGCTTATGACGCCATCATCGTTGGTGGCAGCTTTGGCGGGAAGTCCGCCTTTATCAATATGGACGGAGCCCTCCGGGAAGACGCGGATGCTTTGCATGACTATCCGGTTTTTGACGATGAACTTGTCAGCCAAGTGGAACTGGAATGGGAAGAACAGGCATGGCCGGATACTCTCAGGGACTTACTGGACGCCGCCCCTACGGACAGATTGCGCGACTACTTTTCCGACCATGCGGACAAGTTTGAAGGCATGATGTTTCAAGCCTACAGGGATGCGATGGAAAGCACCAATACCTACCCCGTGCCTGAATATGATTCCGTCTATATCGACACGGACAAAATAACGGATGACTTTTGGGACAATCTCTTGAATGCCTTCAAGCTGTTCCACAAGGAACGCTGGGCAAATAAGAAGTAGCCCGAACACTCCCACCACACGACACAAAGCCCCGTTCTGGACAATCCCAGCGGGGCTTTTCTCATTCTCTCACGACTATATGGAGACAAAAGATATGTGCATCATTGCTTATAAGCCCGAAGGTGTGGCCACCCCTGCAAAGGACATCCTCAAAACCTGCTTTGAGAACAATCCCCACGGGGCGGGGCTTTTCATCCTGCGCCCTGGGGAAAAGGTGGCTGAGATTCACAAGGGCTACATGTCCTTCGCTGATTTCTGGGACTTCGCAAGCGTGGCTGTCAGCCCCGAAGACATGGCCGCCTATCACTTCCGCATCACGACCAGCGGCGGCACCTGCCCTGAAAACTGTCATCCCTTCCCCGTGTCCAGTGACGTGGCAGACCTCCGCGCTCTGTCCATCCGCTCCCGCTATGTCTTTGTCCATAACGGCATCATCGGCGCGGGCTCCCCTGAGCTGTCCGATACCCAGCTCTATGTCCGGGATACCCTGACCTCTCTTGTGGGCAAGCTGAAAAACAAAGCAACGCAGGACAAGATAGCAGCCGACACCATCGGCAGCCGCACCTTGACCGTGGATGCCAGATACCACGAGGCCATCCTCACAGGAAACTGGATTGAAGACAAAGACACCGGCCTGCTGTTCTCCAATTCTTCCTATCTTGTGCGGGGCTATGGCTTTGGGCTCCGCTCCCATGACTATCCGCACGAAGCCGATGATGCCGGGATGCTGGCGGATATGGATGTCTGCCCTGATTGTGGTGGCTCTGCCCTGCTCGTGTCCGAATACCACGGCCTCTATGAGTGCGAGAGCTGTCACTGCCTGTTCGATTGCTACGGAAATGTCTGGGCAGACGGGGAGTTCTAACATGTCCCGCGCCCTTGCCATGCAGCGGTGATGGAAAAGGCAAGCCGTCATCCGCACCGCCATTGAAGTGGCGGCGTCCATTTCCGTCCTTGCTTCCGTCCTCTTTATGGGCCTGTTCGGCCACCTGATTTTCTGAAAAGGATACACGCCATGACGACTACCTCCTCCGCCCATACCGAGCCCTTCCGCATCTATGTCCTCTCCCTTGATGACCAGATGCATGGTGTCCACCACGGTGCATGGATTGACTTCCGCCAGCTCGACGACATTGACGACGTGTCACTCGCTATCGAGGCCTTGATGGCCGCATCCCCGACAGCCAAGACCCTTGGCAGACCCACCAGAAATTGGGTCATCGCCAATTGGGATGGCTGGTGCGGAATTGAAGTCCCCAGAGATGACTACCCTGCCTCGCTCTGGTTGAGATATGAAACGCTGTCTAGTCTGCTAGAGGAAGGCTATTCGCCTGACGCCATCCGCGACTATGCTGAATGGTCTGGGGATGACAGATTTGATGACCCCTTCAAGGCGACTTTTGAAGATGCCTATGTCGGCCAGTATGACAGCGAACGGGATTTTGCGGAAGAATTGGTGGATGACACCGGGATGCTTGCGGATGCTCCTGACTTCCTGCTCACCTATTTTGATTATGATGCCTTCGCCCGTGACCTGTTCATGACTGACTATTACATGTCCGATTCCGGGTATGTGTTTCGCACGCACTAAAATCGAATATCCACCCCACACCTTGGCCGCCTGTCCCTCACCGGATGGGCGGCTTTCTCTTTTCCAAGGGAGACCAGAGACCATGCACATCTTCATCGGGGCCTGTCTCCTCTACGGCGGGCAGGTCCTCCTCATCTGGGTCCTCATCCACATGTAGCCAACGATATAAGGAACGAACAGATATGAATCCTACCTACAAGAGCATCACCATGCAGACCACAGCGGACATCATCAACGACTGGGAAGCCTTCTACGGCATGGACGGGCTGGAGCTGACTGGCCTCCTGTCCGGCAATGAGCAGGACCCCTTCGGGGATGACACCACGGAGGGGATGTAAGCACATGGCAGCCAAGAAGAAAGACACCATCACCCTGCCCAGGGGCATCCGTCCTCACCGCTCCGGCTACATCGTGGACGTGACCGTGGGCGGCAAGCGCCGGACCAAGACCGCCGCCACGCTGGAGGCTGCCCTCCTTGCCCGCGAGGCGCTCCGCAATACGGCCTCTGCCACGTCGAACAGCGCCGGGGCTGGCGATGATACCGGCCGGGATGATTGGACGCTGGAGCAGGCCACAGAGCGCACCATGCAGGTGGTCTGGGCCGGCAAGTCCGCATACAAGACCATGCTCATCAACAGCAAGGCAGTGCTGGGTTTCTTCGGGGCCGACACACCGGTGCAGGACATCACGCTGGATGACATCGACCGCTTCGTGGCCCATCTGCTCAACGAGCGGGGCAACAGCGGCGGCACGGTGAACCGCAAGCTGTCCTGTTTGTCCCGCATCCTGCGGACGGCCTTCGAGCGGGGCAAGCTGGAGAAGATGCCCAAGATGCCCAAGCGCCGGGAGGCAGAGCATCGCATCCGCTTCCTCTCCCCGGAGGAAGAGGCCCGGATGCTCACCATCCTCGAAGCCACGGCCACGCAGGACGTGCGGGATGCCATCCTTTGCCTGCTCTATACGGGCTTCCGCTGCGGGGAACTGTGGCGTCTCGAATGCCGGGACATCGACCTCGAACGGGGGACCCTGACGGCATGGAAGACCAAGAACCACCACCCCCGCACGGTCCCCATCGTGGGCCGGATACGTCCCATCATCGAGCGCAGGATGCAGGCCTGTGGCGGGGCGGGGAAGCTGTTCCCTATGGGCAGCAATGATTGGTTGCGTCGCCCGTGGGACATCCTCCGCTACCACATGGGGATGGACGACGACCCACAGTTCGTGCCCCATATGCTCCGCCACACATGTGCCACCCGCTTGTCACAGGCGGGAGTGTCCATGCCTATCATCAAAGAGTGGATGGGGCACACAAGCATAACTACCACAGCTCGTTACGCACACTTCTCTCCCTCTGATTTACGCCATGCAGCCACCCTTCTTGGGGATTAGGTTGCACTAAGTGGAAGAATAAAATTGGAGAAGACTGTCGGACGAAGCCTGTGGTATGAGGTGGTGTTCACACCTTGTATAACAAGAGGCCCATTGGTTGCAGATGGTTGCTTAACCGAAGGAGGTATAGCAGCCATGCTCCAATGGGCCTTGGTCTTGTATAAGGTGTTGATATAACTGTGATGGTGCGAGAGACGGGACTTGAACCCGTATGGATAAACCGCTGGATTCTAAGTCCAGTGCGTCTACCAATTCCGCCACTCTCGCAAAGATAACTTTTATACCACAGACACCACTTTCCCGCAAGCCTCGGCCAGCCCTCCCCTCAGTACCGGACAGCAGGAAAAAAGGGAAACGGCAACAGTCCCGGAGGGGCCCGATCTTGCCGCCTGGCGAACTGCCGGGAGGCCTCTCTTCCGGGATGCTTCCCTCCCACTGCAATACATGCGGAGAGGATGGGAGGCGTGGAGGAAAGAGAGAGCTTGGGAAATGAGAAAGGGAGAGTCTTCTCCCCGGATCTCCCCTCCCCCGCTAGCGCAGCAGCAGCCGCTTGCCGTCGGAACGCGCCTCCAGCACTTCACCGATCTCCACGGCCATCTCGCCCCTGGCCTCCAGCCAGTCACGCACCGTGGCCAGCTCTTCACCCGGCACGGCCAGCACGATACCGCCCGAGGTCTGGGCATCGAATACGATGCTTTCCACTGCCTCATCCACCGAAGGAGCCACGTCCACGGCAGGAGCGCAGTGGGTGCGGTTGAGATGGCTGCCCGCCGGGATGAGGCCCATGCGGGCATACTCCAGAGCGTGGGGCAGCAGCGGCAGGGCTTCCGTCTGCAATGATACGCAGACGCCCGAGGCCTGCGCCATCTCCAGCAGATGCCCGCCCAGGCCAAAACCGGTGATGTCCGTGGCGGCCGGGATGCGGAAGTGGGCGATGGCCTCCCCGGGGATACGGTTGAGACGTCCGCACCAGCGCTGCAGCAGCGCTTCGCTTTCCTCATGATCGTCCCAGCGTGCCTTGACGCCTGTAGCCAGGATGCCCGTGCCCAGCGGCTTGGTCAGCAGCAGACGCAGGCCCGGCCGCAGCTTGTCATTGGCGGCCACATGATCGGGATCGATGATGCCGGTCACGGCCATGCCGTACT
>OOIG01002844.1_pt1 | contig 11142 bp, 12 predicted proteins | sample 1692091 | NCBI WGS metagenome assembly OOIG01 (sample SAMN06348188, study PRJEB24527) | human gut metagenome | biome: human gut; feature: ankylosing spondylitis patient; material: feces | host: Homo sapiens | place: China | collected 2015-10
GGGCCACCGGCCCAAGGCTTCCTTCTATGTTTCCTCCGTATCCGTCACATGGATCGTTGTCTCAATATAGATATCCTCCGCCTTCAAAAGTGCCGCCTTCAATCTGTCCCGGCATTGCATCGCCAGCGGAATGTTTTCCAATTCGTCCACCGCTTCGCTTGCCGCGGCACACACTGTGGCATACATTTTCTGATAGTCCGCCACATTCTCTCCCCCCTTTGCAAATAGACTATGCATAGCCTAATAGTAGCATGCATAGCCTATAAAAGCAATCCTTTTCGGCTATCCTGAGAAAAAACACAGGAGGCCGCTATGAACACCACCGACGCTGTCCGGGATCGCATCCTGCACCTCTGCGAGGAGCGCGACATGACCATCAACCGCCTTGCCACCGTCAGCGCCCTGCCGCCGTCCAGCATCAAGAACATCCTCTACGGCAAGAGCCGGAACCCGAAGCTGCTGACCATCAAAATGCTCTGCGACGGGCTGGGCATCACCCTCGGCGAGTTTTTCTCCACCCCGGCGTTTGACGCGCTGGAGCAGGAACTCCAATAACCGAAAAAGCAGGCGGTCTGCCAAGGGCAGACCGCCTGCTTTTTTCCGCATTTTGTCACCTGCCGCAGCCGTCGCTGATCGCCGCCAGCAGCTCCGTCTTGCCCGTCCCCTTCTCCGCGGAGAAGGGGATCAGCAGCGCCTCCTCCGGCAGCGTCAGCGTCTGCCGGATCAGCGCCAGATTGGGCTCGATCTCGCTTTTCTTCAGCTTATCCAGCTTGTTGGCCACCACGATCACCGGGCATCCGGTGCCCTTGAACCAGTCGCACATGGTCACATCGTCGGCGGTGGGCTTGTGCCGCGCGTCCACGATCAGCACGCCCAGCGTAATAAGCCCCTCCTCCGCAAAGTACCGCTCCATCAGCCGTCCCCAGCGGTCACGCTCCTCCTTGGACACCTTGGCGTAGCCGTAGCCGGGCAGGTCAGTGAAATAGATCTTATCGTCGATGCGGAAGTAGTTGATCTGGCTGGTCTTGCCGGGGGTAGCGCCCACGCGGGCAAAGTTCTTCCGCCCCAGCAGCCGGTTGATAACGGAGGATTTGCCCACGTTGCTGCGCCCGGCAAACGTCACCTGCGGGCGGCCGTCGCGGATAAAGGTTTCCGCTTTAACAGACGATAGAACAAACTCCGCTTTATTAAAGTTGATCGCCATGGCGCACCTCCTGCATGGCCGGACTGCCTATCACCGCCAGATGCTCCACCGCCGCCTCCTTCTTGGGCAGCGTCAGCGCGTGAACAAACACGGCGTCCACCGTCTCCGCCGTTACGAACCGCAGCGCGGCGCGGACAGCGGGATCGATGTCGGCCAGATCCTTCTCGTTTTCCTTGGGAATAATGACGGTGGTGATACCGTTTCGCTTGGCGGCCATGGTTTTCTCCCGCAGGCCGCCGATGGGCAGCACCCTGCCCCGCAGCGTCACCTCGCCGGTCATGGCCACGTCGTGCCGCACGGCGCGCCCCGTCAGAGCCGACAGCATGGCCGTGGTGATGGCGATGCCCGCCGAGGGGCCGTCCTTGGGCACGGCGCCCTCCGGGAAGTGGACGTGGATATCCTTCGTCTTGTAGAAGTCCGGTGCGATGCCCATCTCCCTGGCGCGGCTGCGCAGGCAGGTGTACGCCGCCTTTACGGACTCCTGCATCACCTGACCCAGATTGCCCGTCAGCTCCAGCTTGCCGGTGCCGTCCATGACACCGGCCTCCACCTCCAGCAGCTCGCCGCCCACCTCTGTCCACGCAAGGCCGTTGACCACGCCGATCTGGTCGGTCTTGCTGCGTGTATCCTCGCCGTAGGGCGGCGTGTCCAGAAAGTCTTTCAGCTCCTTCGCTGTAACGTCTATCCGCTTTACATCCGTCTGCACCAGACGCATGGCGGCTCTCCGGCACAGCTTGCCCAGCTGCCGCTCCAGCGTCCGCACGCCGGACTCGCGGGTGTAGTCGGTGATGATGCGCCGCAGGGCATCGTCGTCCAGCCGCAGCTGTCCCCGGCGCAGCCCGTTCTCCTTCATCTGCTTGGGCAGCAGATGCTCCCGGGCGATGTGCAGCTTTTCCTCGTCGGTATAGCTGCCCAACTCGATGACCTCCATGCGATCCAGCAGCGGCCGGGGAATGGTGGACGTGGTGTTGGCCGTGGTGATGAACATCACACGGCTGAGATCCACCGGCACCTCCACAAAGTGGTCGCGGAACGCACCGTTCTGCTCGCTGTCCAGCACCTCCAGCAGCGCGGCGGCGGGGTCGCCCCGCATGTCGCTGGCCAGCTTGTCGATCTCATCCAGCACCAGCAGCGGGTTCATGGTGCCCGCCCTGCCCAGCGCCTCGATGATACGTCCCGGCATGGCGCCGATGTACGTTTTCCGGTGTCCCCGGATGTCGGCCTCGTCACGCACGCCGCCCAGACTGAGCCGCGCGCACTTGCGGTTCATAGCCCGCGCCACGGACATGGCCACGGAGGTCTTGCCCACGCCGGGAGGCCCCACCAGACACAGGATCTTCCCCTTGGCGTCCGGATTCAGCTGCCGCACGGCGATGAACTCCAGCACCCGTTCCTTCACCTTGTCCAGCCCGTAGTGCTCCTTGTCCAGTATTTTCCGCGCCTGCGCCACGTCCGCCCGCTCACGGGTAGACTTGTTCCACGGCAGCTCCAGGCACACGTCCAGATAGTTCCGTATCACCGACGCCTCGGCGCTGCCGAAGGGCTGCTTGGCCAGCCGCTCCACCTCTTTTGTCAGCTTTTTATGTACCTCGTCCGGCAGGTGCGCAGCCTCGATCCGGGCGGTATATTCCTCTATCTCCTCGTCGCCGTCGTCGCCCAGCTCGTGCTGCAGCACCTTCACCTGCTCCCGCAGGATCATGTCCTTCTGCACCTGCGCCACGCGCATACGAACCTTCTGTTCCATCTCGGATTCCAGTGAGAGCACGTCCACCTCGTGGGTCAGGATGTCGTTGACGATCCGCAGCCGCTTATCCGGGTGCAGCTCCTCCAGCACCCGCTGGCGATCCTGATGCCGCAGGTTGATGTTCTGGGTAATAAGATCGGCCAGCCGGCCGGTGTCGCCGCAATCCAGCACCGCCGCAGAGAAATCGTCGCTGATGCTGCCCACCAGCTCCCGGTACTCTCCGAACAGCACGTAGGTGCGCCGTATCAGCGCCTCGCTGCGGGCGGTATGGCGGCTCTCCGCCTCCGGCAGCAGCTCCGCCTGCGCCTGCAAAAACGGCTTCTTCTGCCACAGGCGATGCAGCCGCGCCCGGCACTCGCCCTCCACGATGACACGCACCGTGGTGTCGGAGGTCTTGATGATCTGCAAAATGTGGCACACCGTGCCGATGGTGTACAGCTCCTCCTCTCCCGGCTCCGCCGTGGAGAGCTCACGCTGGGTGACGGCCAGCAGCCGCCGGTCGTTTTCCATGGCGTTGTCCAGCGCGAAAATGGAAATATCCCGTTCCGCGTCAAAGGACATGGTCTGGCCGGGGAAGGCCGTCAGCCCCCGCAGCGCCAGCACCGGCATATTCCGGGTGATCGTTTCCATATATGTCTCCTTTCTCCCGCCGGGCTTGGGCGGGCGTTGGGAAAAAGGGAGAGGCGGCGCCTCTCCCCTCTTGAGTCTTGAGTCTCGTTAAGACGCCGGGGCAGCGGGCTTGTCCGCTGTGCCGGTCTTGAATTTGGCGCGCTGCGCCACCTTTTCCGGGTCGTGCAGCACCGTAGGCTCGGCCTCGCCGTCCACGCACGCCTTTGTGATGGTCACATCGGTGATGGTGGGGTCGGAGGGCACATCGTACATGACCTTGGTCAGCAGTCCCTCCATCACCGCCCGCAGGCCGCGGGCACCGATATTCCGTGCCAGCGCGGTGTCCGCCACCGCCTCCAGCGCATCCTGATCGAAATGCAGCTCCACGCCGTCGTAGCTCAGCAGCTTCTGATACTGCTTCACCAACGCGTTCTTCGGCTCGGTGAGAATGCGCACCAGATCCTCGCGGGTCAGCCCCTGCAGGGCGGTGATCACCGGCATACGTCCCACCAGCTCGGGGATGATGCCGAACTTCAGCAGATCGTGGGGCTGCACCTGCTGGAACAGCTCACCGGTGCTGCGCTCCTTCCGGCTCTGCACCGTGTTCTCGAAGCCCATGCTCCGCTTGCCCACGCGATCCTCGATGATCTTCTCCAGCCCATCGAAGGCACCGCCGCAGATAAACAGGATGTTGCTGGTGTCCAGCTGGATGAACTCCTGATGGGGGTGCTTGCGCCCGCCCTGAGGCGGCACGTTGGCCACGGTGCCCTCCAGGATCTTCAGCAGCGCCTGCTGCACACCCTCGCCGGACACATCGCGGGTGATGGACGTATTCTCGCTCTTGCGGGCGATCTTGTCGATCTCATCCACATAGATGATACCCCGCTCCGCCAGCTCCACGTCGAAATCCGCCGCCTGCAGAAGCCGCAGCAGGATATTCTCCACGTCGTCGCCCACATAACCGGCCTCGGTCAGGGTGGTGGCGTCGGCGATGGCGAAGGGCACCTTCAGCACCCGCGCCAGCGTCTGGGCAAACAGCGTCTTGCCGGAGCCGGTGGGCCCGATCATCAGGATGTTGCTCTTCTGCAGCTCCACGTCCTCGTCGCCGCCGAAGTAAATTCGCTTGTAATGGTTGTATACGGCCACGGACAGCGCCACTTTCGCGGCCTCCTGTCCGATCACATACTGATCCAGCACCTCGTGTATCTCACGGGGCGTGGGCAGGTCGTTCATGTCCTCGATGCCGTCCTCCGCCGCAGCGGAGTACCCGTCATCCAGAATGGACATGCACAGCTGCACGCACTCGTCGCAGATCCGCACACCGGGGCCCTGGATCATGCGGTGTACCTGACTCTCCGGCTTGCCGCAGAACGAGCAGCGCAGCGTCTTTTTATCGTCTGCCATTCATGTTACCTCTTATAGATGACTTTATCCACCAGCCCGTATTCCCGGGCTTCCTCCGCGATCATCCAGTTGTCGCGCTCGGAATCGCTCTTGATCTGCTCCGGCGTCTTGCCGGTGTTCTCCGCCATGATCCGGTTCAGGCGCTGCTTGATCTTCAGGAAATGCTCCACGTCGATCTCCATATCCGTCACCTTGCCCTGGGTACCGGCGGAGGGCTGGTGGATCATGATCTCCGCGTTGGGCAGCGCGATGCGCTTGCCCTTGGTGCCGCTGGACAGCAGAAACGCGCCCATGCTGGCCGCCATACCGATGCAGATGGTGGACACGTCACACTTGATGTACTGCATGGTGTCATAGATAGCCATTCCCGCGGTCACACTGCCGCCGGGGCTGTTGATATACATCTGAATGTCCTTGTCGGGATCCTGCGCCTCCAGATAAAGGAGCTGCGCCACCACAAGGCTGGCGGTGGTATCATTCACCTCTTCGCCAAGAAATACGATACGGTCATTGAGCAGCCGGGAAAAGATGTCGTAGGAACGCTCGCCGCGGTTCGTCTGCTCCACAACGTAAGGAACTAAGCTCATAAAAATACCTCCTGCAAAAGATAGATGCCTGATTATACCCACCTGTGCATGGTTTTCATAATAGCCCGCGGCGGCGGGGCAAATATCTCGCCCCGCCGCGCCGGCCTTCTCTCTCCTGAAGCCGCGTTACTCCGCGTCCTTCTTGGTGCTCTTCTTCGCCGTCTTCTTGGCGGGCTTCTCCTCGCCCTCGGCCTCCTCCGCCTTGTCAGCGGACTTCTTGGCGGCCTTCTTGGCGGGCTTCTTCTCCACGATCTCGCCCTCGGCCTCCAGCTCGGCCTTCTCCTCGGCGGGCGCCACGGCCTTGGCGCTGTCGGCCACCACCTTGATGACCTTCTCGCGGATGACCTGCTCCTTCACTTCCTCGGGGCGCAGGTACTTCTTCACGGTGTCCAGATCCATGCCGTACTTGTCCGCCACGTTCTTCATCTCGGCTTCCACCTCGTCGTCAGTGGCGTCCAGCTTTTCGGCGTCGATAATGGCGCGGACGGCCAGATCCATCTTCACCTGCTGCTCGGCGGGGCCGTAGGCCTGCTTGGTGAAGTCGGCCTCGGTGGTGTTGGTCATCTTCAGATACTGGTCAAAGGGGATGCCCTGAGAGGCCAGCTGCTGCTTGAAGCCCTCGGTCATCTGGGCGGCCTGCAGCTCCACCATCTCGGTGGGGATCTCGGCCTCGATGCTCTCGGCGACCTTGGCCATCAGCACGTCCTCAAAGGCGCGCTGGGCGGCCTCGGTGCGCTCGGTGGTCAGCTTCTTCTTGATATCGGCCTTCAGATCCTTCAGCGTGTCGAACTCGGACACGTCCTTGGCAAATTCGTCATCCATGGCGGGGACTTCCTTCACCTTGACCTCGTTGACCTTCACATGGAACACCACGGGCTTGCCCGCCAGCTCAGGGGTGTAGTTCTCCGGGAACGTGATGTCGATATCCTTCTCCTCGCCGGCCTTCATGCCGATGAGCTGATCCTCGAAGCCGGGGACGAAGCTGCCGGAGCCGATCTCCAGATCGAAGTTCTCGCCCTTGCCGCCGTCGAAGGCCACGCCGTTGTCGAAGCCCTCGAAGTCGATGTCGGCGGTATCGCCCTTCTTGACGGCGCGCTCCACGGACACCAGACGGCTGTTGCGGTCGGCCATCTCCTTCAGGCGGGCGGTCACATCGGCAGCGGTCACCTTGACCTCCGCCTTGGGTGCCTCAAGTCCCTTATACTGGCCCAGCTTCACCTCGGGATACACGGCCACGGTGCACTTGAACACCACGCCGTCCTTGGTGCAGGACTCCAGCTCCACCTGGGGATAGCCCACCGTCTCCAGACCCTGTTCCTTCACAGCGGCCTCGTAGGCATCGGGCAGGATGATATTCACAGCCTCCTCATAGAAGACCTCTGCGCCGTACATCTTCTCGATGATCTTGCGGGGGGCCTTGCCGACACGGAAGCCGGGTACGTTGATCTTACCGCGCATCTTCAGATACGCCTTGTTGACGGCGGCCTCGAACTCCTCGGCGCTCGTCTCGATGGTCAGAGCGACTCTGCTCTTCTCCAGTTTCTCGCAGCTTTTCACAGTCATTTGTTTATTCCTCCGTTCCGCATCGGGCCGTTTTCATGGCAACACCAATGCAATATGGTATGATAACAGAAAACAACGGGGATTTCCACTGTTTTTTCTCTTATTCGCAAATTTTTTTAGGGACGAAGTCCAGCCAGTCCCCGGCTACCAGCGAAAACTCGGTGCCGTTGTGCATCCCCTCCAGCGCTCGCTTGTGGCTGGCGCCGTGGAGATGTCCGTAAAAGCACCGCTTCACCCCGTACCGCTGCAGCAGCCGCAGGATCTCCGGACACTCGTACCCCTGATACAGCGGCGGATAGTGCAGGAAGCACAGCTTCTCCCGCTCCCCCGCCGCCTGCAGGGATGTCTCCAGCCGTCCGACCTCCCGGGCCAGCATCTTGCCGTTGTGGGTGCCCTCATGATCCAGCTCATAGAACCAGCCCCGCGTGCCGCACAAAGCCTTATCCCCGTAGAACAGGCAGTTGTTATGCAGGATCTCAAAGGAATCCAGCCCGTGCTGGTCAAAAAAACGCTGCATCTTGGACGCGGTATTCCACCAGTAGTCGTGGTTGCCCTTCATCAGGATCTTCTTCCCCGGCAGGGCGTGGATGAACCGGAAGTCCGCCAGTGACTCCTCCAGACTCATGCCCCAGCTCAGGTCGCCGCACAGCACGGTGACATCATCGTCGTGCAGCGGCGCGAACCCCGCTCTGATCTTGTCCACATAGCCCTGCCACTTCTCGCCGAAGATGTCCATGGGCTTGTCGCTGTTCAGCGACAGGTGCAGATCTCCGATGGCGTACAGCGCCATGGCGTCCCTCCTTTCTCCGGCCGCCGTCTCACAGCAGCCTGCGCAGGTTGTTCCAGAATATGTCCTCCAGCAGGAGCTGGCCGTACCCCCGCTTCTCCAGCGCCCGGTACAGCAGCGGCACGTCCTCCACGCCCCGCAGCCCCGCCGCCAGCGCCTCACAGCCGTCCAGATCGCCGCCGATGCACAGGGTCTTCTCCCCGTCCAGCGTCAGGAAATGCTCGATATGTGCCACCAGCGCGTCCATGGACGCGCCGCCCACGAAGTCCCGGTACAGGTTGATGCCCACCACGCCGCCGGTATCCCGAATGGCGCGAAACATATCGTCTGTCAGATTCCGCCGGTGGGGACACAGCGCCCGCGCGTTGGAGTGGGACGCCACAATGGGCCGCTCCGTCATGCGGAACAGCTCCCAGAAGCCGGGGTCGGACAGGTGGGACACATCGGCGTACACACCCAGACGCCCCATCTCCCGGATGAAGTCCCGCCCCTTGGGCGACAGGCCCCGGTCGGGATCGTCGGCGCAGCTGCCGCTGAGGGCGTTGGCATTGTTCCACACCGGGTTGATGAAGCGCACTCCCCAGTCCGTCGCTGTGTACAGGTTTTCCACTTTACAATCCAGCAGGTCTGCGCCCTCCACGCTGAGGAACGCCGCAACTTTTCCGTCCTGTGCCGCCGCGTCCGCCTCCGCGCCGGTGCGGCACAGCGCGGCCATGTCGCCGTTCTCCGCCAGCTGCCGCAGGAACCAGTCGTGCATCTCCCTGCACCGTCTCCACGCCGTGCCGTCCGGCAGTGCCTTCACATCGTCGTACAGGGCGAAGAACTGGCCCCGCCGGGCAAAGCCCCGGCTTCGCTCCAGATCGACGTGCCCGCCGTTTTTCCGCAGGCTGCCGCCGCTCTGGAAGTAGTCCCGCTGCTCCTCCTCCGTCTCGCCATAGCCCTCCACCGGCTCTGTCACCATGCAGCGCCAGATGGTGTCGCAGTGTGCGTCAAAATATGGTATCGCCATGCTGTCACTCCCCTATTCAAAGGCGTTTTCCAGATATTCTATGCGGGCGTTCTCCCGGCTGTAAGGGCTGTCCGCATACACCTCCGCCACATCGAACCGGGCAGGGCAGTCCAGCTGCTTCTGGCTCAGGTAGTACAGCGCCGTTTTCTTCAGCCGCTTCTGCTTGGCCGGGGTCACATACTCCCGGGGCAGTCCCATATCCGTGTTGGTGCGGGTCTTGACCTCCACGAAGCACAGGATATCCCCATCCCACGCGATGAGATCGATCTCTCCGAACCGGCATTGGTAGCTGTGAGCCGCTAACCGGTAGCCCCGCTGCCGCAGGTAGTCCGCCGCCAGCGCCTCGCCCCAGCGGCCCTCGTCCCGTCCGCCCTTGGAAAGCGCGACGGGCTTTTTCTCCGTACCGGCCCCGCCGGTCATACCGTCCTTTTTCACCGGCCCGCCGCTCACCGCTTTTCCTCCCACTTCTTCAAAAAGCTGCGCCGGTGCTCCGGGCAGGGGCCGTAGGCGTCCAGCATCTCATAGTGCAGTCTGGTGCCGTAGCCCTTGTGTCTGGCGAACTGGTACTGGGGATACGCCTTGTCCAGCACCTCCGTTACGTAGCGGTCGCGGCTGACCTTGGCCAGAACGGACGCTGCCGCGATGGACGCGGACTTGCCGTCCCCACCCACGATGCAGCGGTGCGCCGTAGTAACAGCGGCGCTGCGGCCGCAGTCCCGGTTGCCGTCGAGCAGTGCCAGATCCGGCGTCACGGCAAGGCCGTCTATGGCCAGCTGCATGGCCTTCATCCGCGCGCTGAGGATGTCCGTTTCGTCGATCTCCGATGCCTCCACCCGTGCAACAGACCACGCGATAGCCCGTTCTTTAATAAGGGGAAACAGCTTCTCCCGCTTCTTCTCCGTCAGCTTTTTGGAGTCGTTCAGCTCCGGCAGGCCGCAGTCCTCCGGCAGGATCACCGCCGCGGCGTACACCGGGCCCATCAGCGGCCCGGCCCCAGCCTCGTCCACGCCGCACACCGCCGTGAACCCCTGCTCCCGCGCCTCGCGCTCATATACCCAAAGCTCTGCCGTCTCTCTCATTTTCCGCACTCCTCCACCGTCTCCAGTGTAAAGCGTCCCAGCTTACCGCCCCGGAACTCATCCAGCAGGATGCGGGCCATACGCTCGGTGTCCACCTGCGCCCCCCGCATCAGGAAGCCCCGCTTCCGTCCCGCCTTTTCCAGCAGGTCGTAGCCGCTGTCGCCCTCCCCCACGTCGATCTTATACCGCTCCCGCAGCACATCGGCATAGTGGGCGGCCAGATACTCCATCAGATAGCAGGCCAGCTCCTCGATGTCCAGCACGTCGTCCTTGATGGCGCCTGTAAAGGCCAATCGCTTGCCAACCTCCGTATCGTCGAACTTTGGCCACAGGATACCGGGGGTGTCCAGCAGCTCCAGCGTAGCGTCCACCGGCACCCACTGCTTGGCGCGGGTGACGCCGGGGCGATCCTCGGCCTTGGCGGTCTTGCGCTTGGCCACCTTGTTGATGAACGTGGATTTCCCCACGTTGGGGATGCCCAGCACCATCACCCGGACGGTGCGGCCCACCTGCCCCTTTTCGGCGTAGGCAGCCAGCTTGTCCCGCAGCAGCTCCCGGACGGCGGCGGCAAACCTCTCCGTACCCGCGCCGCCCTTGGCGTTGGCCTCCAGCACCGCATAGCCCTGCGCCCGGAAGGCCGCCGCCCATTTCTTTGTCTCGGCGGGGTCGGCCTGATCCACCCGGTTCAGTACGATCATCCGGGGCTTCCCCGCCGTCAGCTCGTCCACGTCCGGATTGCGGCTGGACTGGGGGATGCGGGCGTCCACGATCTCGCAGACCGCGTCCATGTGGCCGATCTCGGCGGCGATCATCCGTTTCGTTTTTGTCATGTGGCCGGGAAACCAGCTGAGTCCTTCGATCTGCACGGCGCACACCTCCTCCGGCAGAATTTATTTTTCACCATAATTGCATGATGAAGTTTTTATTTCCTATTTATTTCCTGTTTTATGACAGGATTTTTTGCAGGATACATGCATTTTAGTATAGCACATCTCGCGCCCGTTGCAAAGGGGGAAGCTCCGCAAAAAGGCCGCAAAAAGCGCCCACGAATGTGGGCGCTTTTCTGATCTCGGTGATCGCTTACAGCTTCTCGCGGATCTTGGCAGCCTTACCGACGCGGTCACGCAGGTAGTACAGCTTGGCGCGGCGGACATAG
>OOIG01002845.1_pt1 | contig 11141 bp, 14 predicted proteins | sample 1692091 | NCBI WGS metagenome assembly OOIG01 (sample SAMN06348188, study PRJEB24527) | human gut metagenome | biome: human gut; feature: ankylosing spondylitis patient; material: feces | host: Homo sapiens | place: China | collected 2015-10
ATACAATCCGGCGAAACGAACGGTTTTGTATGCTGCTTTTTTCTTTCTCCCGCCTGTTCATATAAAATTTACATTTAAAACATTCCAATTTTGCTTCTCTCAATTGTCTTAGTAATTTCAGGAGGGCAAAAAAGGGCTTCTCAAAACTGAATATGGAGGGAGGGAAAATAATGTCTGCTCCCTCACATGATGATCAGCTGAAGCTTGAGATTTTCGATAGTTTCAGTAAAACAGTGATGAGAAATGCAAGCAGAAATTTCGCCGCTGCTGCAAAAACAAGAAGGAAAAATGAGTCGGTCAACACAGATATCGTACAGTACATTTTGAAAACACACGGTGAAAATGCTGTTTATCCATCCGAACATTTCATCGATGCTGGAAACGGATACTGCTGTGTCGTTGCAACAGAATGGCTGTATCAGGCAATGCTGCTGTTGCCGCCCAAACAAAAGGAAGTGGTTATTTTGGAATTCTGGTATGGAATGTCTATTTCCGAGATTTCCGAAACATTGCGGATCTCCAGACGCTCCGTGTCAGAACGGAAGAAAAACGCATTTGCAAATATTCGCAGTTATTACGAAAGGACACAAAAGCATGAAACTGGATTATGAAACGGTGTATCGTGCTGTCAAAGGGGACCATGATGCACAGGAAAAGCTGCTGCAGTATTACGATGCATATATCAGTGCATTGTCAACTGTGGTTGAGATTTGTTCAGACGGCACAGAACACCAGTATGTGTGTGAAGATCAGAAAGCAGAGATACAAACAAAGTATCTGGAGGCACTTTCTAAGTGTAAGGTGATAAAATGATAGAAACAGATTTATTTGAATTTGCCTATGTGCCGGATTGGTACGGGCAGTTAGAACAATTGGCAGAAATGGCGTTGCCGGAAGCATGGCGATTCCGAAAGCCGCAGACCGAATGTAAAAATACAGATACGCCGATTTTGGAACGGTATCTCCATATGATGTTCCGGAAGCTGAGCATCGATTACAACACCGGAGAAACGGCATATTTTCATGTGGAAAACAACTGTGCCTGCTTTCAATACAGGACTGTACACAAGGCAGTATCAGGCAATCTACGCCTGCTTTGAACGAAATAAAAAGAAAGACACCACATTGAAATGGTATTTCACCGGCTTCTGTGATGCTGTTTCTTCCAAGCTGCGGTATGTAGAACCACTGCCCAAAAAGCCATATTTCCCGATGATGCAAAATGGTGTAAACTTCAATCCGGAATGGCCAATTCGGGTAAATGCAGAACACATTCTCAGCGACCCGGAAAATCGGGAACGGCTGCCAAAGAAGCTGCTTCGGTTTAAGAATCTGCCATTGCTGCTGGAAACAGCAGTGGAACTGGGCAGACGAAAAGCAGTAATTGAGCCGGGGCTGGTAGTACCGCAGGGATACCAGAATCAATTGCAGTTTCTGCTGCCGATCTGTTTAACAGATATGGAAAAACCGAACCTTGCCATGACCTTGGCAGAACGAAACGGATATTATCTGGGCAGCACTTGTCTGACACTGGAAATGGCATATCTGAATGCGAGAATGATTGCAAGACCCATTGCTCCATGGCTGACCAGTTTGGTAAAAAAGTGAGAACATCCGATGAGGTGCAGAATTTTTTCTGCACCTTGTCGGTGTTTTGTAATTCTTGAAAGAATTCATTTTGTGAAACTTCTGTGAATCTTTTTCGAACTGGTCACGACCTGACCAGTTTGGGTTGTAGAATAAAAATACATCGGAAAGGGGGTGAAAGGCATGGGTCTCGTAGAACGGCGAGAAGAGATTTTGAAATTACTGATTTCCCGTCGGAAAAGCACAGTTCCAATTTTAATGCATGAATTTCATGTTTCAGAAAAAACGATTCGCCGGGACATACGAGCACTCATGCTGAAATATCCCCTTGAAACTTTTAGCGGAAACGGTGGCGGAGTACAGATACCGGAATGGTATGCTCCAAATAAAAATCTGCTGTCAAAAGAAGAAGTTACAGTTCTGGAAGAACTGCTGCAAAAGGCGGATGTATACCAAAGCCGAATACTAAAGCAAATTCTTGCCAGATTTGGTCCAGATACATATCGTCCATACAAAGCATAGGAGAAAAAGTGAAAGAAGTTCTAAAAATCCCCCTTAAAGCAACGCTCTATCGCCATCAACAATCCGCCTGCCACTTTGCCTGCGAACGCTTCGGCATCCTGCCCTCAGAGACACACAGTAATGGCGTGGCACTGCTCATGGAAATGGGCTGCGGAAAGACCATCACCAGCATTGCCATTGTTGGAATTCTGTATCAGTATCGTCATATCAGAAGAATCCTGATCACAGCACCACTGTCTATTCTCTCTGTCTGGGAACAGGAATTTGCACGTTTTGCTGCTTTTCCATATCAGCTGACTGTTCTGAAAGGCAGCAATACACAGAAAAAAGAACGGCTTTCCAAGCTGCATGGGGATGGTTTGCAAATCGCTGTAGTCAATTATGAATCCGCTTGGCGATTGGAGAAAGAACTGCTTGCCTTTCATGCCGACCTTGTCATAGCAGATGAGGCACATAAGATCAAAGAAAATCGTACATCGCAGTCCAAAGCCATGCACCATCTCGGAGACAAGTCAAGATACAAGCTGCTTCTGACCGGTACACTCATTACCAACAAAGAACTGGATGTCTTTTCCCAGTACCGCTTTCTGAACAAAGAGATTTTCGGGACAAGCTTCTATGCTTTTCGCAGTCGTTATTTCGATATGTGCGGCTATGGGAACCATGTTCCGGTTTTCAAAAAGTCTTTGCTGGAGGAGTTCCTGCAAAAACTGCATTCCGTTGCCTATCGTGTAACTAAGGCAGAATGTTTGGATTTGCCTCAAATTACCGAGGAGATACGCACGGTAGAACTGGAACCGAAAGCAATGAAACTATACAAGCAGCTGGAAAAAGAAAGCTTTGCGGAGCTTGCAGGTTCGGAAATTTCGGCAGTGAATGTACTGACAAAAATGCTGCGTTTGTCGCAGATGACAGGCGGCTATCTCACAGACGATGCCGGAAGTATCACTTCTGTCAGCACAGCAAAACTGGATGCTCTGTCCGATATTCTGGACACCATGCTTGCAGAAGAAAAAAAGCTGGTCATTCTGGCAAGGTTTGTCCCAGAACTGGACGGCATTCAGGAACTGCTGAAACGAAAACAGATTGGCTATGCGTCTGTGCGTGGCGGTGTTTCTAACCGTGCCGAAGAAATCCGGAGATTTCAGGAAGATGCAGACTGCTGTGTATTTGTTGGGCAGATCGCAGCGGCAGGTCTGGGCATCACACTTACCGCAGCATCCACCATGGTGTTCTACAGTCTGGACTATTCCATGTCTAACTTTGAACAGGCAAAAGCAAGAATCCATCGAGTTTCTCAGACAGAAAACTGTCTGTATATTTATCTGACTGCAAAACATACAGTCGATACAAAAATCCTTCGTGCTTTGCGGGATAAGGCAGATCTGGCGAAAATGCTGGTGGATGATTACCGAAACGGAATCAATCCATTTCAGGAAGGAGTTTGAAATGCAAACACAGAACATGTATGAACTGGCGGAGCAGCTAAAACAACTCCGTGAGAAAAAGAAGAATGCAGAACAGCGATTGAAAGAAATGAACGCTGAAATTGAACAGGCAGATTATCAGCTTTCTATGCTGATGGCAGAAACAGAAACACAGAATTTCACGCGTGCCAGAACGACGTTTGCTCTGACCACCAAAATTCGTGCTTCTGCTGTGGCAGGACGCAAAGAAGAACTGTATGCAGCCTTGAAAGAAAACGGCTGCGGAGATCTGGTCTATGAAACTGTCAATGCCAATAGTCTGTCTGCTTTTGTCAAAGAGCAGATCGCAGAAAATCAGGATACTGTACCAGAGTGGCTGAGCGGTCTTGTCCATGTCTATGAGCAGACCTCTGTATCTGTTCGTCAATCTGCAAAATGAAAGGATGAAATCAATGAAAAATGAAATGATGGAAACCAACCAAACAGGCTTCCTTGCTCTGCAGGACTTTGATCTTGCCGATGTGATGTGTGCAGAAATGGACGGCTTATCTGCTGCATTTGAACGAGTTAAGATCCCATCCGGCGGCGGTGTGATGTTTGAAATTCCCGGTGAGAATCCGGAGGAACCGGACACGGTAAAAACGTTTTCCGCTGTGATCCTCTATCAGCATTCTTTGAATGCCTACTACCAAAGCGAATATCAGGGCGGCTCCAATCCGCCGGACTGCGGCAGTTTTGACGGGCATCATGGGGAAGGAAATCCCGGCGGCAGCTGTGATTCCTGCCCGCTGAATCAGTATGGATCCGGAAAGAACGGTGCAAAAGCCTGCAAGAATCGCCGTCGTCTGTATCTGCTTCGGGAGGGCGATATTTTTCCGGTAATTCTGTCTCTGCCTACCGGTTCTCTGAAGTCCTTTACTCGTTATCTGATGCGTGTGATCCCCAAATACAAGAATTCCAATGCTGTGGTAACAAAATTTACACTGAAAAAAGCCGTCAGCAGCACAGGCATGAGCTATTCCCAGGCACAGTTTGCTGTAGAACGGGTGTTGTCACCGGAAGAATATCCACTGATCGCAGCTATGACAGAACAGGTCAAGGCACTTAGTAAAAATGTGGGCTATGATACAGAAGATGCACTGCGTGTGGACCCGGAGACCGGCGAAGTCATGGAGCCGCTGAATTGAGGAGAATGCTATGGAGAATTACAGATGTGTCACTTCGGTGCAGGAAATTCAGCAGTATATCGGCGATGCAGCAGTTGTGGCTTTTGACTATGAGACTGCACCGGATGAGCCTTACCGCATCGAAGAAAAGGCAGCTCTTGATCCGGCAAAAAGTCATATTGTCGGGTGCAGCTTTTCCGCCAAAGAGCATACGGGAATCTATGTTCCTGTTGCTCATAAAATTGGAAGAAACATGGATGGCATTGCTTTTTTTCGATTTCTGCAAAACTTTCTCACAAACAAAAATATCGTCAAAGTTGCTCACAATATTGCCTTTGAATCTGCAATATCCTGTCAACGGGATATCGTCATACAGCCGCCGGTGTATGATACCATTTGTGCAGCACAAATGACCTTGAAAAACAACTACGCATTTCGCAAACTTGCTGACAGCGGTCTGAAAAAACTGGCGGAAGAATTGTGTCATGAACGGCTGCCCACTTTTTCGGATGTTACAAACGGCAGACACTTTGACGAACTGGATGCACAGGATGCAGAAACAATACGCTATGGCTGTGCGGACTCTGATTTTGCCTTGCGGCTGTATCATATTTTCAACAACTGGTTTGATCGGTTTTTGCCGAAACATCGGTACCTTGTGGAAGAAATCGAATCACCGACAGCGGTGTATCTCGGTATGATGAAACACAACGGCGTGCCTGTGAATGCAGATTTGATGAAAGTGCGTCAGCAGGAGGCAGGGGAACAAATGGAACATATCCGCAATGAAATTGCAATATGCATTGGCGATGTTCCGATTGGTGCAAACTGCAGTACCAAAGCTTTCAAAGATTATCTGTATCAGACCTTAAAGCTGCCTGTTATGAAAGTAACTGCATCCAACAAAGAAGCAGCAGATGATGCGTCTATGATCCTGCTAAAGGAATGGTGTGATGCCAATCGTCCGGAACTTTCTTCTTTGTTCACACTGGTACAGGAATACCGGAAATGGAGCAAGATCAAGTCCACCTACATTGACGGCTATCTGAAATTCCGAAACGCTGCAACCGGAAAGATCCATCCGGATTTCTTTGCATTGTCCACCGAAACAGGCCGCATGAATTGCCGCAATCCCAATTTACAGAACTGCCCCAGAAAAAGCAACGATCCCATCGGTGTCCGCAATTTTATTCAGGCTCCGAAAAATCATCTGATCTTGTCTCTCGATTTTTCGCAAATCGAACTGCGTGTGGGAGCATTCTACTGCCGGGACAAGACGATGATGGAAACCTATCAGAACGGCGAGGATATTCATGCGGCAACCACTGCCGTCATTTTTGGCTGTACCTATGCAGAAGCACAAAACAAGCATCGACCGGAATACAAGGAACAGCGTACCATCGCCAAGAACGTGAACTTTGGCACATTTTACGGGCTATTTCCAAAGGGACTGCAGAACACATTGAAGTTCAAGGCAGGCGTAGAGAAATCTATACCGGAATGTGAAGAAATCATTCGCAATCTGAAGGCTGGCTATCCGGCTTTGACGGTCTGGCAGAATGAAACAAAGATGACCGCAAAGCAGAAACTGTATACAGAAACCTGGCTGGGACGCAGAAGGTATCTTCCCAATATTCGCAGCGACAACTGGGGACTGCAGTCCTTTGCGGAACGATGTGCCTTGAATACCCCGATTCAGGGAACGGCTGCGGATATTCTGAAGCTGGCAATTGTCCGTATTTTAGAAGGACTGCCGTCACGCCCATGGCTGAGACCGATCCTGCAGATTCACGATGAACTGACGTTTCTCATTCCGAAAGACAGATTGCAGGAAGCAGTGGCTTTTGTGAAAGGCTGTATGGAACAGCAGCCGTTTCCGGAGTTTGATCTGCCCCTTGTGGCAGAAGCATCTGCCGGAGAAAGCTTCGGCAATTTAGAGGAACTGGAGGAATGAACTTGGCAGAAACACACAACAAGGAAGGATACTTCTCGCCGACCGAATTTGAAGCAATGAAAAGAATAGAGAGCGAGGAGAAAAAGGCACGGAGACTGGCGGCATTCCGACCGCTTGTATATATCTGTTCTCCCTATCGTGGCAATACCAATGAAAACATTGAAAATGCCCGGAAATACAGTCGTTTTGCGGTAATACATCACAGTATTCCCATTGCACCGCATTTGCTCTTTCCGCAGTTTCTGGACGATACCCTAGGGGAAGAAAGGCAAACTGCAATGTTCATGAATCATGTGCTTCTGACAAAATGTGTCCAGCTGTGGGTATTCGGCAGCAGCATTTCTGAGGGTATGGAACAGGAAATACGATGGGCAAAACGCAGGCATATGCCGATTCGATATTTCACAGAAGAGATGGAGGAAGTTGTATGAACATATCGGCACAGGACGTGATCAATGCGATCTTTCATCCGGATGATACCGTATGTCTGCGTATTTTTGATGATCGGAAAGAAGGCATCTTTACCGGTGCCAAAATGTCCGTGGAGGCAGGAAAATTCTTTGCAGTAGAGTCCACTCTGAAAGAACATAACCAGAAAAATCATGGCATCTTTTTTGTGGTGAACTCCGGCGGTCAGACCGATGACAGCATTACTCGCATCAATGCACAGTTTGTGGAGATGGACGATAAAACTTTCGAGGAACAGCAGGCACTCATCGATGCGTTTCCGCTGCCGCCGTCTATGGTTATCAGAACAAGAAAATCCCTGCATACATACTGGTTTGTCAAAGAGGCAAAGGTGCCCCTGTTTCGTCCCATTCAAAAGGCACTGGTGCAGCATTTCGGCGGAGATCCTGCCTGCGTCAACGAAAGCCGTGTCATGCGTCTGCCGGGATTCTATCACTGCAAGAAGGAACCGATCTTGGTGGAGTGCATCTCGTTTCACCCGGAACGAAGATACACACAGGAACAGCTGATAGAAAGACTGCCGGTTTCGCAAGAAGCAGAAGAACAACCGAAAGTACCGCTGCATGGAGAACAGAAAGGGATCGGCGTTGTAGAAGCAGAATGCGATTTTATCAAGTACTGCCGGGACAATGCAGCTGTACTTTCTGAACATGACTGGTATGCGATGATCTCCAATTTAAGCGTGTTTGAAGGCGGTGCAGCGGTCATACATCAATACTCCAAGCCGTATCCGAAGTATTCTTTTGAAGAAACGCAGAATAAGATCCAGCATTTTCTCCGCAGCGGAACAAAACCTATGACCTGCCGCACCATTGCAGAGAAAGGCTTTTCCTGCCCAAAGCTGCGAAGTGGACAGTGCAGCTGTAAATCTCCTGCGGCTCTGTGTTTTCAGCCGCTTTCCATTGATGGCATTCGGGCACTGCTACAGCAGCAAAAGGTGCAAAATGCCGTGGTGGAAGATTTGCAGACTGCACGAAACTTTGTATCAGATTATCTTTTCAATGTGGATACTGTGACAGCAGAATCGATTCTCAGTTATGATTTGAAGCAATACTTTGGTTTCAAAAATGCAGACGTGAAGCCGCTGTTCACCTTGCAAAAAGAACTGTACAAGGCATTTCAAAACAAATCCGAAACACGGAAGCATCGCTCCGGCATGGAAATTCCCGACTGGTATGAAATGACAGAACGGGGTCCGAAGTTTCTGCCCGGTGTGCTTGCAGAATACATGACACAGAATGCCCCTGTGTTTTATTCTGCCGAGCAGTATTATTGCTATGAAAACGGCGTTTATCACAGCATTACGGAATTGACAGCAAGAAATATGGTACGGGATAAAATGCTGACCAGATACACAAAGCTGTCTCAGATCAATGATACCGAAGGACAATGGAAGATGCAGGTGCAGAAGGATATTCGGGAACTTAATCCCAATCCCTATCTCATCAATGTGCGAAATGGCCTGTACAATGTGCTGGACGAAACCTTATCGGAGCACACCGCAAAGTATCTGTCTACGGTACAGCTGAATGTGCGATATATGTCCGATGCAAAGTGTCCCAGATTTCTGCAGTTTCTGCATGAATCCGTGGAGGAGGATCAGGTGACGCTGATTCAGGAAATGCTGGGCTACTTTCTCATTCCGGTCAATCATGCCCAGAAGTGCTTTATCATTGTGGGAAAAGGCGGTGCCGGGAAGTCTGTGCTGCTGCGGGTGCTGAATGAACTGCTGCTGGGAAAAGAAAATGTGTCCAATGTAGCATGGCAGGCATTGAATGATCGATTCAAGACCGCAGAACTTTTTGGCAAGTGGGCGAATATCTGTGCAGAGCTGCCCACAAAGGGCATTGAAGACAACGGTATTTTCAAGGCGTTGGTCGGAGAGGATTATCTGACGGTGGAAAAGAAAAACAAAAATCCCTTTTCTTTTCAGCCCTATGCGAGGCTGCTCTTTTCCTGCAACAGCATTCCGAAGAACTATGGGGACAAATCGGAGGGCTTTTACCGCCGTCTGATCATTGTCCGGTTCAATCATTCTGTGCCGGAGGAACGACGAGATCCGGAACTTCTGGAGAAGTTCCGCTGTGAAGCAGATGGGATCTTTCAATTTGCCTTAGAAGGACTGCGGCGGCTGATGCAGAATCATTTTCATTTTTCAGAAACACAGGCAAATGCACAGGAACTTCAGAAATACCGGGAGGACAGCAACAGTGTGCTGGCGTTTGTTCGGGACTGCTGTACTTTGCAAATGGATGCAGAAGTGGGAAGAATGGAGTTCTTTGCACGGTATAAAGCATACTGTGACAGCTGCGGCATGGCTCCATACAGTCAGCAGAATTTCAACAACGAACTGGAAGCAAATTTTCCCACGGTCGTGAAAGCAGCAGACAGAACCGGAAAACGGAGAACGTGGAGAGGCATCAGCTTTTCAGAAAGCCATGTGTAGCTTGCCAGGGGAGAGGTCTGCACAGCGTTCTGACAGGGTTTACAGGCTTTGCAGGGAATTCCCGTAATCTTTTATATATTTCCTATTTTATATCCCCATATATTTTCTCATTTTTTATGAGTATAATAGAAATTTCCCTGTAAAATCAGTAAAGAGGTAAGAGGTGAGCAGTTTGAAAGAAGCGGATATCGTAAGGGCGATTTTGAGGTATCTGAAAACCGTGCCGAATTGTTTTTGCTGGAAGGAGCATGGCGGGATGTATGGAACGGCAGGAATCCCCGATGTGATCGCCTGCATTGGCGGCAGGTTCTTTGCCTTTGAAGTAAAAACGGAGGAAGGGAAAGCAACTGCTTTGCAGGAATCGGTTCTTCGCAAAATACAAAAATGCGGCGGAAACGCTGCCATCGTCCGTTCTGTGGAGGAGGTAAAAAGAATGCTGGAGGAGATCACGGCATGACAGCAAAAGAATACATGAAACAGGTACAAAGACTTCTTAGAAGGATTGACCGAAAACAAAAGGAAGCAGATGCTCTTCGTCAGAAACTTTCTTTTCCCAAATCACCTGCCTATTCTGATTTGCCCAAACCCGTATCGCCGGAATCTCACGCTGTGGAAAGCGGCGTTTCTCAGATCTTATCCTTGGAGGAAGAAGTAAAGACTGCAAAAAAGGAACTGGAAGATCTGAAAGCAGTTTTTGATACTGCGATAAAAGCCGTCACAGATACGGAGCATCATGATATTCTGGCAAAGCGTTATCTGGAATTCAAGGACTGGAATCAGATCGCAGAAGAAATGGGATACAGTAAACCTTCCTGTTATCGTTTGCACCGGGAAGCCTTGGCAGGGATGAAAAGTTGATAGTTCATGATAGTTCATAACACTTGATGATAGTTCGCATATGTGGTATACTGTAAAGTAGGAAAACAGGAGAAAGCGAAACAGCCTTTGCGGAAGAAATTCTGCGAGGGCTGTTTTTCGTGTCCATAAAGGAGAATCGATATGCTTGCAAAAGAAGTTTTAAGAAACAGTATGGATCTAAACAGACGCATCAAGGAACAGAGTGTGATTTATCAGGATTGGAAAGCTATGGCGATGGAAATCGATGAAGATGAAATACATGAGATCGTGGAGGCAGCGTGGGACGATCTGATTGCATCGATCCGGTTGAAACGAGAGCTGGAAGAACTTATCATGGCAAATCACAATGCCGATCAGCGTGAGATCCTTCGTTTGCGGTATCTTTACGCTGCAACATGGGATGCCATTGCAGATGAACTGAATGACAGCGTTGCCTGGGTGAAGGAACAATACCAAAAAGCATTGAAAAAACTCTCTGCAGAAACCACAGAGAGTTGCAAAGGCTGTGACTGCTGTGCCGAAGAAATGTAAGAAGCCCTGCAAGCACCCAGGCTGTCCCAATCTGACAGACGGCTTGTACTGTGCGGAGCATCAGCCCTTGCACCCAGACCGACCGTCTGCCGCCAAGCGTGGCTACGGCAGCAAGTGGCAGCGGCTCAGCAAGGCGTACCTCCGCCGGCATCCTTTGTGTGTGCGGTGCAAAGCACAGGGAC
>OOIG01002857.1_pt1 | contig 11117 bp, 11 predicted proteins | sample 1692091 | NCBI WGS metagenome assembly OOIG01 (sample SAMN06348188, study PRJEB24527) | human gut metagenome | biome: human gut; feature: ankylosing spondylitis patient; material: feces | host: Homo sapiens | place: China | collected 2015-10
CTTCTCCGATATTGAAGAGGTATTGGTAATTAAAAGCGTTTGTCCACAGATAGCCATCTACAGTAACATACATGGCAACTTTATATACGCCGAGAGTTTCAGATGTGATCGTAAAACTGTAATACTCTCTATCATGTGCAACCCATTTCTCATCCTCAACAAATGGTGCATTTTCGCATCCGGCAAGAACTTCCCATACATAGTCATCATTGCTCAGTGTATAGTGTTTTTTGTTCGGACTGTCGCCGTTTACAGAGAACCGCTTCAATTCAATTGCTTTTGGGAGGTCTACCAGCTTGAAGAGCTCACCGAGCGTGTGCGGAGGTTCATAATTATCCCTCTTGAAGGTATAACAACTACCTTCCATCCTCACGGCGACAAGCTGGCTCTTATCGGCATATTTTAACTGATACACTTCAAATTTTTCAGTGTATCTATCTCCTTCAATTTCGTCAATGCCCAATACGGTATATGTTCCAATCAAATCGCCAAGGAGTTCTTCAGACACAAGGCGACCGTGACTTCGGTATACAATACCGTCAATTGTTACTTCAGTGTATTTCTCAAAAACGGTTTGATATTCCCATGGCCATACAATTCCTGATTCGCCTGCCATAATGTTAATGTCTTTATACCTATCGTTTGTGCCTCCTGGTGTAGGTTCGCCGCCTAAAAGCGATGGAAGAACAAGCGCGCCTACAACAATGATCACGGCAAAGCAGGCTGCTATTGAACCCAATTTGAGCAAATGATTTTGTTTTTTCTTGCATTCTGCTGCCGCCTCGACAAGATCCTCATCGAGGTTACCGATGGCATTAGAAAATCTCGGTATTTTCATATTTCAACGCCCTCCTTAATGAGATAGTCCCTTAGTTTGTTTCGGGTGTAGAACAACATATTTTTGACCTTACTTTTGGTAAACCCAAAGCGCTCTGCAATTTCTCCGATAGAATCGAAGTAGAAATATTTCCGGATAAAGACATTTCGCACGTCCTCCTTTTGTGTGCGCAGGAAGTGGCTGACCAGTTTGCCTACGTCCTCGTCACTCACGTCGGGGGCATACCGATCATCCGGCAGTACCGATTCCAGTTCATCCAGGGACAACATTACATCCGCTGACCGTTTTTCACGCTTCATAAACTCCAACCGCTTCAGAGACAGGTTTCTCGCAATCTTACAGACAAAGGACATAAAATTACTCGGTCTTGTAGGCGGAATTGCATTCCACACTCCCACGTATGTATCGTTGACACATTCTTCCGAATCCTCGTGATTGTTCAGAATGTTATAGGCAATACTGTGGCAGAGCTTGCCGTACTTTGCATCCGTTTCCTTGATTGCCTGCTCATCCCGTTCAAAGTAGAGTTCTATGATTCTCAGATCATCCATGTTGTTCACCTCCCTTGTCAGACCTAAAAGCGCTTTCACCCATTAAGTACGTTTTTTCCGGCGTTGGTCTTATAATTAATAAAAAGTCGTGAATCTTTTTATCAAATAAAAATGATTGTTTTTCTAACTATATCATATTTCCACATTTCTTTCAATTCCTACAGAAAATGTCGTAAAATTATTTCAATGCATTCAATATAGGAGTTGAAAATATGAGAACATACACCCAAGAAGAAAAGCAAGCGGTCATTGACCGTGTTATATCCGGTGAGCTGTCGACGCATATCCTCGCCGACACCGGCATACCCAAGAGTACATTTTACGGTTGGTTACGAGCTTACCGCGAGGAACAGGAAGCCGATAACCGAAGGACAGTCAGTATCCGCAATTTTCATTTGCTTGAAAACAAAGTCGCACGTTTGGAGAGCATTGTTGAAATTCTTAAATCTGCGCCCTGCACACCCAAGGCACCTTTGAGGCAAAGGCTATACGCTGCCGAACAGCTTTACGGCAAATACAATGTGCACGTGATCTGTGATGCTTTCGATATTCCCCGCGGAACATTTTATAACCACGTACTTCGCAACAAAAAGGATAACACGTGGTATGCGAAACGCCGTGAAGAATTACGGCTTCGTATCCAGGAAATCTTTGATGAAAGCAATCAAGTATTCGGTGCTGCTAAAATTGCGGCAGTTATGAAAAACGAAGGGTTCAAAATCAGCAACGAAATGGTGCGCACACTTATGCGTGATATGGGTTTGGTCAGTATACGGCAAAGTGCCAAGAAACTATACGAGGACGAGGGGCGTAAATATAAAAACCACCTTAACCAAGAGTTTGACACGTGCAAACCGAACGAAGTGTGGGTTAGTGATGTTACCTATTTTAAGTACGGCGAAAACGCTTATTATATTTGCGTGATTATCGACCTGTTCTCCCGTATGGTCGTGGGATATAAGATCAGCAAGACCAACAGCACACAGCTTGTAAAATCAACCTTTCAAATTGCATATAAAGCACGTCAGCCGGATTCAAGTTTGGTTTTCCATACCGACCGTGGCAGCAACTACCGATCCAAAACAATGAATGATTATATGCGGTCTCTGAACATCACACACTCCTTTTCACGTGCGCATGTGCCGTATGACAATTCCGTAATGGAATCGTTCTTTGCTTCTATGAAACGGGAGGAGTTATATCGCACCAAGTATCGCTCGGAATCAGACTTTCGAAGTGCGGTGGACAAGTACATGATTTTCTATAATACCAAACGCCCGCACAAGAAATTGCAATACAAGACTCCCGAACAGAAAGAAGAATATGCCTTGAAACTGAAGGATTTCTGAGACACGTGCAGACAGACTAAAGGGTTCAAAAAGGTTTATTTTTAATTTTCCGGATTGCCAAATCCGAGTTATTCGTTTTTTAGTCCGACTGACAAAAAGAAAATGCGACCTCGAAAAGCCGCATAAATACTGGATTTTATAATAAAAACACCATTGACTCCGAACTTAAGGGTTCAGATTTCAATGGTGTCTTTAGATGCCTCCGTACCTTGTGGTGAATACAATTTCACGAAAGGTGGAATTTGTAAGAGGCGGTTACATATTTCCTTTTCGGTTACACATTCCTTTTTTCGGTTACAAATGCTTGTATCTTTTCATGGTTCGTTGTTTCTATTTCTATGTTTGTAAAATCCGCATACTTAAACGCCGAGCCTCTCACGGATGCTATTGAGCCATTCGCCGTTATACTTAAGGCACCATCGGAATTGCGCGGTGTTGCCTTAAGATTCATAGAGTCCTTCTTTACCGCAGCCTTTTTTTAATCCATATCAACCAAAAAGTATTTTGCACGCTTGCACGGGCAGTTCGCAAGTACTGTGCAGTGAAAGATCCTGCCGACAGGGAGCGTTGCTTGGAATTCCGATTCCGATTGCAAACATCCCTGCGGCACGGATAGCACGAATCCCCGCCACCGAATCATCAATTCCGACACAATCGACGGGGGATAGACCGAGAGCGGATGCACAGCACAGGAAAATTTCCGGATCGGGTTTATTCTTTTTGATCTGCCCGGGATCTGCAACAAAATCAAACATGTCGGATAGGCCGATTCCGTCTAGGACGGTTCGGACGTTTCGCGAAACCGAGGCCACGGCAGTCCGGCACCCGTGCTGCCTGCATTGCGACAGAAACTCCGGAATGCCGGGGAGAATGTCGGCAGGAGTCAGCTGTTCCAAAAGCTGTTGGTAGTAGCCGTTCTTTCTTGCGGCAAGTTCTTCTTTTTCTGCATCAGACCACACATCACTTTTGGCATTCTGCGAAAGAATGACCTCCAGTGAGTTCAGGCGGTCGATTCCCTTGAGATGCTCGTTGTCGGCTTCGGTAAAGGTCAGTCCCAATTCGTCGCACAAACGTTTCCATGCAAGGAAATGGTATCTTGCAGTGTCGGTAATTACGCCGTCAAGGTCAAACAGGATTGCTTTTGCGTTCATAATTCTATATCCTTTCATTTGTGTGCCGCGCTCATTTCAGCGCGGTCCCTTTGTATTTGGAGGGTGCCATTCCGGTGCTTTTTTTGAATTGCTCGGAGAATTGCCGGTAGGAGGTATAGCCGCAGAAATTTGCAATTTCTCCGATATTATAGTTGGAATCCTTCAGCAACGTGACGGCGGTCAGCATCCGCTGGCGCAAAACATAGTCACGGATCGAAAAGCCGGTCTGATCCCGGAAGAGCTTGCGGAAGTAGGTGGGGTTCATGCCAATGGCATCGGCAACCTCCGCAATCTGAAAATCGGGACGTCTGAAATTGGCGGCAATATACCGGAACGATGCATCAAGGTGCTGCTGCTTCAATGCATTGTACTGTGTCCGATCGGGAAGCGGGCGCGGATTGACGGCAAGGGAGAAGATGCGGAGCAGGCAGCTTTCCATGAACAGATTGAGATTGGTGCCGGGATGATCCGAATACAGCATCTCGTAAAAAACCGAACATATCTGCGTCAGATTCTCGATGTGATAGATCTGATTGTGATTGGAAAGTCCGATTTCCCGCAAAAGATCTGCAGAAGCGCCGCCTTTGAAGGTGATCCACGCATATACACAAGGGTCATGACAGTTGGAGGAAAAGTTGTGCAGCTTTTTGCGGTCGAAAAAAACGACATCTCCGCTGTGGACAACGATACCGTCGCACCAGCCCTCGCCGGCAAGGATAAAGTGCATGGCATAGCGGCTGGATTCTTTATTGATGATATGAAAATTCGGTTCACAGTGGCGGACACCGGCAGTCCGGAACATCAGAGCATAATTCTCTCCGGGCTTGGAAACATAGAAATCCTCGAAATACCGATCTGAGCAGGCGGTCAGCAGAGAGGCATGGTCAAACCTTGGAGAGCAGGCTGTTGCAGAGCGGTGTTGCCAGTAAGGGGATTCCTTATCCATTCGATTTTCTCCTTCCAACGTGCGTTTTATACCTATATTTTACGACAGTATCGGGCTTTTGTCAATAGGAATCTTGCGAAAACCGTACAAATTCTATCATTCCGAGGTCTTGCAAAGTATCGGAATTGAGTGTATAATAGAATTGTCGGAAATTCATAGAGATGGATCGGGAGTAAAAATGACAATGATGGAAAAAAAGACATACAAGGTGATGACCTTCAATATGCGGAATGCGAACGGAAAGGACGGAATCAATGCATTTTCTTTTCGTGAGCCGCGCATCCGTGAGATGCTTGCGGCAGAAGCCCCTGACATCATCGGGCTTCAGGAGGCGGTGAATGCTTCTCGTGACTGGCTCAGGGAGGTGCTTGAACCAACCTATACGCTTGTCGGTTGCGGAAGGGAGAGCAATTACCGCGGAGAGGGCGTTCCGGTGGCATTCCGCAATGACTGCTTTGAAATGATCGGATACGATTGCTTCTGGCTTTCGCCAACTCCGCTGATTCCGGGGTCGGTATATGAGAACAGCGACCAGAGCCGCTATCCCCGCATGGTAAACATCCTTCGGCTCAAGCCGCGGGAGTGGGATTGCCCGCTGACGGTTATCAACACGCATCTGGATCATATCGGCAAAGGCGCCAGAGCCATGGAGCTTATCTGGCTGGAGCAGTACATTTCGGAAAATGTCAGCGGTTTCGGTGTGCTGACGGGGGATTTCAACGCAGTGCCGCAGGTGCCGGAAATGATCGACTTTACGGAGCGGATGAAAGCGCTCGGATGGACGGATGCAACCGCGTCATTTCCGACAACCTTCCACGGTTACCGTCTGGAGCCTCCGCTGAAGATTGACTATATTTTTACCAATTGCCGGTGGCAGGACAGCCGGATCGTGGTTGATGTTCCGCAAAATGGAGTTTATTATTCCGATCATCAGGCGGTCTGCACGCAGATCGGGCTGTTGCCGGAAAGAACAGCAGAAAAGTCTGTTGAGTAAAGGGTTCGGAGTCGTATTTTGCTTCGCAAAAATTCCGCTCCCGGCTTCGCCGCCTTGACACACCATCCGTTTTCTGCTACGAAGTAGTTATGCCGATTAAGCCGAATTGAATCGCCAATATTCCAGGCAACACCGCGCAATCCGCGATTGGCGCACTCACTCGCGCCTTTTCCGTGATCCTTCACAAAAATCCTTGCCTGTAGCTCGGCTACAGCCTGCAAATTTTTGTATCGTCTGACGAAAAAATCGACTTCGTAATTGTGCCATCGGAATTACGCGGTAATGCCTTAAATACGGGTTCTTTGCGCCACGCCATGCATAAAACCGTTCGTCACGCCGCGCCAAAAGGCAACCGGAATCGCCCTTGAATGCAAAAAAGTTCGTCGTTTTCGGGCGCTTTTCGGAAATTCCGTCGGAATATCGGGAACGGTTTCTCTTGACCTCCCGGACAGGCTGTGGTATGATAAGGATGGAAATCATTTCCATTCGGAGGTACAGAATCATGAAGAATCCGGGTCAGCTGTTAATGGTTGCGCTTGCGGTGGTATTTGCCGTTGCGCTTTGTCTGACGATTGCTCTGATCTGCATCGGGGCGTTGCAAAAGGAGAACCCGACCGACACTGCGCCATCGGCGCGCACGCGGTACTACATCCCGGGGACAAGCACCTCCTATCTCGCTCCGCCGACCGAGGAGGTGTCGACCTTTTCGGAAACCGATGTTCCGGGCGGCATGGTATTCCGGTCGACGGGCAACGGCGTTTGCGTTCTGGAGAGCGTGGGAAGCTGTCGGGACGCGTTTGCGGTGATTCCCGACCGCTCCCCATCGGGAGATCGCGTTACCGGCATTTCCGCGCGCGCATTTTATGGTTGCGAGACGGTTGCGGCGATTCAGATTCCCGCTGGCGTTACGACAATCGGCGATCTTGCCTTTGCCAACTGTCCCAATCTGGTTTACATTTCGGTCAGTGAGAGCAATCCCCGTTTCTGCGACGCAGAGGGGGTACTATACACCTCGGACGGCAGCGAACTGATCCTCTATCCCGCGCGGCACGCGGGGGCGGCGGCGCTGATTCCCGCAACGGTACGCGAGATTGCGGACATGGCGTTTTACGGTTGCGCCTATCTGGAAGAAATCCGCTTCAGCGGCTCTCCCGCGCAGTGGGAGAACATCCGCATCGGGACAAAAAACTACAGCCTGACCGCCGCCTCGGTCGTATTCTATGCGGTTTCGTAACAGGCTCCGAGATTGAAAAGATTTCGCCCGCCTCCCGTAGGAGACGGACGAAATCTTTTTTCATGTTCCGGTGCAAAGCTTATCGCACCGTTATTTTGATATGCCCCGTGTCGGTAATGAGCTCGCATTTGCCGCCCGTTGTTGCCTGCGGGACATCGATACTTCCCGTATCACTCTTTGCAAGGAAGATTTTATCCGTCAGGAAATTGCCCTCAATGTTTCCCGTGCTTGTTTTGGCGTAAACCTCGGAAGCATCGCAATCGCGGAAGGTGATATCTCCCGTGCTTCTGACAACCGAGAAGGCTTCCGATGCGGTCACGTTGTGCAAGGAAACATCGCCAGTGCTCCCTCTTGAGACCAAGCGTTTGCACGATACGTCGGTCAGGCTGCTCTTTCCAACCGACACCTCGACCTTCACGTCACCCGTGCAGGTCACATTTTTTACAGTCACTTTGCCCGTGGAGGTTGAGAGGTCCAGCGACCCGACCGCGGTATTTTCCACACAGATGCCGCCCGTGCTTGACGCGATTCGGACCTCCCCTGCCTCGGCTTCGCTTTTGACCTCACCCGTGCTGACCGAAAGGTTCATATCCGCAAAGCGGAAGCCGCCAGGAAGCGTGATATCGCCCGTTTCGTTTTCAATTGCAAGAGATGCATACTCCGCCTGCGGGAGATAAACCGTAATCCGATCGCTGTCAAAGGCAACTCCGATATGCCATTTTCGCTCCCGGGGCGCGCTGATATTCAGCGTGCCGTCCTTAACCGAGACCGCATACCCCGCACCCTCCCGCTCGTAGCAGACCACGCGGCAGTTCCCGTCCTCGGAGGGCAAAAAGGTAATGTCCGCGATATCCGCCCGAATTCGGATGTTTTCAAACGCATCTTTTGGCTCATGGGTTTCGGTCACATATTTTTCCGTTTCGAGCTTTTTGAAATCCCAGCCCGCAAAGCACATGGTCAGAACAAAGAGCAACAGCCCGAGCACTACCAGCGCACTTGCCGCAATCAGCCATTTTTTTGTTGCTTTCATCATCCGTTCTCCTTTCCCATAAAGCACTTTTTGATTCCGAACACGATTTGCTTGGTCAGCAGGACAATTCCCTTCGTTGCTTCCCGACATCCGAAGAAGAGAAAGACCGCACCCCCTGCGCAGAAGAGCCCCGCCCCAACCGAGGCAAGCCCCGTAAAGCCAAAGCCGCGAACGGCGAAGTAGAGCCCCGCCGCAACGCCGCCGACCGCGCAGGCAACAAGCGAGGCAAAGACCGCCCACACGGAAACGATCAGAATCCACGGCACGAGGTACAGCACAAGTCCCAGTACCGCCGCAACCGCCAACAGCGGAAGCCACACGGGAGAGCCGAGCACCAGAAGCACGATTTCCCACGCGCGAAGCCGACGCTTGGGTCTTACGCGCTCCTTTGCAATCTTGGCGAGCGGGACCTCCGCAATCACCTGCGCCGCAATTTCGTCTACCGAGCCGATATCCGAAACGGCTTGCGCCTCGGTCCGCCCCTCCTCGATCCGATCGTCAATCGATTCGCCGTAAAAAGCAAGGCGTTCATCGACCTCCCGCCGCGGCAGACCCGCCAGCGCTTTTCCCAGCGCACATAAGAATTCCTGTTTTGTCATTTCTTTGCATCCTCCCTGATTACAAACTGATAAATCGACATGACCTCGCGCCACTCCTCCTTGAACTCCTCAAGCCGCCGCAGTCCTGCCTTTGTGATGTGGTAATACTTCCGCAGTCGCCCCCCGTGCTCGGAGGTGCGCACCGTCAGCATTTCCGCCGTCTCCAACCGTTTCAGGATTGTATACAGCGTTGATTCCGAAAGCTCCAGATACGGCTTCATGTCTTTGATAATCTTGTAGCCGTAGGAGTCCTCATTCTTGATTGCGGCTAACACACATACGTCGAGCAATCCCCGTTTCAACTGAATATCCATTCCATACTCCTCCTTGCGTAATACATCATATCACGAAGTATTGATTTTGTCAAGTGGTTTTGCGAAAAAAATTCGGAAAAATCGAAAAAAGCCGTCCCAAGAGGAGGCATGGGACGGCTTTTTATCTGATTTGGCGGCGGATACTCCTATTTTCGGATTTACTGTGGGATATATCTGCTCACACAAAACAGACTAAAAATCCACCGCTTTTTTACAGCACCCGGAATTGCAGATTGTACAGTTCCGCATAAGTTCCGCCGCGGCGCTCCATCAGTTCAGCGTGCGTTCCCTGCTCGGTAATCCTGCCGTTCGCGATAACGGCGATCTCGTCGGCATTCTTAACGGTGGAGAGACGGTGCGCCACAACCAACGTGGTTCTGCCAACGCAAAGCTCGTCAAGTGCCTGCTGGATCAGAATCTCGGTTGCGTTGTCCAGAGCGCTTGTCGCCTCGTCGAGAATCAGAATCGGCGGATTCTTCAGGAACACCCTTGCAATGCTCAGTCTCTGCTTCTGCCCGCCTGAGAGTCGCACGCCACGCTCGCCGATGACCGTATCGTATCCCTTTTCCATCGTCATGATGTAGTCGTGGATGTTCGCGCGCTTCGCCGCCTGTATCACTTCCTCTTCGGTTGCGTCGGGGCGACCGTACAGAATATTATCCCGCACGCTCGCGTTGAAGAGATACACGTCCTGCTGAACGATTCCGATGTTCCGCCGCAGGGATTCCGCCGTGACTTCGCGGATGTCATTCCCGTCAATCAGAATCGCGCCCTCGTTCAACTCGTAAAAGCGCGGAATCAGGTGGCAGATCGTGGTCTTTCCGCCGCCAGAAGGACCGACCAGTGCGACCGTCTCCCCTGCAGGGATATCAAGACTCACATGGTCCAGCACGTCCTTGGAATCATCGTAGGAATAGGTCACGTCGCGCAGTTCGATATGTCCCGACACGCGCCCGATGTCATGGGCATCCGGTCTGTCCTCTTCCACGGGGGTGTCGATGATCTCCACAAACCGCTCAAAGCCCGTCACACCGTTCTGGTACTGCTCCATGAAGTTGATCAGCGTGGTCACGGGGTTGATGAAGAGGTTGACCGACACGATGAACGCGGAATAATCGCCAAGCGCGATTTTCCCCGCGTACAGGAACAGTCCGCCCGCAATCAGCACCACCACGTTGAACACGTTGGTAATAAACGCCGTTCCCGAATGGAACATTCCCATTGCCTTGTAGGAATCGCGCTTTGCCTCGGTAAACTCCTTGTTTCCGACTTCGAATTTCTCCTGCTCCAGTTCCGAATTGTTGAACGCTTTGGTCACGCGGATGCCCGAGATACTGCTTTCAATCGACGCATTGATAATTGCCATTGATTTTCTCGCCCGTGTGAACGCCTCCCGCATCCGTTTGCGAAGAACGCCCGAAATCACCAACAGGAGCGGGACGCAGATAAAAATAATCAACGTCAGCGTCAGGTTGATGGTGGAAAGGTAGACAAACGAGGTCAGGATGGAGATGGTGGAAATGATGATGTTTTCCGGACCGTGGTGCGCCAGTTCGCTGATGTCCATCAGGTCGTTCGTCATGCGGGACATAATCTTTCCCGTTTCGTGGTTATCGTAAAAACTGAACGGCAATTTTTCCAAGTGCGCAAACAGGTCGGAGCGCATCCGCGTTTGCATAAAAACGCCCATCATATGCCCCTCGTACTGAATAAAATAGTTCAGGAGCATCCGCACAACATAAAGCCCGAGCAGTGCCAGACCGAACCCGATAACCAGTCGGTACTGCCTGTTCGGTATGAACTCGTTCAGCATTTTCCGCGTTACAATCGGATACATAATTCCAATCATCGCTACACACAGCGACGCCAACATATCCATGGCAAACAGCTTCTTATGCGGCTTATAATAAGACAAAAATCGTTTCAGCATCTCCAAAATCCCCCATTCTCCCAATTATTATACCGCATCCCTCCCAAAAAGTCAACCCCTCTGCGAATTTTCGGGGAAAAGACCTTGGGGCGTTGCCCCAAGCCCTACTTAGGAAACTTCTTAAAGAGAAGTAACGCTTCGCTACTGACAGTTGCTTTGCAACTGTCACCCCTAAGAACCT
>OOIG01002858.1_pt1 | contig 11113 bp, 9 predicted proteins | sample 1692091 | NCBI WGS metagenome assembly OOIG01 (sample SAMN06348188, study PRJEB24527) | human gut metagenome | biome: human gut; feature: ankylosing spondylitis patient; material: feces | host: Homo sapiens | place: China | collected 2015-10
GATGTAATTGCGGATCAGCTCGGGAGCGGTGCCCACCAGCGAGTTTGTGGAGACCTTGCGGATTTCCACGGCGTCGTCGGCGATCAGCCGATGGCCGCGCTTGAGCAGCTCCACGGCAGCCTCGCTCTTGCCGATGCCGCTGTCTCCGATCAGGAGAATGCCCTCGCCGTAGACCTCCACCAGCACGCCGTGGCGGGTGATCCGGGGCGCCAGCGCGGCTTTCAGGTAGGTGATGATGGTGGAAACGATGGTGCTGGTGGCTTCCTTGGTGCGCAGGACGGTGACATTGTGCTTCTGCGCCATCTGGAGACACTCGGCGTGAGGCGGGATGTCCCGGGCAATGAGCAGCGCCGGGAATTTGTAGGAAAACAGCCGGTCGAAAATCGCGCCCCGCTCCTTGGGCTGCAATTTGTCCACATAGCTCATTTCCACATTGCCCATGACCTGCAGACGCATAGGCTCGTAATGGTCAAAATAGCCCGCCAGCTGAAGGCCGGGTCTTGCCACGTCCTCAACGGTGATGCGGATGGCGTCAAAATCCGTGGACGCATAGGTGACTTCCAGATTAAATTCCTTTACCAGCGTTTTCAGCGGCACACTGTATGTATCCGTCATGGTTTTCACCCCGAAAGCAAGCTTTTCCCCACCATTATACCCGTACGGGGCGGGAATATCAATACATTTCAAAAAAACAAATTATTTTGAAAAAAACACTTGCATTTTACCGCGAAATCTGATATCATATCTAAGCGCCTGTGAATTGGCGTATTTATCGAGTCATTATCGGATGGGAGGTGCTAGAAAATGGCTAAGTGTGATTTTTGTGGTAAGGGCGTAACCTTCGGTATCAAGGTCTCTCACTCCCACAGACGTTCCAACCGTGCATGGAAGCCCAACGTGAAGCGCGTCAAGGCTGTCGTTAACGGGACCCCCTGCCATGTGTACGCTTGTACCAGATGCCTCCGCTCCAACAAGGTTGAGCGCGCCGTCTGATTATCCTGGCATATAAATCCGCCGCTGAAAGTTTCAGCGGCGTTTTTATTTTGTCTCCTATTATGTAAAATCGATGCTTCCCCTTCCGGGGAAGCATCGTTCGTTTCACCATATCCAATTTTACAGCAGCGCCATCACGGCATCGGCGTACTGGGCGGCAGTGGCTGCGGTGCCGTCGCTCCTGACTTCCACTTTGCACGCCTCCATGGCCTTTTCCAGCCGCGCGGCGGCGTCAACCCGGCAGATGTGGCGAAGCAGCATTGCCGCGGCCTTGATGATGCTGGCGGGATTGGCATAGTCCCCCATGCCCCGCTCCATCATCCGGGGGGCGGAGCCGTGAATCGCCTCAAACATGGCATAGCGGTCGCCCACGTTGGCGCTGCCCGCCGTGCCCACGCCGCCCTGAATCTGGGCGGCCTCGTCGGTGATGATATCGCCGTAGAGGTTGGGCAGCAGCACTACCTGGAACTGCTCCCGCAGCGGCTCCTTCAACAAATTTGCCGTCATGATGTCGATGTAGTAATCGTCCACGGTAATGCCGGGATAGTCGGCGGCGACCTCATGGCAGATGGCGGTGAATTTTCCGTCGGTCTTCTTCATGATGTTGGCCTTGGTGACCACCGCCACGTGGGTCTTGCCGTTGTTTTTGGCGTAGTCAAAGGCGGCTCTGGCAATCCGGCGGGTGCCGGGGTCAGTGGTCACCTTGAAGTCCACCGCCATGCCGGGCAGCTCCACGCCCCGGCTGCCCAGAACGTATTCACCCTCGGTATTCTCCCGGAAGAACATCCAGTCGATGTTCTTTTCGGGGATGCACACGGGGCGGCAGTTGGCATACAAGTCCAGCTCCCGGCGCATGGCCACGTTGGCGCTCTCCATCTTGCCGCCCATGGGGGTGGTGGTGGGGCCCTTCAGCAGCACGTCGCAGGTCTTGATCTCCGCCAGAACGTCATCGGGGATGGCCTTGCCGCAGGCCATGCGGTTCTCAATGGTCAGCCCCTCAATCTGCCTGATAATGATGGAACCCGCCGCGATCTCCTCCGCCAGCAGCTTTTCCAGCACCCGGGTGGCCTGCGCCGTGATGATGGGGCCGATGCCGTCGCCGTCAATGACGCCGATGGTAACCTGCTTCTTGGTGGAAAAATCCGTCTTTTCCCCGTTCATGTTCCGGATTCGCTCCAGCTGCTCCTCCAGCAGCTTCTGGAACGCCTCACAGGCATGTGTAATTTCCTTCATTATTGTCCGCCCTCCTTTGTGTAGTTCAGCAGTCCGCCTGCCAGAAGAATCGCTCTCTGACGTTCCGTCAAAATGCAGTTTACATAAAACGCAAAGCCGTCGTCGGCAGTAACCGCGAGTCTGCCCTGCTCCATGCCGCCGGAAATGTCCGAAATGGTCAGAACCGCGTCCTGGCTCAGCCTGTCGTAGTCCTCCGGATTCTCAAAGGTCACCGGCAGAATGCCCGCGTTGATCAGGTTCGCCACGTGGATTCTGGCAAAGGACTTGGCAATGACGCACCGGATGCCCAGGTACATGGGCACCAGCGCCGCGTGCTCCCGGGAGGAACCCTGCCCGTAGTTGCTGCCGCCCACGACGATGCCGTCTCCCGCCGCCTTGGCTCTCTCGGCGAAGGTGGGGTCGCAGACCTCGAAGCAGAACTTGCTCAGGTAGGGGATGTTCGACCGGTAGGGCAGAATCTTCGCGCCGGCGGGCATGATGTGGTCGGTGGTGATGTTGTCGCCCACTTTCAGCACCAGCTTTGCCGTCAGGCTGTCGGCAAATGGCTTGCTCTTGGGGAATTCCTTGATGTTGGGGCCGCGAAGCACTTCGGCGTCCGCCGCCTTGTCCGCGGGGAGAGGCGGCAGCACGGCGGAGTCGTTCACAAGGAATTTCTCCGGCATGGTCACGTGCAGCGGCTCGTCAACGGTGGTCGGGTCGGTGATGTATCCCGTCAGGGCGGAAGCCACGGCAGTCTCGGGAGAAACCAGGTATACCTGCCCATCCCGGGTGCCGGAGCGGCCCAGGAAGTTCCGATTGAAGGTTCTCAGGGAAACGCCGCCGGAATTGGGGGAGAAGCCCATGCCGATGCAGGGGCCGCAGGCGCATTCCAGCAGCCGCGCGCCGCTGGCGAGGATGTCTGACAATGCGCCGCAGTCGCTGAGCATGGTCAGCACCTGCCGGGAGCCGGGGGACACGGACAGGCTGACAGAGGGGTGAACGGTCTTCCCCTTCAGCATGGCGGCGACCTTGAGCATGTCGTACAGGGAGGAATTGGTGCAGGAGCCGATGCACACCTGATCGACCTTCACGTCCTTCAGCGTCTCCACGGCAACCACGTTGTCCGGGCTGTGGGGGCAGGCGATCATGGGCTTGAGAGTGCCAAGATCAATGTCGATGATCTTATCGTACTCCGCGTCCGGGTCGCTGGACAGGGGAACGTAGTCCCCTTCCCTGCCCTGGGCGGCCAGGAACTTTCTCGTGACCTCGTCGGAGGGGAAAATGGAGGTGGTCGCGCCCAGCTCGGTACCCATGTTGGTGATGGTGCCCCGCTCCGGGACGGACAGGGTGGCAACTCCCTCACCGCCCCACTCAATGATCGCGCCCACGCCGCCCTTGACGGACAGAATCCGCAGCAGCTCCAGAGATACGTCTTTGGCGGTGACGTAGGGTCTGAGCCTGCCCGTCAGGTTCACCTTGTACATCTTGGGCATGGTGATATAATACGCGCCGCCGCCCATGGCCCCCGCCACGTCCAGTCCGCCCGCGCCGAAGGCCAGCATACCGATGCCGCCGCCGGTGGGGGTGTGGCTGTCGGAGCCGATGAGGGTCTTTCCGGGCTTGCCGAAGCGTTCCAGATGCACCTGATGGCAGATGCCGTTGCCCGGGCGGGAGAAATACACGCCGTGCTTTGCGGTGACGGTCTGCAAATAGCGGTGGTCGTCGCTGTTCTCAAAGCCGCACTGGAGGGTGTTGTGATCGACGTAGGCGATGCTCATTTCCGTTTTCACTCTGGGGATGCCCATGGTCTCGAATTCCAGATAGGCCATGGTGCCGGTGGCGTCCTGGGTCAGGGTCTGGTCGATGCGCAGCGCCACCTCGCTGCCGGGGGTCATGTCTCCGGACACCAGATGGGATGCAATGATTTTCTGTGCAATTGTCTTACCCATGATTTATGAATCCTCCCAACATGTGCTTTTTCGCGTTTTCGATATGCTTCGCCATCAGGCTTTCCGCCAAATCCGCGTCGCCGGAGGCCATGGCGTCGAAAATCGCCTTGTGTTCCTTCCGGGTGTTGACGGTGCGGGACCAGTCCTCCATGGAAATACGGCGGTAGCGCCGGGTTTTCCGGTGCAGCGGAATCAGCGTGTCCATGATCACGGTGCGCTTGCTCAGGTAGCAGATCAGGTCGTGGAACTGTTCGTCCACCTGCCGCAGCTGCTCCGCGTCCCCCTTATCATAGTAGAAGTCCTGAAGGTCGACAATGTGGGTCAGCTCGGCAAGTCCCTCGGGGGTCATGTTCTTCGCGGCGTAGTAGGCGGCAAGCCCCTCGATGCGCTGGCGGATGTTCATGATGTCCTCCAGGTCTTCCTCGGTGATGCCCACCACCCGGGAGCCTTTTCCGGTGTCCTCAATGAGCCGCTCCTGTTCCAGGCGGCGCAGCGCGTCCCGGATGGGGGTGCGGCTGACGCCCAGCTGGTCAACCAGCTTCAGCTCCGTCAGAATCTCTCCCCGGGGGTAGACGCCCTGAATGATGTCATTCTCCAGCTTCTCGAAGACCTGATCGGCCAGAGACGTGGTTTTGAATTGATTCATATTCTTCTCCTTACCCTCTTTCGGCAAAGTCCGGGGCAAGCTGCCGGATTTTCTCTTTCAGCTCCCGTTCCGTCATGACCGTCTGGCGGCCGTCCTCGTACTGCCGGTCTACCCACTCCTTCATGGCGACCACCAGCGGCGACTTTTTGTCCAGCTTTTCGCCGTCCTCCAGGCAGTAGGTCTGGTTGATCCAGTAGGCGATGCCCGCAAGGCCGGAGGTTTTGCTGATCTGCACCGTGGCGGGCTTGTTGAGGATTTTCTTGGTGTCGAAAATGGTGTAAATTTCCTCGTCCTTCATCAGCCCGTCGGCGTGGACGCCCGCCCGGGTGACGTTGAAGGCACTGCCCACAAAGGGCGTCATGGGTGGGATACGATAGCCGATTTCATTTTTGAAGTAATCGGCGATTTCCGTGATGACCGTGGTGTCCATGCCGTCCAGAGATCCCCGCAATGACGCGTACTCGAACACCATGGCTTCCAGCGGCACATTGCCCGTCCGCTCGCCGATGCCAAGCAGGGAGCAGTTGACCGCGCAGGCGCCGTAGAGCCACGCCGTGGAGGCGTTGGCAACGCCCTTATAGAAATCGTTGTGGCCGTGCCATTCCAGATGCTCGCTGGGAACGTCGGAATAGTGCTGCAAGCCGTAGATGATGCCTGCCACGCTTCGGGGAAGCGCCGCCTCGGTGAAGGGGACGCCATAGCCCATGGTATCACAGGCGCGAATCTTCACCGGCACACCCGCTTCCCGGCTCAGCCGCTGCAATTCGTTGACAAAGGGAACCACAAAGCCGTAGAAATCCGCCCGGGTGATGTCCTCCAGGTGGCAGCGGGGAATGACGCCGGCATTGAAAGCCTCCTTCACCGTGGCAAGGTAGTAGTCCATGGCCTGACGTCTCGTCATCTTCATTTTCTTGAAGATGTGGTAGTCCGAGCAGGAGACCAGAATGCCGGTTTCCTTGATACCCAGGTCATGCACCAGCTGGAAGTCTTCCTTTGTCGCCCGAATCCAGCTGGTGATCTCCGGGAATTTGAGGTCCAGCGCCATGCACTTTTCGATGGCCTCCCGGTCTTTTTTACTGTAGATGAAGAATTCCGTCTGGCGGATGATGCCGTAGGGGCCGCCCAGCTTGCTCAGCAGCTTGTAGATGTTCACGATCTGGTCAACGGAGTACGGCTCCACGGACTGCTGACCGTCCCGCAGGGAGGTGTCCGTAATCCAGATTTCCTCGGGCATGGACATAGGCACCCGGCGGTGGTTGAACGCCACCTTGGGAATGGTGCCGTAGGAATACACATCCCGCTGCAAATTCGGTTCCGCCACATCCTGGAGGGAATATTTGTAGGATTTCTGCTCCAACAGGTTGGTCTTACTGGAAATCTCTAGCATAGAGGAAGCCCCTTTCCGCTTTTCTGTTTCAATGTATACAATTATACAAACATGTAATGATTTGTCAATGCACGAATACAACAAAAAACGGTCTGCCGCAGCAGACCGTTTGGTAATCTTTTTTCCTAGCCAAGCATCACGTCCAGAAGCATCATCACCGCGAACCCCAGGATAATGCCCATGGTGGCGCAGTAGGGCTGCTCCTTCTGATTTTGCTGACACTCCGGTATCAGCTCGTGCACCGCCACCAGAATCATCGCCCCGGCGGCAAAGGCAAGGGCGTAGGGCAGAATCGCTTCCACCGTCACCACCAGCAGCGCGCCGATCACCCCGGACACCGGCTCCACCAGGCCGGAGGCCTGCCCCAGCAGGAAGCTCCTGCGCCGGGAATAGCCCTCGCGGCGCAGCGGCACGGACACCGCCGCCCCCTCCGGGAAATTCTGCAAGCCGATGCCCACGGCAATGGACACCGCCCCCATCAGCCCATCCGGGCTTGCGCCGGTTCCCAGCGCCCCAAAGGCCACGCCCACGGCAAGCCCCTCGGGGATATTGTGCAGGGTGATGGACAGCACCAGCATGATAATGCGGTTCAAGCGTTCCCCGGGCATTCCCATGCCCGCTCTCTTTCTGGCAAGGCCTACGGCCTTATCCGACCCCCACAGAAACAGCGCCCCCAGCAGGAACCCGGATACCGCCACAAGCCAGGCAGGGGTCGTTCCCGCAGCTTCCGCCCGCTGGATGGCGGGCTGCAACAGCGACCAGAAGCTGGCCGCGATCATCACGCCGGAGGAAAACCCCAACATAAGATTCAGCGCCCTGGCACTGGGGGATTTGAAAAAGACCACCGTGGCAGCGCCAAGTGCCGTCACAAACCAAGTCCCCAGTGTCGCCGCCAGCGCCAACCAGACATAATGTTCCACATCGCACCTCCCGTAACCATTATAGCGTTCGGGAGGCGATTCGGTGCATACGTTTGTCGAAAAAACCGTTTGGGAACTACTTTTCCAGCCTGGAAATCAGCGCCGTGCCGTTTTCCCGCAGCCATTTCCGCCGGATTTCATAATCCGGTAAGACCCGCCCGACCTTTGCCCAGAAGCGGGCGGAGTGGTTCATCTCCTTCCGGTGGCACAGCTCGTGGACGACCACATAGTCCAGCACCTCCGGCGGCGTGAGCATCAGCAGGCAGTTAAAGCTGAGATTGCCCTTGCCGCTGCAGCTCCCCCACAGGGTATGCTGGCTGCGGATGGCGATTCTGCCGTAGGTCACGCCCACCAGCGGGGCAAAATAGGCGACCCGTTCCGGTACTGTTTGCCGCGCCTGACTGGCAAGCGCCTGCAGCTGCCCGTCCGAAAAGGCAGGAAGCCGCGCCGCCGCAGTTTGTTTTTCCAGATGCTTCTCAATCCAGCCGGATTTGCTTTCCACAAATCGCCGGATATCCCCATTGGACATCCACCTTGGGCATCGCACCAGCACTTCACCCCCGGGGACGATCTGCAGGGAAACGGTTCTGCGGCTGCTGCGGATAACGCGGTATGGCATATTGTATTTTTCCACTTTATCGTTCATAATTCCTTCAAATAATCTCATTTTTACCTAAGGCCGTATCTGAAAGTTGTCAAAACGCCCAAGCAGCGGGTCTTTTTCCCCTGTGCCGCGCCATTTTCCCTTGAAATACATATCCAGTATTCCTGCGGAAAAATGGCTTGCCCATGGCAAAAATCCCTCGCTGTTGGTCATTTCGCCAGCTTTCAGACACGACCTGGTTTCCAGAATTTACAGCTTGAAAATTGATTACAAATCGGTTACAATCCTTTTGTCTTCGCGAGGCAAATACTGAAACAGGAGGTTGGCAAGATGTTCTTTTTTAATTGCAACACCAACAATTCTGATTGCAGCTCCATTTGGCAGCTGCTGAGCCGTCTGTGCGGTTTCGGCTGCTGAGGAAATTTTGTAGCCTTGGGCGATCCCGTGTTCCACGGGGTCGCCTTTTTTGTCAAGTCCAAAAACGCAGTACCGAAAATTTCCGGTACTGCGTCTTTTGTAGCGTTATACGCCGCCGCGGATTTCCAGGAGCTTGCCCTTGAGGTCGTTCTCCATCTTCGCCATTTCCGCTTCGGCGGCAATGCGCTTCTCCCGGCCCTCGGACTGAATCTTCATCACGTCGTCCAGCGTCTGGATCAGCTCGGCGTTGGTCTTTTTCAGGGTCTCGATGTCCACGATGCCCCGCTCGGCTTCCTTGGCGGTCTCCACGGACGCCATGTGCAGCTTCTCGGCGTTCTGCTTCAGCAGGGCGTTGGTAATGTCGTTGACCTGACGCTGGGCCTGAGCGGCCTCGTTGGAGTGGGCAATGCCCAGCGCAAGAACCATCTGGTTCTTCCACAGGGGGATGGTGTTCATCAGCGTGGTCTGAATCTTCTCCACCATCACATTGTCGTTGTTCTGAATCATCCGGATCTGGGGCGCGGTCTGGATGGAAATGGTGCGGGTCAGCTCCAGATCGTAGATCTTCTTCTCGAACCGGTTGCACTTGTCCGCCAGGTCTTTTGCCGCCTGGGCATCCTCTGCAAGGCCGGTGGCCTGCGCCGTGGCTTCCAGCTCCCTGAGCTTGCCTTCCCGTACCTCCTGGAGCTTCTTCTTGCCCGCCAGAATGTACATGCTCAGCTCCTTGAAGTAGGCAAGGTTCTGCTCGTACATCTTATCCAGCATCGCGGAATCCTTGAGCAGCCGCACCTGATGCTGCTGGAGGGCGTCGCCGATCTTCTCCACATTGACCTCCGCCTTGGCGTAGCGGCTCTTCATGACCTCCAGCTTGTTCGCCTGCTTGCGGAAGAAGCCAAGGAAGCCCTTTTCCTCCTCGGCGTCGAAGCCCTTCAGCTCGCCCACCACGTTGACGATCAGGTCGCCCACCTCACCCAAGTCCTGGGTGCGCACGTTGGCAAGGGCGGCGTCGGAGAAATCGGCCATTTTCTTCTGGGTTCCCGCGCCGTACTGCAAGATCTGGGCGGTGTTCTCCACGTCGATCTTCTGGGCAAAATCATCCACCATCTGCTGCTCCTGGGGCGTCAGCACCGGCTCGGCGACCTTGGTCTGCTGCAGCTTCGTTTCCTCGGCTACAACCTGCTTGGGCGTGTTTTCCAGCTCCGGCTCCAGAGTCAGGCTGGGGATGGGGGCAGATTCGTTCATATCCTTGTATTCAGCGTCCATAATTGATCTCCTCTTCCTAGTTTTTTATAATGTCTGCTGTTTCTTCACTTGGGATAAGCCGTCCTCCGTCAGTCCCTCCTGGGCAAGCAGGGTGTTGAGAACGGAAATGTCGCTGGAAACGTCCATGGCGGAATCCCGGAACAAATCGTCCAGAAGCTTCTCGAAGGCCAGATTCAGCGTATCCAGCGTGGCCTCGATTTCCTTCTTGGATGCCTGAATGGTCTCCCCCTGCACGGGCTGGGCGTCCATGTCCGCGTAGGCGTTCAGGAGCTTCACCGTCATGGGCAGGTAGTAGTCCATCAGCTTCTTCAGGTCGGGAACCACCTCCGGGTGCGCCTCCGCCCGCTCAAAAATGCGGCGGACGATCAGCTCCATCCGGGAGATCTTCCCGGAAATTTCCTCCCCGGGAATGGCGTCGTTGCAGGCGCGAATCTGTGCGATAAAGGCGTTGCCCCGATCCAGAACCTCCTGCACCCGGGAGTCATGGGGGTTGGACACCTTCGGTGCGCTGGCCGAGGCCTCCTGCCGCTGACGTTCTTCCAGCGCCAGACGGCTCTGCTCATAATGCCGGTAGGTTTCGTCGCTGGTGATGAGGCAGGTTTCCTCTTTGTCCATATGCCCTTCCAGGAACAGCCCCTTGCCGATCATCTTCCGCAATTCCTTACGGACGAACCTCACGTTTTTTCCCACGCTCCGCGCCAGCCGCTCCAGGGTGCAGTGGGTATTTTCTCCCAGGATTTTTTTGTACATCTTGAACCGGCTGACCCATCCCAGCTTGCGGATGCCGCTGACGATCAGCCACGTTCCGGCAACGACGCCGCCAACCGTGATCACGGTAGACGCGATTCCCAGACCAATTCCCATGATCAGCCTGACCAGCAGGGAAATAAAGGACACGAACCCGGTGAGCAGCGCCATGCCGCCGCCTACGATCTTCACCAGTCCCACGGCGGTCTCGCCGCCGGTTCCGGCGTAAAGGGCGGGAAGGTCTTTCTTTTCCTCCACAACCGTGGCCTCGACCTCCCGGTAGACGGGTCTGGCCGGTTGGGGCGCGGAGCGGGCAGCAGCTTCCATCGCCTTGCGGACGGCCTCGCTTCCCATATCCACGGCCTTGCCCACGGCCTGGCAAACCGTCTGGTTCAGCTTCTGATAGTCGTGGGAATTGACGGCCTTGTCCACAATGTCCTGAATGCTTCTCCCCAGGTCATCCCAGTCCTGATTTTTATTTGCCATACAATCCTCTCCAAAATATATTCCTTATCATTATAGCGTGATTCCCCGAAAAAAACAAGCGATCTGTAAAAAATATGTAACCCTCTCCCCGTCTTCGGAAAATGGCGCAAAAGCCTTGACTTTTTGCCGGTTTCCGTGTAAAATGGCACCGTTTTGTCGAACTTCCGGAAAGAAAGAGAGGGGCTGTCGTGGACTGGCGAAGCAGAAGCACCCGGAAGCTGCTTGGAAAAATCGTAACGGTGCAGGTTGACCGTCCCATCGGGTATCTTCACGGCGATATCCCGTACCCCGTCAATTACGGGTTTGTCCCGGGGCTGATGGGCGGCGACGGCGAGGAGCAGGACGCCTACATACTGGGCGTGGACACCCCCCTGTCAAGCTTTACCGGCCGGGTCATCGCCGTCATCCGGCGGCACAACGACTGCGAGGACAAGCTGGTGGTCGCGCCGGATGGGCTTTCGCTCCATCAGGGGCAGATCGCCCAGGCCG
>OOIG01002859.1_pt1 | contig 11104 bp, 10 predicted proteins | sample 1692091 | NCBI WGS metagenome assembly OOIG01 (sample SAMN06348188, study PRJEB24527) | human gut metagenome | biome: human gut; feature: ankylosing spondylitis patient; material: feces | host: Homo sapiens | place: China | collected 2015-10
CGGTCCCCGCGCACTCTGAGATTGATCGTCTGACAAGCGTCAGTCTGCCGTCTCCTCCCGGCCGACCTTCACGCCCATCTTGTCCTCGTAATACTTGACCAGTGCCGCCTGGTCCTCGTCGATGTGGCCGTTGTCGTTCATCCAGTCCATCACATGGAGGACCACATCTGTCAGCGGCGTGTCGATGTCCAGCTTGTGGGCATAGTGCTTGGCGTTCAGGATGTCCTTCCGGTGGACGGCGATCCGCGCGCCGGGGGTGTAGTCCCGCTTGATGATCTTGGGCACCTTGTTGTCGTACATGGGACCGCCGGCAAAGCCGCCCCGGGTGGCCTCGAACGTGGTCTGCAGGTCGATGCCCGCCTTGGCCGCGAAGGCATAGCCCTCCGCAATGGCCACCAGGATGGCGCCGCCGATCATGTTGTTCACCAGCTTGGTGACGCTGCCGCTGGCGGGGCCGCCGGTGTAAACGGGACTGCCCATGCACGCCAGGACCGGCTTTACCTTGTCAAAGGCCTCTTTGTCGCCGCCGGTCATAATGGCCAGCGTCCCGGCGATGGCCATGGGGTTGCCGCCGCTGACCGGGGAGTCCAGCAGGAACATCCCCGCGTCCTTGGCCTGCTGGTACAGCTCCAGAATGATGTCCGGTGCGGTGGAGCTCAGGTCCACAATCACATTGCCGGGCTTGCCGTACTGGATGGCCTGCTCCACGCTGTTGCGGATGATGGGATGGGTGGGCAGGATCTGGAGGATCACGTCGCAGGCCTTGTAGATTTCTGCCGGGTCACTGACGGGGATGCCGCCTGCCTCCCGGAAGGCGTCCATCTGCTGCTGGACCACATCGTAGCCCAGCACGGGCAGCCCGCACTTCTGCACCACGTTTTTCGCCATAGGCAGTCCCATGACGCCCATTCCCAAAAATCCGATTTTTTGCATATCCAAGACTTCCTTTCTTCGCAATCAGCCCGCCATGATGCTGGGAAGCAAGGTGGTGAGGGGCGAGACATAGGTGATGAGGAACAACACGATAATGGAGATCAGCAGCATGGGCATCATGGCCTTCAGGGAGTGAGACAGCCGGGTTTCGCCGGTCTGGTTGCACAGCAGCAGACACAGGCCCACCGGCGGCGTCACCAGGCCGATGCAGAGGTTGAAGCTCATGACGATGCCGAACTGCAGCAGATCGATGCCGAAGGCATTCAACAGCGGCAGCAGGATCGGGGTCATCATCACCACAGCCGCATTGGCCTCCATCAGCATACCGATGATCAGGAACAGAATGTTCAGCAGCAGCAGAATGACGACGGGGCTGTTTGTGATGGAGCTGAAGAAGGAGACCAGCTGCTGGGGCAGGCCGGAGGTGGTGATTACATAGCTGGAGGCGGAGGACAGGCCCACCATCACCATGATGGTGGCGGTGGAAACTGCGCCCTCCACAAACACCTGGGGCAGCTCCTTGAAGCTCATGTCCTTGTATACGAAGAGGCTGATGATCAGGCTGTACACCACTGCCACGGCAGAGGCCTCGGTGGGGGTGAAGATGCCGCCGAAGATGCCGCCCAGGATGATGATGGGCATCAGCAGCGCCCAGATGCCCTTGCGCACGGAGGTGCCGATCTTCTTCAGGTTGGGCTTCTCATGGGCCGGCAGATTGTGCTTGTGGCCGTAATACAGGCCGTAGGCAATCAGAGCCACCGCCAGAATGATGCCCGGCAACACGGAGCCCAGGAACAGCTCCGCCACGGACACATTGGTGATGCTGGCGTACACGATCAGCACAATGGACGGCGGAATGATGGGACCCAGGATGGAGGAGATGGACGCTACGCCCACGGCGAAGGGGGCGGGATAGCCCTCCCGCTTCATGGCGGGGATGGTGATGCCGCCGATGGCGGAGGCGGTGGCCACGCCGGAGCCGGAGATAGCGCCGAACAGGGCGGAGGCCAGAATGGTCACCAGGGACAGGCTGCCCTTGATGTGTCCTATAATGGCATTACAAATGTCAATCAGTTTTCCTGTAATACTGCGGGACATGATATTGCCCGCCAGAATGAAGAAGGGGATGGCCAGCAGGGCGCTGCCGTTCATGCCCGCGAACATTCTCTGAGGCAGCACAATCAGGGGCAGGTCCGCCAGGTTCAGGGCCGCCAGGGCGCCGATGCCCAGGGCGATGTAGATGGGGAATCCCAGGAGGGCGAGACCCAGCAGCAGAATGATGATTAACAGGCCGGCGTTCATACCTGGGCCTCCTTTCCGGCCCCGCGCAGGGCAGAGATGTTCTTGAAGAGGACCTCAATGGAAGTCAGGAGCATCAGCACGATGCCGACGGGCATACAGGAATAGGGGATGGACATGGGGATCCCAAGCCCCGCAGACATGGTGCGGGCGCCGGTCTGCACCAGGGTGATGGAGTAGGACAGCAGGAATACCATGAACACCATGCCGGCCAGAGTGGCGATGATGGTGAGGATGGTCCGCACCTTCGGCTTCATCAGATTGATGAGAATGTCGATCTGCAGATGGCTGTTGCGGCGGATGGCAATGGCTGCACCGATCATCACGTCGTAGATGAACAGATACCGGGCCAGCTCCTCGCTCCAGGAGTTGGCGTGGGCAAAGATGTACCGCATGATGACCTGGTAGGCGATGATGATGACCATAATCCCTACGGTGACAGCCAGGATCGCTTTCTCGACCTTCTCCAGGACATCTAGGAATTTGGAATATCCTCTCAGCATGTTTGACACCTCGCTATGTCCTTCGTGGCGGTTGTCAGGCATTGGGAGCCAGTGCACGGATCTGGTTGCACCAGTCGGCCAGATCGGGGAAGTTGGCCTCCGCATAGCCGCTGAAATGCTCGGTAAAGGCGGCGTTGTCCACATCCACAAAGGTGACGCCTTCCGCGGTCAGCTCTTCCTTGGCGGCATCCTCCCGCTCCAGCACCTCCTGACCGATCTGCTCGCCGGCATAGACGGCAGCCTCCTCCAGCGCGGACTGGATGTCCTCCGGCAGGGATTCAAAGTACGCCTTATCCATGATAATGGTGTTGGCGCTGTATACATGGTTGGTCAGAATCCAGTAGGGGCAGACCTCCTGGAAGGAATAGCTCTGGGAGTCCAGGATGGAGTTCTCCTGCCCATCCACGGTGCCCTGCTGCAAAGCCGTGTAGGTCTCGCCCATAGCCAGGGGAGTCGGGGCGGAGCCCATCCACTCCCAAACCTTGATGTAGCCCTCCAGATTGGGGCTGCGGAGCTTGAAGCCGGCGAAGTCCTCCACGGTCTTCATCTCCTTGGTGGCGGTCACGATCCGGGCACCACGGTAACCGGCGCCCATCAGCTTGAAGCCGGAGTCATTGCCCACGGTGTCTAGAATCTCCTGGCCCAGCTCGCCGCCCCAGACCGCCTGGAAGTGGTCGTAACCGTTGTAGATGTACGGCATGATGTCGATATTTGCCAGATTTGTGAAGGGAGCCAGCGTGCCCACGGACTCGCAGGTGATGTCCGCTACGCCGGCAGCCATGCCCTCCAGCACCTCAGTGGTGGAACCCAGGCTGTTGCCGCCGTAGAATTCAATGGAGACGCGGCCGGATGTGAGCTCCTCTACCTTCTCCTTGAAGAACGTGGCCATATCATAGCCCAGCTCGCCGGGGGCACTGCCGTTCAGCGCCATGCGCCAGGTGTATTCCGCGCCGGTGCCGTCTCCGCCGGAATCACCGCCTCCACCGCCGCAGCCTGTCAGCAGGGTAAACATCATCACAAGTGCCAATACCATTGCCAACGTCTTTTTCACATCAAACACTCCTTTTTCTTTTATCCTGTCGATTCTCTGCGAAGGGTCGCTTGCTGCCGGGACATGACAGTTGTGCCGCCGGCCTGACAACAAAATATGTTGCCTTATAAATGGTTTTACCATTTATATTTCTCGCTTTATTTTATAGCACTTTACCCAATGCTCGTCAAGCGTTATTAAAATAACGAGCTATTTTGCACAATTTTTAACAATGTCGCGTGCGGATATGTCTCGCCACTCCTGCAGGCATCCTACGGACTCTCCCTTGATTCCGGCTTTCGAGTATGATATACTTTTCACAAAAAGCAGGAAGGGTAAGGAGAACCATGATGGAGCAGCCTTCTTCCAAGGCCCTCTTCACGCCTGCCAAGACCCAGCGGGCGTCCGAGGCTATTTACAATCAGATCTACCCCAAGATCGTCTCCGGTGAGCTGCGTCCGGGGGACCGGCTCCCGCCGGAGCGGGAGCTGGCGGAGATGTTCCAGCGCAGCCGCCCTGTGGTGCGGGAAGCGCTGCGGATGCTCCAGCAGGAGGGACTGATCGAAACCGCCGTGGGCAGCTCCGGCGGCGCGGTGATCCGGGGCGTCTCCCTGAAATCCGTGGAAGAGCCCCTGAAAAACCTGGTGGCCATGGGGGCCATCAATCTGGATGAGCTGCTGGAGTACCGGCATATCAACGACCGCGGCTGCGCCCGTCTGGCGGCCATCCACCACACGGAGGAGGATGCCGAGGCGCTCCGGCAGACCCTGGAGGGGGCGAAGGCCAACCTGGACAGCCTCTTCAGCTTCCAGGAGTATGATGTGGCGTTCCACAGCGCTTTGGCCAAGGCCAGCCACAACACGCTGGCCTCTCTGATTAATGACGTGATTGTCCGCCTCAACACGGATGTGTTTGTGGAGACGATTCGGGATTACACACCGGAGCAGCTGCGGGAGATCAATTTGCGGATCTACAACACCCATTACGCCATCATGGAGGCCGTCCTCGCCCATGACCCCGACGGGGCGGACCGCGCCGTGGCGGCCATGGTCCGGCTGTTTCAGGATACGGTCCATTGAACAGGCACGGAGCTTCACAAGTACGGCAGCGCGCCGCGAAAAGAAACGCTCGCCGCTGCGCATGAGGGGGCGCATCCGGATCCTGCTGCCTGGGAAGGGCAGGGAAATACCGTTCACAAATTTCTGCGATGCAGCTGCGTCGCAAAAAAGCTGGCTGCCCGCCGGGCAGCCAGCTTTTTTGCCATGATGTTTTGGAAAGGAGTTCCCGCGGTTAGGTGCCGCCCCGCAGGGTGTTCTCCTGGATGAAGCGGATCAGCTCCCACCCCAGCTTGGGCAGATAGCGCCCCTTTTTGAGAAAGAACCCCACGTCGAACACCACCGGCTCCTCGAAGGGGCGGATCGCCAGCCCTTCGCAGCCCAGGGCCTGCTGGCCCTGGGCCACGCTGATGATGCCCACGTACCGGCAGGAGCGGACCAGATTCGCCATGCACAGCACCTGGTCATAATTGAAGAGAATGTCCGGGATCACCTGATGGCGCTCAAACTCCCGGCTCATCAACTCCTTCACCTTGGATTGGGCGTCCATCATAATGAGCTTCTCCTCCCCCAGCCGCGCCAGGGGGATCCGGTCCAGCCGCGCCAGGGGATGGTCCGGATGCAGCACCGCGTGGATCTCCATAGTGCCCATAGGAATGATCTCCAGCTCCTCCGCCTCCGGCGCTGTGGGGAAGGCGTTATAAGCCAGGTCCAGCATTTCACCCGTCACCATCTCCACGTGCTTGTTCATGGAGCCCTCGTTCAGGTAGATCTGCGCCTTGGGGTGCTCCCGCAGAAAGGTGGAGAAGATCATGGGCACGATGGGATTCGTCAGCACGTGGGAGATTCCCAGCCGCAGGCGCTGTTCCGCCGTGCCGGCCAGATCCCGCATGGCATTTTCCGCCGCTTCACAGGTGCTGAGGATGCGCCGCGCCCAGATCATAAACTGCTCGCCCTCGTATGTAAAGGTAACGCCCTTGGAGCTGCGGACCACCAGCCGCACCCCCAGCTCCTCCTCCAGCGCCTGGACGGCGGAGGAGATGGCCGGCTGGGACACGTAGAGCGCCTCGCTGGCCTGGGTGAAATTCTTATACTGGTAGACCGCGTCCAGATATTGCAGCCGCTTCAGATTCAGCATCCGGCAGACCCCCTGTCCCTCCGGCGGCGCACCGCCGCGCTTTTCTTTAAGAATAAGCGAGTTTTATTGAAAAATCAAGATTTTCTTTATGCCAAAAGTGCGAATTGACATTTTTTTGACTAGCTGTTTATAAGTTTTTGTTATTCCTGCATAAAAACATGGTATTTCACTATTGAATTGCCAGTTGCTAAAATTCAAATTGGAAGACATATTGGGGGGCGCGGGAAAGGAGGGGACACGGCAGAGGGCGCCGCTTTCATCAAATCTGACAGAGAAGGACGGGAGGATATAGACAACATGATCGTAGTGAGCGTGATTGGAATCATTCTGGCATTCGCGGTGCTGATCTTTGCGGCTTACAAAAAAATCAGCATGTTCCTGGCGGCAGTGCTGGCTGCGGCCATCGTGGCCCTGTTCGGCGGGCTGGACGTGGCGGCCTCCCTGGTGGGGGCGGACGGCCCCTTCCTCATCGGCATGAAGGACTTCGTGGGCAGCTGGCTGGTGATCTTCGCCCTGGGCGCCCTGCTGGGCGCGCTGTATGACAAGAGCGGCGCCACCTGGCGGATCAGCAGCACCCTCATCAACAGGGCCGGCACCCAGTGGACGCTGCTGATCTACGTGCTGGTGGGCGCCCTGCTGGTGTACGGCGGCATCCAGGTGACCGTGATGATCTTCGTGCTGCTGCCCTTTGCCAAGATCCTGTTCCCCAAGGCGGGCATCCCATGGTACTTGTTCCCCGGCATCACCGGCCTGGCCATCGCCACCTTTGCCATGGGCCAGATGCCCGGCAGCCTGCAGATGCAGAACATCATTCCCTCCCGAATCCTGGGCACGGCGCTGACCGCCGCTCCGGTGGAGGGCGTGCTGGCCACGCTGTTCATGATCGTCGTAGGTGTCGGCTACCTCTACTGGCAGGTGAAGAAGGGCCATGACGACCCGGAGGCGGCCATCGAGCTCTACCAGGTCCAGGGCGGCATTTTGGACGAGAAAGAGCTGGAGCAGCGGGCTCCGGGCTTCTGGATCTCCCTGCTGCCCATGGTGGTGACCTTCGTCCTCATCAACGGCTTCGGCGTGGAGCTGCTGTACGGCCTCACGGCCGGGTGCGTGCTGTCCCTCCTGTTCTTCTGCAAATCCCTGGGCGGCGTCAAGGGCTTTGGAGAAATCGTCTCCGAGGGCTTCAACAACGGCATCTTCCCCTGCATCATCATCGCCTCCGTGGTGGGCGTGGGCAAGGTGGTCTCCGCCACCGATGTGTTCGCCCTGGTGCAGGAGAACATCATCAACCTGCCGCTGCCGGGCCTGGTGAAGGTGGCGGCCATCACCACCATCATCGCCGGAATCACCGGCTCCGCCTCCGGCGGCCTGACCATCGCGCTGGAGCTCTTCGGTGAGACCTTCATCTCCTGGGGTTACACGCCGGAGATCATCCACCGGGTGGCCTCCATCGCCTGCGGCGGACTGGACACCCTGCCCTGGAACGGCACCGTGGTGATGCTGTTCGCCCTGTCCGGCGTGTCCTACAAGAAGGGCTACAAGCATGTGGCGGTGGAGACGGTCATTCTGCCGCTGCTGTCCCTGATCCCTGTATTCATCTACTATTCCATCGTACACTGAGAAAGGTCGTGTTGAATCGTGGCTACCTATGAAAAGAGCTTTTTGTTGTCCCTGTACCGGGACATGGTCCGGATCCGGGCCTTTGAGGAACACGCCGCCGAGTGCTTCACCAAGGGCATGCTGGCGGGCAACATCCACCTGAGCATCGGTCAGGAGGCAGCGGAGGCCGGTGCCTTCGCGGCCATCGAGCCCAGGGACTACTTCACCTCCACCCACCGGGGCCATGGCCATGCCATCGCCCGCGGGGCGGACCCCAAGCGGGCCATGGCGGAGCTGTTCGGCAAGGCTGCCGGCTACTGCAAGGGCAAGGGCGGCTCCATGCACATTGCGGACATGGAGAAGATGAACCACCTGGGCGCCAACGGCATCGTGGGCGCCGGGCAGCCCATCTCCGCCGGCAGCGCCCTGGCCTCCAAGATCATGGGGGACGACTCCGTCACCGTGGGCTGCTTCGGCGACGGCTCCACCAACGAGGGCTCCTTCCACGAGTCCCTGAACATGGCCGCCGCCTGGAAGCTGCCGCTGGTTTGGTTCATTGAAAACAACTGCTACGGCGTGTCCACGGAGATCCACCGGGTCACCAACACCCCGGATCTGGCCTCCCGGGCCGCGGCCTACGGCGTGCCCTACGCCGTGGTGGACGGCACGGACGCCATCGCGGTGTATGAGGCTATGAAGGTCGCCCTGGACCACGCCCGCAGCGGCAAGGGCCCCTATGTGGTGGAGGCCAAGGTATACCGCTATCAGGGCCACTACTGCGGTGACCCGGCGGTTTACCGCCCCAAGGAGTACATGGAGCACGCCCTGGCAAACGACGGCATCGAGAAGCTGGGGCGGCGGCTGCTGGAGAGCGGCGCCGCCCAGGAGGAGCTGGACGCCATCCGGCAGGACGCAGAGGCCGAGATGGACGAGGCTGTGAAGTTCGCGGATGCGTCCCCATATCCGGACCCCGCGACGGTGCTGGATGATATGTATGTGACTGACAACGAAAGGTGCGTGGCGAGATGAGCAAGAAGATCACCGTCAGCAAGGCCATCGGTGAAGCCTTGCGCGAGGAAATGCTCCGGGACGAAAAGGTTTTCATCATGGGCGAGGACATGGCCGTCATGGGCAATGTGTTCGCCATCACCAAGGGCTTTCTGGAGGAGTTCGGCCCCAACCGCGTCATTGACACTCCCATCTCCGAGGAGGGGTTTGTGGGCATGGCCGTGGGCGCCGCGATGCGGGGGCTGCGGCCCGTGGTGGAGCTGATGTACGATGACTTCGCCACGGAGTGCGCGGATCCCCTGTTCAACCAGGCTGCCAAGATCCGCTACATGACCGGCGGACAGTGCAGCGTCCCCATGGTCCTGCGGGCGCCCATGGGCGCCGGCCGCCGGAACGCAGGCCAGCATTCCCAGTGCTTGGAGAATTTCTTCTGCCACTTCCCGGGGCTGAAGGTGGTGGCCCCCTGCACCGCTGCCGACGCCAAGGGCCTGCTGAAGTCCGCTATCCGGGACGACGACCCGGTAGTGTTCCTGGAACACAAGCTGCTGTACGCCCACAAGGAGGAGATCCCCGATGGGGAGTACACCATCCCCCTGGGTGCGGCGGACGTGAAGCGGGCGGGCAGGGACCTGACCATCATCACCTGGAGCCGTGAGGTCCACTTCGCCCTGGAGGCCGCCCAGACCCTGGAGGCGGAGGGCATCGACGTGGAGGTCCTGGATCTGCGGACTCTGGTGCCCCTGGACTGGGATGCCATCGTGAAGTCCGTCTCCAAGACCCACAACGTCATCATCGTCTCCGAGGAGGTCAAGCGGGGCAGCTACGCCGGTGAGCTCTCTGCCCAGATCGCAGAGGAGCTGTTTGATGAGCTGGACGCCCCGGTGGAACGGGTCTGCGGCCTGAACATCTGCTCCCCCTTCAGCCCGGTGCTGGAGGACAAGAACTTCCCCCATCCGGAGGATATCGTGCGGGCTGTCAAGCGCGTGCTGAACAAGTGAGGAGGCGTGTGAGATGGCTTATGAAGTACTGATGCCCCAGCTGGGCCTGACCATGGAGGAGGGGACCGTCTCCCAGTGGATCAAGCACGAGGGAGACGCTGTAAAGGCCGGGGACGTGGTGGTGGAGATCACCACTGATAAGCTCACCAATGAGATCACCAGCGAGCAGGACGGCGTCCTGCTGAAGATCGTGGCCCAGGAGGGCGAGGATGTACCGGTGAAGGGACTGCTGGCCTACATCGGCCAGCCCGGCGAACAGGTGGGGGAGACTACTGCCCCCGCTGTATCCGCGGCTTCTGCTGCCCCGTCTGCGGAGCCTGCGGCTGCGCTGGCTTCTGCCCCTGCGGCATCCCCGGCGGCCGGGGGCAAGCGGATCCGAATCTCTCCCCTGGCCCGGAAGATCGCCGGACAGATGGGCGTGGACTACACCGTCCTCACCGGCACCGGCCCCAGCGGCCGGATCGTCAAGCGGGACATCCTGGCTGCGGCGGAGGCCGCGCCCAAGGCAGCTGCTCCCGCCCCTGCTGATCGGAAGATCGCCGCGCCTGCGGCTGTCTCCGGCACCGCCTTCCCGGTGAAGAACCTGGAGCTGATGGAGGGCGACACGGTGGAGAAGCTCACCGGCATGAGGAAGGTGGTGGCCCAGCGGATGTACACCTCTGCTGTGGAGATCCCCACCGTCACCCAGACGGTGAAGGTGGACGTCACCGCCCTGCTGGCCTTCCGCAAAAAGCTGAAGGAGGAGGGCCATGCCTTCTCTGTCAATGACTTTGTGCTGAAGGCCGTGGCCAAGGCCCTGCGCCGCCATCCGGAGATCCTGGTGAGCCTGGACGGGGAGCAGATCATCCGCCGGGCCCATGTGAATCTGGGCATGGCGGTGGCTCTGGACGCGGGGCTCATCGTCCCCGTGATCCGGGACGCGGACCTGCTGAGCCTGGAGGCCCTGTCCGCCAAGGCCAAGGATCTGGCGGAGCGGGCCCGTGCCAACCAGCTGGGCGCCGACGAGTACAAGGGCTCCACCTTCACTGTGTCCAATCTGGGCATGTTCGGCGTGGAGAGCTTCACCCCCATCATCAACCAGCCGGACGCGGCCATTCTGGGCGTCAACTGCACGGAGGATGAGCTGGTGATGGAGGACGACGGCACCATCGCCAAGCATCAGGTGCTGCGGATCTCCCTGACCTTCGACCACCGACTGCTGGACGGCGCGGTAGCGGCCAAATTCGAGATGACAGTCCGGGATCTGCTGGAGCATCCCATGGACATCCTGCTGTGAGGAGCGTAAACAATGGCAACGGAAATCAAAATGCCCCAGCTGGGGCTGACCATGGAGGAGGGCACCGTGGAGCGGTGGCTGAAGGCGGAGGGCGATCCCGTCAAGGCCGGTGAGCCCCTGCTGGAGATTACCACCGACAAGCTGACCAACGAGGTGGCGGCGGAAACCGACGGCGTCCTGCTGAAGATCGTGGCCCAGGAGGGCGCCGACGTGCCGGTAAAGGGCCTGCTGGGCTACATCGGCCGGCCCGGCGAGCAGGTGGGGGTCCCCA
>OOIG01002861.1_pt1 | contig 11101 bp, 11 predicted proteins | sample 1692091 | NCBI WGS metagenome assembly OOIG01 (sample SAMN06348188, study PRJEB24527) | human gut metagenome | biome: human gut; feature: ankylosing spondylitis patient; material: feces | host: Homo sapiens | place: China | collected 2015-10
GATTCGGATCTCCCGAATCTCACCAAGACTCAACTCCCGAGCCAGAATCACCCGCTTGGCTCCCAGGTCGTACCAGGCGTTGGCACAGACGTAGTTGGCCACACTGGCCTGTGTGCTTACATGGCGCTCACAGCTGGGGGCGTACTTTCCCGCAAGGGAAAAGGCTCCCATGTCTGCCATAATCAGGGCGTCCACCCCGGCCTCCTGGAGCTGCTCCAGGTAGGCTGGAAGGTGGATGACTTCGTTATTCCGGGGCATGGTGTTCACGGTGACGTGGACCCGGACACCGTGGTCATGGGCCCAGGCCACTGCCTGAGGCAGCTCTTCCGGGGAAAAATTCCCGGCAAAGGAGCGCATACCGAAGGAGGTACCCGCCAGGTACACGGCATCAGCCCCGTAGAGCACTGCCATACGCAGCCGCTCCATATCCCCCGCCGGGGCCAGCAGCTCAGGCTTCTTTCTCTCTATCATGCGCACATACCCTCTCAGTTGGTGGTGCCTGCCGCGGCGGCTGCCTTGGCCTTTTCATGTTCGCTGAGTGTGCTGCTGAACACGTGTGTGCCGTCTGCGCCGAGCACATAGTAATAGTAATCGGTATCTGCCGGCTGCAGGGCTGCCTTGATAGAGGCAAGACCCGGGTTGGCAATGGGCGTGGGCGGCAGGCCGGTATGCTGGTAAAGGTTATAGGGGCTGTCCAGGGTTTCGTAATCTTCCTGGGTAATGGCACGGCCTGCGGCATACACCAGAGAAGCGTCGATCTGGAGGTAATAGGCGGTCTCGCCGGCGTTTTCCAGACGGTTGTAAATAACGGAAGAGATCTTCTCACGGTCGGTGCCATCGGTCTCCTTCTCGATGAGGGAGGCAATGGTGATGATCTCCTGGAAGGTATAGTCAGAGTTCTCAAAGAGAGCAGAGAGATCCTCGTTCGCATAAACCTTGGTATTAAAGTTGCTGAGCATGGACTTGAAGGCCAAAGAGACGTCTCCGCCTACATAGAAGTTGTAGGTATCCGGATAGAGATAGCCCTCCAGCCGGCTGATGCTGCCCAGATTCTCATTATCAATGAAGGGGTAATCATCAAAGACATACTCCTGGGCGGTCTCTGTCAGATCCTCCACGGTACCTACGCCCTTTTCTGCCAGCAGGTCAATGATCTGCTGCACAGAGTATCCTTCGGGGATGGTGACATCCACTGTCTCCGCAGAGCCGGTGGTATGCATCTCCCGGACCAGGGCCATGTAGTCCATGTCCGTGTTCAGTGTATAGGTGCCAGGCTTGATCTTTGTTGAGCTCTTATAGAAGACGGAAAACAGCCGGAAGAACCAGGGGTACTCGATAAGGCCCTCTTCCTTGAGTTCCGCCGCCACCTTAGACATGTCCACGGTGGAAACCGTCTTTGTAGTGCCGTCGTCCTGGGTAACCTCTGTTTCTGTGAACCATTCTTCCGGGATTTCGACCGAAGTCTCAATGGGCGTTTTATTGAACGCACACAGATCGTTGGCCAGCATCCAGCCTACTCCCGCAAAAATGGCGGAAGAGGAAACCACGATCACCACCCACAAAAGAATGCCCAGAATGGGATTCATTGTCTTGCGCTTTTTTGCCTTCTTTTTCCCACTGGCCTGCTGACTGCCGGAGGCAGGGCGGGACGATTGCTGATTCCGGGGACTTGAACCACCGGAGGATGCCTGCTGACGCTGGACCTGCTGCCCGTCCCAGCTGGTAGTATGGTAACGGTCCTCTCTGTTGCTCATGGGGGAAATCCCCTCCTTTTTTGTGGTACTAAAATATTTTTTTCCGGCCAAGCTGCCTTTTGCCCGTTTCTCACATAAGATATGCCAGTGACAAAGGAGTGAGGTGAACAAAACATGTGGAACAACGGGAATAACAGCTGCCTGTGGATCATCCTGATCATCATCCTGCTGGGGTGCTGCGGCGGCAACGGAAACAGCTGCTGCAATTCTTGCAGCAATTCCTGCAATCCCTGCCATTGCAACTGCAACAACAACTGCGGCTGCAACTGTGGGAACTCCTGCACCTGCTGCGGGAGCAGCAACAACGACTGCTGCTGTTGCTGAGCCCTACATACTCTGCGGAGGGGCTTCCCTTCCGCAGGGTATGAGCCGGCTGCGTCTTAAAAAGCCGCTGCCGGTGTCTCGCAATCTCTCTTCCAGCGGAGCATGGGGCGCAAAAGCGCCCCATGTTTCCTGTCCGAATATCGGACAGGCATCTTAGTGGGATAGCAATTTCTCTACAAGGGCCCAGGCCTCCTGGTGGATATCCTCCACCGTGCGCACCCGACCTTTTGCGGCACAGGAAATGGAACACCATCCCTGGCTCTCCGCAATCTCCCGGGCGCAGAGACGGCACCGGCGAAGGTAGTCGTCGTCCCGCTCATGGATATCCGCCGTGGTACCTGTGGCTGCCTCCCGGTGTCGGAGCATACTCTCGGAGAGAGCCGTAGGCATGTCCAGATAAATCACCAGATCCGGCTTGGGAAGACCAAGTCGCCGGTACTCCAAGTCAAAGAGCCATGTCACATATTCCTCCCGCTCCTCCGGCTCCAGCTTGGAGGCCTGATGGACGGCGTTGGAGGTGGTATACCGATTGGCCAGAATGACCGAACCGTTTTCGTAGTCTTTACCCCAGTCCTCCTTGTAGGAAGCGAACCGGTCCACCGCAAAAAGTGTAGAGGCGGCATAGGCATTCACATCGCCGGGGCGATCTCCCAGTACGCCAGCCAGATAGAGCCGGGCAGGCTCAGCAAACGGGTTACCGTAGCGAGGAAAGTCAATCTCCCGGAAGGACACCCCCTCCGCTTTAAGCCGCTGGGCCATCATATGGGCCTGGGTGGCCTTGCCGGAACCGTCGGTACCCTCAAAAACAATCAGTTTTCCCTTCATTTCTGCGCCCTCTTCTCTCCGGCAACATGGACAAGAAACAAGGGCAGACGCATCATGCGTCCGATCCGGCTGGGATTTTTAAGCAGCCGATAAAACCACTCAAGACCCAGCTTCTGGAACGCCTCCGGCGCCCGCTGGACGGTTCCCGAGAACACATCCAGGCAGCCGCCCAGCCCCACCAACAGGTGAGCACCGGTATCACTGCCATTATGGAGCATCCACTTTTCCTGCTTGGGCGCTCCCAGGCACACGAAGACCACATCGGCTCCACTTTCACGGATTTCCGCCAGCACGGGTGCGTCATCCTTAAAATAGCCGTCATGGGTACCAGCAATGATGAGGCCGGGATAGGCTGCCTGCAGCTTCTCGGCGGCCAACTCTGCAATACCGGGCTTGGCGCCCAGAAGGAAAAGCGTCTTACCGCTCTCCGCCATACGGGCCATCAAATGCTGGGCGAACTCCACCCCCGGAACTCTGCCTTTCAGAGGCGTGCCGAGCATTTTTGCCCCGTAGACCACACCGATGCCGTCGGCAATGACCAAATCTGCCTTCTGCACGGCCTCCATGGCCTCGCTGTCCTCCCGGCAGGTTTCCACGATCTCCGGATTGGGCGTTACAACGTAATGGGCGCCGTCCGTGTTCATCAGGCGCACGCCTTCGGCTACCGCCTGCTCCATGGTTACGTTATCAAAGCCCACGCCCAGTACATTGATTCTCATGTCTATTTCTCCTTTTTCGGCTATCACTCCAGTATCCTATGCAGTATAGCACAGTTTGCCAAGCTTGTCCATGTGGAAAGCCGCTATATGTCTATCGCCTCAGCCGTTCCTGCAGCTTCCGGCGACTGGTTTCCTTAAAATTCCGCGCTGCCTCAATATTACGGCGCAAATCGTCCAGCAGATTGTAGAGCTCGTCGGTCCACTCTATGCTTCGGCCGCTGAGGCCACGCCGGTAATGATCCAGAACGGTACCGTACCGGGCGTAGGCCCGGGTTACACTGTCTTCCCATGAGAGGTACAGCTGCTCCAGAGCCCGCTGGCCCAGATCTCTCAGGGCCGGGCGATTCGTACCCACCCGCTCCAGCAGGGCTTTCAGAGAGGCAGCGTTCTCCTCGATGAGCAGCGCGTTGCCATCTTCTGTCACGTCCTCCGCCGCGCAGGAGTCCCGGACCAGCACACTGGCAGTGCCGCAGGCGGCAGCCTCCCGGACGACAATTCCGTTGGTATCAAAGGTGGAGGGAAACAAAAAGAGGTCACTGAGAGAAAAATAGGTTCTCAGTTTCTCCCGGTCCCGAATTGCGCCGGTGAAGATACACACATCATCCAGACGCAATTCCTTTACCAATTGTTCCATTTCCTGGCGCTCCATACCATCCCCCACCAGCAGCATCCGGAAATCCTGCCCGGAGCGACGCAGAGCTGCCAGTGCATCCAGAATGATGCGGATACCTTTGTACCACATCATCCGGCCCACAAAGAGATACACGGGTACCTCCGGCGGCAGGGCCAGCTCCTGGCGCAGGGCCTCGCATTTTTCCTGGGAAACTGGTCCCCGGGGAAAGTCCACACCGTTTTCCATCACGATGTAGTCTCCTGCATAGCCAAGGCTCCGGAGGTTTTCTCCTGCCCCCCTGCTCACTACCCACACCTCGTCGCAGGCGGAAATGTTGTCCACCAGCAGCCGGATAGCCGTCTGCTGAAGCAGATGACCGGAAATGGCTCGCCGAATATCGATGTCAAATTTGGTATGATAGGTGAATACCACCGGAACATCCAGCCGCTCGCGCAGAGCTCTGGCCATTACGGTGGACATCACCGGGCAGTGAGAGTGGATGATGTCCGGGGCAAATTCCGCCAAGGCATCCAAAGCCCTGGGGCTGAAGGGATACCCCGCCCGATATCCCACCAGCTTGGTGGTATCGAAGCTGGGATAGCGTACCACGGGAAAGGAATATGAGTCTGTGACCCCCGGGTAGTCCGGCACACCCACTACCGTGCTGCCAAGCCCCTCCTGGATAATCCGGGCATAGTTGAGCACGGCGTTGGCCACGCCGTCAATCACGGGGGGAAAGGAATCGTTCAACAGACAAACGGAAAGCTTTTCTTTTGTCATAGCATCTCTCCTGCTCCCTTGGCAGCTTGTCTCAGAATCTCCTAAAAAACCTTCAAAATTTGATATCAGTATACCAGATTATACCGCTGATTTCTTTAAGAATTTGTAAACCGGCAGAGAAATGTGCGTGATCTGCTCTGGGAGGTTCTGTCAATTCCTGTCAGATTGTCTTTTTCTCCGATACAGCAGCTTTCCCACGCAGAAAAGCGAACTTGGTCTCGCTGCACACAACCGCCACGAAAATCAAAACAAAGCCTGCGGCCATCCGGAGACTGACGGTATCATCGGCAAAGAGGACCGAGCAAAGAACGCCAAACACCGACTCCAGGGACAGGATCACCGACGCCGAGGCGGGATCGGAGTTGACTTGTCCCACATTCTGGAAGAGAAGTGCCACTGTGGTGGCCATGACACCCAGGTAGCACAGCGGCAAAATGACATTGAGATCCGCCAGGGAATGGACAGGGAATGTCTCCGTCAGCATACCGCCTATCCAGGCATATAGGGCGGCAAAGGCAAACTGAAATACAGTGAGAAGGTAGATATCCTTCCCCGGCGACACCTTAGCCACTGCCACGATGTGAGCGGCATAGAAAACCGCACACAGCAGCGTCAGAGCGTCCCCCAAGTTTACGGTAAGATCTCCGCTGAGGGACACAAGTCCCACCCCCGTCACAGACAGGAGGGCTGCCAAAATATTATATCGATCAGGCCGGACGCCGGCCAGCATCCAGTATAAAAAGGGCACCAGAACGCAGTATACCGCCGTCAGAAAAGCATTTTTTGACGGTGTGGTCAGAGCAAGTCCGTAGGTCTGGATGGAATAGGCGAGGTACAGACACCCGCCGATGATGGCTCCTCGCCACAGATAGTCTGCTTTCATATTTTTCCACCGCTTCCAACAGATCAGTGCCAGCAGTATGGCACCCATCGTAAAGCGGATAGCCAGCAGGTATTGTACCGGAATGGCGTCCAGAGCATTTTTCATAATGAAAAAGGAACTGCCCCAGATAAAAGCCGCAGCAAAGAGCATGGGCTTTGCCGCCTTCCTCATGATATTTCCTTTCATGGATCCTCACCTTCGTCATTGTCAAAATCGCGGCGCAATGATAGAATACTACCAAAGAGGTGAGAAAATGGCAAGACTAAGCAGCGGTTTTTTTCTCCGGGATACGGTAGAAACAGCCCAGGATCTCTTAGGCCGGTATTTGGTGCGACAATTAGGACAAGATATCATTGTCTGCCGTATCACAGAGACGGAGGCCTATGTGGGAGCAATAGACAAGGCCTGCCACGCCTATGGCGGGAAGATGACGGAGCGAACCAGGACTCTCTACGCCGCTCCGGGTACGGTGTATGTCTACATGATCTACGGAATGTATCATTGCCTCAACCTTGTCACCGAGGCGGAGGGCGTTGCCGCCGCTGTCCTTATTCGGGGCGGAGAGATCGTCTACGGCCAGGATACCGCTGCCATGCTGCGTTTTGGGGTGCCATATGATAGACTGACTTCTGTTCAGCGGCGCTCCCTGTCCAACGGACCGGGGAAACTCTGTAAAGCATTAAACATTGATAGAGCTTTGAACAACTTGCCTCCGGCTGATGACGCCTTATATGTTGCCGCCGTTTTGCCGGAGCTGTCCCTGCCGGAGCGGCCGGTGACGCTTCCCTTCCATACCGGCAAGCGCATTGGCATCGACTACGCCCAGGAAGCTGTGGACTTTCCCTGGCGCTTCTGGCTGGAACACTGATTTTTACAGGAGACCATACTGTTATGCTGATTTTTGATCTGGACGGCACCCTCATTGACTCCAACGGTGTCTGGGTGGAAGTGGACAAGACCTTTCTGGCCCGCCGGGGCGCCCCCTACACCAAGGAGTACTACGAAGGCGTGGCCCACACGATTTTACAAAATTGCGCCGTATTTACAAAGGAGTACCTGGGGCTCAGTGAGTCCTGTGAGGAGATCATTGCCGAGTGGATGGACCTGGCGGCCGGCCAGTACCACCACGTGCCACTAAAGCCGGGGGTCCGGGAATACCTGGACCGTTGCCGCAGTGCCGGACACCGCATGGCGGTGTTCACTGCCTGCGTGCCGGAACACTGTCAAGCTGCCATGGAAACCCACGGACTGGGGGAATACTTCGAGCAGGTGATCTACGCCCAGAAACTGGGCGAGGACAAGCGTTCCCCAGCCATTTTCAAACATGTGGCGGATCTGCTGGGTGTCTCTCCCCGGGAATGCGTGCTGTTTGACGACTCCCTATCCGCCTGCAAGGCCGCCAAAGCCGCCGGCATGACGGTGGTAGGGGTATACGACCCCTTCTTCCAGGACAGTAAGGTTGATATGCTGGAACTGTGCGATCAATATATTGGAAGCTTTGAGGAGCTTCTCTGAAAGACGTTTTCCAACGGTTCCTATAGCATGGCTGATTATGAAAAATTCTGCCCACTGTTTCCAATGGGCAGAATTTTTATACCCGGCAGTACAATCAGGCGGTTGCCTCGCCGGTGACATTTTCGCGGAACAGCAGAGACACGCACCACAGTCCTGCGATGCCCACCACCGTGTAGATCACACGGGAGAGGACGGCCATCTGCCCGCCGCAGATGAATGCCACCAGGTCGAATCCAAACAGGCCGATGGCACCCCAGTTCAACGCGCCGATAATCACCAGCGCCAGCGCGATCCGATCCCAAATCATCCTTTGTTTACCTCCCTTCCTTTTCAAAAGCCTTAAAATATCCGGCTTTCAGCCGTAGTTTGTCCTGTTTTACATATGTTATGCGTTTTGGCCCGGCGCGTCACGGAGCGGTACACAGAAAAGTCAGGCTGACCGGCTACTTTACGATTGAAAAATGACGATTGAATTTGTATAATGAGTTAGAGTAACCTTTTGGAGGCTTGGTGTGAAATACTTGTTAGTGATTGGAGACGGCATGGCGGACAATCCCGTAGCCCAACTGGGCGGGAAAACGCCTCTTCAGGCCGCCCATATCCCCACAATTGATTATCTGGCGGCCCACGGCATGGTGGGCAGCGTCATCAACTGCCCGAAGCCCCTGCCCCCCGGCAGTGAAACAGCCATCCTCTCGATTTTCGGCTGCGATCCCCGCCGCTATTTTACGGGCCGCTCCCCTATGGAGGCCGCTGCCTCCGGCATTGCGATGCAGCCTGGGGATGCTGCCTTCCGCTGCAATCTGGTGACCCTTGAGGATGGAGAACTGCCGTTGGAGGGACGGAAGATCCTCTCCCACAGTGCGGGCTCCATTGACGGTCCCTCCGCCCTGGAGACGGTGGATGCCCTTCTCTCTGACCCGGAATTCTCCCGGGCCTTGGCGGAGGCCAGGATCACCATTCACCCCTTCCCTGCTTTCCGCCAGTTGGCGGTGCAGCATGAGAGCGACATTACCGGCATTCAGTTCTTCCCACCCCATGACCATCTGGGTGAGGAAGCGGGAGCCTACCTCCCGGCGGGCAATGACAGGGCCAAGGTCTTTGCCGATCTGATGCGTCTGGCCAACCAGGTACTGGACCACCATCCGGTGACGGAGAAGCGCCGCCAGGAGGGAAAACTTCCCGCCAATGGCGTATGGTTTTGGGCCCAGGGTACCGCTGTGCAGCTGCCAAGCTTTCAGGAGCAGTATGGCTACGGTGGTGCGGTAGTCAGCGCTGTCCCTCTCTGCCACGGCATTGGTGTTCTGCGTGGTCTGGAGATGGTGGAGGTAGAGGGTGCCACCGGTGAGCTGGACACCAATTTTGAGGGCAAGCTGGAGGCTACGTGGCAGAAGCTTCGGGAGTACGACTTTGTCTGCCTCCACCTGGAGGCCCCGGATGAGTGTACCCATAACGGCGATCTGCCGGGAAAGATCCAGGCCATTGAGTGGCTGGACAGCCGCCTTGTAAAACCTCTGCTGGAGCGGCTGGAGACTGCCGGGGAGGATTACCGGGTACTGCTCCTCAGCGACCATAAAACCCTTACCGCTACCCGAGGCCACGACGGCGACCCTGTCCCCTACCTCATCTACGACAGCCGGGTGGATACGCACCGTGGCGGTGCCTACGATGAGGAAAACGGAGAAACCGGGCCGCATCTGGAGTGCGGCGATTGCCTTCTCAGCATACTCTTTGAGCAGGGAGAACATAAATAAATGAAAAGCCCGGTCGGAAGGGAGAAATCCGGCCTTGCTGATATCAATTTACGGAGGAAAAACGACATGAATGCAAAATTTGAGAAGCTGGGTATGAAGCCCGCAGACATCCTGCTGCCCCGGGACTGCGATATGAGCCGCTGGGCCGTGGTGGCCTGCGACCAGTTCACCTCCCAGCCGGAGTACTGGGATGAGGTGGACCGCATTGCCGGGGACGCCCCCTCCACCCTGCGGCTCATTCTGCCGGAGAGCAAGCTCAACGATCCCAACGTGGAGGAGCACATCGCCAATATCAACCGTGCCATGGACGACTATCTGGCCCGGGATATCTTCAAGACCTACCAGGATGCCATCATTTACATTGAGCGCTCCCAGTCTGACGGTGAGATCCGCCACGGTCTGGTGGCGGCGGTGGATCTGGAGCAGTACGACTACACTCCTGGCTCCGGCTCCCTGATCCGTGCCACTGAGGGCACCGTTCTGGAGCGCATTCCGCCCCGTGTCCGGGTCCGGAAGGACGCACCCATCGAGCTGCCTCACGTGATGCTCCTTATTGACGATCCTGACAAGACCTGCATCGAGCCTATTACCGCTGCTACCGCTAAGATGGAGCCGGTATATGACTTTGAGCTCATGATGAAGGGCGGTCATCTGAAGGGCTGGCTCCTCAGCGAGGATCAGAAGAACGCCCTGGCGGACGCTCTGACGGCTCTCTCCACCACCGAGGCTATGGAGAAGAAGTACGGTCTCAAGGGCGTGGCTCCCCTCCTTTTCGCTGTGGGTGACGGCAACCACTCCCTGGCTACCGCCAAGACCTGCTATGAGAACCTGAAGAAGGTGACGCCTCAGGACCAGTGGGCGGACCTCCCCGCTCGGTATGCTCTGGTGGAGATCGAGAACCTCCACGACGACGCCCTGAAGTTTGAGGCTATCCACCGTGTGGTGTTCGGCGTGGAGCCCCAGGCTCTGCTGGAGGCCTTCAAGGCCTACTATCCCGGCGCCTATGAGGGCGAGGGCGAGGGCCACACCATCGCCTACACCTGGAGCGGCGGCAAGGGCTATATCACCGTTCCCAACCCCAAGGTACAGCTGGCGGTGGGCACCCTCCAGAACTTCCTGGACGCCTATCTGAAGGAGCACGGCGGTGAGGTGGACTACATCCACGGCGACGCCATCACCGACGAGCTGGGATCCAAGCCTGGCAACATCGGATTCAAGCTCCCCGCTATGGGCAAGGATCAGCTCTTCAAGACTGTCATCGCTGACGGCGTCCTGCCCCGCAAGACCTTCTCCATGGGCCACGCCCAGGATAAGCGGTACTATGTGGAGGCTCGGAAGATCAAGTAAGAAGTCGTTTCCACAGATACAGACAGCGCCGCAGGCTTTTGCCTGCGGCGCTGTTTCTTCTGAAACCTGGCAAAAGCCGCGGGACCGCCGCGGCTTTTGGGGAGAGCGCCTTTTAGAACAGGCCCCTCCGCCTCCGGAACTTCTGGATGGCTTCATACGCGAAATAGAGCACGGCAAGGGACAGGATCGTGATGACCGGCAGGAACAGGACTGCGTACAGCAATGTGCTTCCGCTCAAAAACAGGATGTCCAGCATACGATGCTCCTTTCTGGTGCTGTTGGGGGGATTGCCCAAACAATTCATTCCACCTCCTCTGTTCTGTGTATAAATTGTACCATATTATTTCAAAAAAGGAAAGGGGATTTGTGAAATTTTACATGACGCCAGGCATTTGTTCAAAAGGCAGAGTCTCGGTCGACCACATTCCAGTGAGAGGCGGAGACTGTCTGCCCATCCTTGCACTCCAGCTGCACTTCCAAATGAGAATAAAGGCTGGCGGGGATCTGCCAGCGGAACAGGGCGAAGGTCCGGCCGTCCCGGATCCGCCGGACGCCGACCTGCTGCCGCTTCTCGGCAACTCCGGTGC
>OOIG01002872.1_pt1 | contig 11070 bp, 8 predicted proteins | sample 1692091 | NCBI WGS metagenome assembly OOIG01 (sample SAMN06348188, study PRJEB24527) | human gut metagenome | biome: human gut; feature: ankylosing spondylitis patient; material: feces | host: Homo sapiens | place: China | collected 2015-10
TGGGATTTAAATGGATGATTTATATTGCGGTGGCTCTTTTGTGGAGTGGCTGCAAAGGGAAAAAGGATAACACGTATCAGGATATTGTACGTCCTGTGAGAGTGGTAAATGTGGAATCATTAGGTGCTATTAACAAGTTGTACACCGGTGTCGTGGAGGCTGAGGAGTATAGTAATCTGGCGTTTAAATTGTCCGGACCGTTGATTGCTATGAACGTGGACGAGGGGCAGAAGGTGAAAAAGGGACAGGTGATCGCGGCGGTTGACCCGCTGGATTATCGTTTGCAGTTCGAGGCGAACAAGGCGGCTTATTTAACGGCTAAATCCCAGTTGGAACGGAACAAAAGGTTGCTTTCCATGCAGGCGATCTCGCAACAAGAGTACGAAATTGCGGAGGCTAATTATATAAAAGGTAAATCGGCTTACGAGACGTCAGCGAACACGCTGGAAGACACGAAACTGCGGGCCCCGTTTGACGGTTTTGTGGAGAAGAAGTTTGTGGAGAATTACCAGAAGGTGAACCCGGGCGAGTCGATTATCAAGTTGGTTAACCCGAACAAGTTGGCGGTTGGTTTTACGTTGCCGGAGACGAGTGTTGACTTAACTCGCACGCCCATGACGGTGACCGTGGAGTTTGATACCTACAAGGGGATTTGGTTCAAGGCGAAAGTGAAAGAATTTATTGATGCCTCGCCCGATGGAACGGGTATTCCGGTGAAATTGGTAATTGATGATTCCCGGTTTTCGAGGGATAAGCATAATATATATCCCGGTTTTTCCTGTAAAGTAAATTTGAAGATAGAAACTCCGGTGGAGGATAGTTATATCGTGCCGATGAGCGCGTTGTTCAAGAATTCGACCACGAACGAGACGTGTGTTTGGGTGTATGACCCGAAGACGGAGACGGTGACTAGCCGGACCGTGGAGATCGGGCAATTGTTCGGGAATGATAAGATCATGGTGCAGAAGGGACTCACGAATGAGGACACGATTGTCGTGGCAGGGGCGAATTACATAACGGAAGGTCAAAAGGTGAAGTCGCTTAAATAGTTTGATATGATGAATATAGCTAAATATTCGCTGGAAAACACGAAGGTCGTTTATTTCTTTTTGGCCATATTGTTAGTCGGGGGAGTTTTATCTTTCGATCTACTGGGGAAAAAGGAGGATTCGCCTTTTGTGATCAAGACAGCGGTCATTATAACGAGATACCCGGGGGCAACCCCGAGCGAGGTTGAGCAGTTAATCACGGAGCCGATCGAGCGAGAAATTCAATCCATGCGCCGGGTACACAAGATTAAATCGGATTCCTATTACGGGATGTCTAAAATACAAATCGAGTTGAGCCCGGCAACCCCGCCGGAGGAGATGCCCCAAATGTGGGACGAGTTACGGCGTAAGGTGCTGAACATTCAACCGTCACTGCCACAGGGAGCTTCGACGATTAGCGTGTCGGATGATTTCGGTGACGTGTTCGGGATATACTCCGGGCTGACGGCCGGAGAGGGTTTTTCTTATCACGATTTGCGGGAGTGGGGACAAAAATTGAAGACTCAGCTTGTTTCCGTGGACGGGGTGCAGAAGGTGGCCTTGTACGGTGAACAGACGGAGGTGGTGAACGTGTTTATCTCCATGTCGAAGTTGGCAAATTCGGGAATTGATCTGAACTCCTTGATACAGACGATTAAGTCGCAAAATTCATTGATTAACACGGGAGAGAAACGGGCAGGAAATTTGGAATTGAAGATATTGGCCGACGGGACGTACAAAACGCTAGATGATATTCGTAATCAATTGATCGTGACCCAGACGGGACAACAGGTTCGGCTGGGGGATATTACCACGATAGAAAAGGGGTACATGGACCCGCCAAACAGTTTGATGCGGGTGAATGGTAAACGGGCTATCGGCATCGGTATCTCGACCGATCCGGAGCGTGACGTGGTGAAGACGGGGGATAAGGTGAAGGAGCGATTGAGCCAGTTGGAGGAGTTGATGCCCGTGGGAATCGAACTCGTGACCCTTTACCCGGAGAACGAGATTGCACGGGAGGCAAATAACGGCTTCTTGTTGAACTTGGTGGAGTCCGTGGTGATTGTGATCTTTATCATTTTGCTGGTGATGGGGACCCGTGCCGGGTTACTGATCGGTTCCTCGTTGATTTTCTCGATCGGTGGAACGATGCTGATCATGCAGTTTATGGGAGTCGGGTTGAACCGGACGTCGCTGGCAGCTTTTATTATAGCAATGGGTATGCTGGTGGATAATGCCATCGTGGTGACGGATAATGCCCAGATATTGATTAAGAAGGGTATGCGTCGGCGAGATGCTTTGATCAAGGGGGCTACGGTTCCGCAATGGGGATTGCTGGGGGCCACGCTGATTGCTATATTTTCTTTTTTACCCTTGTACTTGGCGCCTTCTTCGGTGGCAGAAATGGTGAAACCTTTGTTTATCGTGCTGGCAGTTTCGCTGGGATTGAGTTGGATTCTGGCGTTGACGCAGACGACCGTGTTCGGTAATTTTATACTGAAGGAGAATTCCGGAGATTCTAGTAAAGATCCTTACGATACGAAGTTCTACAACAGGTTTGTTTCCGTGTTACGGGGATTGATCAAGTATAAGGTGATCACGATTGTTTCGGTGGTCTGTTTGTTCTTGGTGTCCATGTATATCATGGGGATTATGCCACAGAATTTCTTTCCGAGTATGGATAAACCTTATTTCCGGGCAGATTGTTTTCTGCCGGAAGGGTTCAGTATTCGGGAATCGGAGGATATGATGTCGGATATTGAGGCTTATTTGCTGGATCAGGATGAGGTGGTGAACGTGTCGGTAACAATCGGGGGATCACCATTACGATATTATCTGGCAAGTACATCTTTCGGGCCGAAAGCGAATTTCGGGAATCTGTTGATCGAGGTGGAGAAAAAGGAACAGTCTCCGATCGTGGAGGAGCGTTTGAATACTTACGTGCGGGAGAATTACCCGGATATGTTGATTCGTTCCTCTTTGTTCAAGTTGTCCCCGGCGGTGGAGGCCGCCATCGAGATCGGTTTTATCGGGGAGAATATCGACACGCTTGCCGCCTTGACGGAACGGGCGATGAATATCATGCGAGAATGTGATATGGTGACGGATATTAGAAGTAGTTGGGGAAATCAAGTTCCCGTTTGGGAACCGGCCTACTCGCAGGAACGAGGACAACGCCTAGGGATTACCCGCCAGTCGGTAGCTTACGCCTTAAAAATTGCCACGAACGGGTTGGCTATCGGGGATTTCCGAGAGAAGGATTTGTTTATGCCGATATTGCTGAAGGAGGACGGGTTTGATAGTAAGAATTTGGATAACATGAAGACGCTGCCCGTGTTTGCCACGTCGGGGTTCACGGTGCCTTTGGCACAAGTGGTGGATAGTTTTGCCTACGATTATCATTATAACGTGATCAAACGGTATAACCGGGACCGAGTGATGATGGCGCAATGTGATCCCAAACGGGGTGCGAACACGAAAGCGGCTTTCTCGGAAGTGTGGAACAAGGTGAAAAGTATGGATATGCCGGAAGGTTACCGGATGAAAATATTCGGGGAGGATGAGAGTCAGGTGGAGTCCAACGAGGCTTTGGCTGCCAATATGCCGTTGACGTTTATTTTGATGTTTATCGTGTTGCTATTGCTTTTTAGAACCTACCGGAAACCGACCATTATATTGCTGATGGTGCCGTTGATTTTTATCGGGGTGGTCTTCGGCTTGCTGGTGATGGGGAAAATGTTCGATTTTTTCGCTTTATTAGGTGTGTTGGGATTGGTGGGGATGAATATCAAGAACGCAATCGTGCTGGTGGACCAAATCGGTATCGAACAGGAGAACGGGTTGGCCCCGCTGGATGCTGTGTTGCAGGCCACGAAGTCAAGAATCGTTCCGGTGGCAATGGCTTCGGGTACGACGATATTGGGTATGCTGCCCTTGTTATTTGACGCTATGTTTGGCGGGATGGCAGCTTGCATCATGGGTGGCTTGCTGGTAGCCAGTTTGTTGACTATCGTGGTGTTGCCCGTGACGTATTGTTTGATATTCGGGATAAAAGCGGAGTGATTTGGATTTAAGATTTAAGATTTAGGATTTTAGATTTTCAGTTCTCAATTTTCAATTATTATGAGGGTTTTATTTAGTATAGGAATGGTTTTGTTATTGGCGGGGACGGTGAAGGCGCAGACCTTGACGGTCGAGGAGTACCGGGCGAAGGTGCTGGAGTATAATCAGAACATCAAGCAATCGAGAGAGGCTGTTAAGGCGGCAATATACGCGTTGAAGGGGGTAAAGACGGGATTCTTCCCGAAATTGCAATTGAGTGGGAATTTTTCGTATCAGATAGAAGACGTGGAATTTATGCAGGGGGTTGATTTGAAACACAATAATTATTCGGCGGAGGCGGCATTGTCGCAGAACGTGTACGCGGGGAGTATGGTACGCAAGCAGCAGGAGGCGGCAAAATTACAGAAAGCGATTGCCCGTCTGGGGGAAGAGTTGACGACGGATAATATTGTTTACGCGGCAGACGTGAGTTATTGGACGTTGGCGGCTAACGAGAGTCTGTTTTATATATCCCAAGAGTTCGTGTTGATCGTGAAGGAATTGGACGGGATTGTACAAAAACGTTTTGACGAGGGGGCGATTAGCAAGACCGACTTGCTGATGGTGAAGACCCGCTTGAAGGAGGCGGAGTTGCAAGAGTCTACCCGGAATATGAATTACCAGACAGCGATGCAGTCGTTTAAAATCATGATGGGGGTTCCTTTAGAGGAAAAGTGGGTTATTACGGACTCGATTCAGAAACCGGTGATGGTTCCGGGTTTGCAACCGTTGGAGGTGGCCTTGAAACGGAGGGCCGATTACCAGATTGCCGTGCAGGATTTTAATTTGACCAAGCAACAGACCAAGATTATACGTTCCAAGTATCTGCCGCAGCTGGCCGTGGGGGTGAAGGAGACGTGGGGTACGCCATTGATTAATGTTTCCGGTGACGAGAAGTTTGCGACGGTGGCTTTTGCGAAGTTGAGTATGCCTATTTTCAACTGGGGAGAGAAACGCCAGTACGTGAAACAGAATCGGGCGATGGAGACAAGTAAGGAGTTAGCCATGAGTAAAGTCGAGGATCAAGTGAAAGAGGAACTGGCAAATGCTTGGGTGAAGTTGAACGAGAACTGGAAACAGGTGGAGATTGCTAATTCTACGCTAGAAATTGCCCGGGAGAATTTGAAATTGAATACCTTTAGCTATAACGAAGGGAAGTTACCGATTCTGGATGTATTGTCTTCGCAGGCGACTTGGTTACAAGCCTACACGAACGTGGTTTCGGCGAATTACCAGTATAAGGTGGCGTACGCGGAGTATGTGAGAATTTTGGGAGGACGGTAGGATTTATGATTTCGGTCTCGAATGGTTGGTACTTTTTAATTGTAAATCGTAATTCATAAATCGTGAATTTCAGTTATAAATTAAGGATTTTTCCCTTGTTGTTGTGATTTTTTTGAGATCATGAGGGCAAGGGAAAAATTATGCTGTTTTTTTTCGGGTTTAGCGGGGATTTATAGCAAGAAATTGTATTTTTGCAGATCAATGGATTATATTGTATTAAAAGTTTGAGAGATATGACGATAGAAAAAATGCTTACTCAGCAGGTGCTGGAGGCCGTAAAGGCTTGTTATGGGGTTGAATTAACCGAGAAAGACGTACAGTTGCAGGAAACCCGGAAAGAATTTGCCGGTGATTTGACGGTGGTCGTTTTCCCGTTTACCCGATATTCCAGAAAATCGCCCGAGGAAACGGCTAAAGAGCTGGGAGAGTATTTGAAACAAAATATTGAAGAGGTGGAAACCTACAACGTGATCAAGGGATTCCTGAACGTGGTGATTTCTTCCGCTTACTGGATCGAGGTGTTGAATGACGTGGCAAAAGAGGAGAAGTACGGTTATGCGAAGGAGCCTAGCGGGAAGACCTATATGATTGAGTACTCTTCACCGAACACGAATAAACCCTTGCATTTGGGACATATCCGGAATAATTTTCTGGGATGGTCGGTTTCTGAGATTCAGAAGGCAAATGGGCATAACGTGATTATGGTGAACTTGGTGAATGACCGGGGGATCCATATCTGTAAAAGTATGATCGCGTGGGAGAAGTTTGCCAACGGTGCTACTCCGGAGAGTACGGGAACTAAGGGGGATCACTTCGTGGGAGATTATTACGTGCGTTTTGACAAGGAGTACAAGGCGCAGATCAAGGAGTTGATGGAGCAGGGCAAGACGGAAGAGGAGGCAAAGAAAGAGGCCCCGATATTGTTGGAGGCTCAGGAGATGTTACGTAAGTGGGAAGCCGGGGACGAGAAGGTGGTTTCCTTGTGGCGGACCATGAACGATTGGGTATTGAAAGGTTTTGACGAGACCTATAAAATGATGGGTATCTCGTTTGACAAAGTATATTTCGAGTCACAGACATACAAGAAAGGGCGTGACCTCGTGTTGAAAGGTTTGGCTGATGGCGTACTTTACCGGAAAGATACCGGAAGCGTGTGGGCCGATCTTACCGGTGATGGGTTGGATCACAAGTTGTTGTTGCGGGATGACGGGACTTCTGTTTACATGACGCAGGACATTGGTACGGCATACGATCGTTTCAACGAGTTTAATATGGATCAGGAGATATACGTGGTGGGTAACGAGCAGAATTACCATTTTCAGGTGTTGTCATTGGTTTGTAAGAAGTTGGGATTCGATTGGGCCGACAAGATCAAGCATCTTTCTTACGGTATGGTTGAATTACCGGAGGGGAAAATGAAATCCCGTGAGGGGACGGTGGTGGATGCCGATGATTTGATTGACGAGATGATTCACACGGCTCGTACGACTTCCGAGGAGTTGGGGAAACTGGACGGTTACACGAAGGAAGAGGCCGAGGACGTGTATCGTAAGGTTGCTTTGGGGGCGCTGAAGTATTTTATCTTGAAGGTTGATCCGAAGAAGACCATGATGTTTAATCCGAAGGAATCGATTGATTTTAACGGGAACACGGGACCGTTTATCCAGTACACCTATACCCGTATCAAGTCGGTTTTGCGTAAGGCGGAAGAGGCCGGGGTTAAGATTGTTCCGGGAGATATTCATACGGCATTGACCGAGAAGGAACAGAATTTGGTTAAGCTGATTGCTAAATTGCCCGCGGTCGTGAAGGAGGCAGGGGATAATTATAGTCCGGCGTTGATCGGGAATTATGCTTACGAGCTGGCGAAGGAATTTAACCAGTTCTATCATGATTACTCTATACTGAAGGAAGAAAACGAGCAAGTGCGTAATTTACGTTTGCTACTGGCACAGCAATGTAGCGTGGCAATAGAGAATGCCATGGGTATGTTGGGAATAGAGATGCCGGAAAGAATGTAAGAAGATCGCCTGCGGCGAGTTGCAGGTTTACAGGTTACAAGTTGGTGTTAAATTGAATAAAGATGAGAAAGATTGAAGCTAAGAATATAGACAAGAACGTGATCAAGTTGATCGGTCAGGATTGGATGCTGGTGACGGCTGGGGATCAGGAGAAGTTCAACATGATGACGGCTAGTTGGGGATCGATGGGGTATTTGTGGAATAAACCCGTGGTGATGGTGTTTGTGCGACCACAACGTTACACGTTCGAGTTTACGGAGAAAAAAGATGAGTTTACCTTGTCGTTTTTTGACGAGAAGTACCGTCATGCATTGAATGTATGTGGTTCTGTTTCCGGGCGTAACGTGAACAAGGTGCAGGAAAGCGGGTTGACGCCCTATTTCACGGAGGCCGGGAACCCGGCTTTCGAGGAGGCAACATTGGTGTTGGAGTGTAAGAAATTATATACTGACTTCTTGAAGGAAGAGGCTTTTCTGGACAAGAAGATCGTGGATAGCCAGTACGGCCAGAAGGATTTCCACAAAGTGTACGTGGCCGAAATTGTTCATGCTTGGGTGAAGGAGTAGCTGATGGATTTATGCACGTATCATAGTCATTGTAATTTTTGTGACGGGAAAGCCCCGGCGGAGGATTTCGTGAAGGCTGCCATCGAGGCGGGATTCCATAGTTACGGGATCTCTTCACACTCACCACTTCCTTTCGAGACCCGTTGGTCTTTAAGCAAAGGAAACGTGGAGGTTTACTTGACGGAGATAAAGCGTTTGCAGGAGAAATACGCGGGGCAGATTGAGCTTTATGTGGGGATGGAAATTGATTATCTGAATGATGATTGGGGACCGGCAGTAGAATATTTTCAGCGTATGCCGCTGGATTACCGCATTGGTTCCGTGCATCTCGTGACCGAGGAACAGACGGGTGAGATCATGGATATGGACGGGAAGTTCGAGGATTTTAGGGAGAACTTGCGTTTGGTCTTTCATGATGATCTGAGATATCTCGTGGAGGCTTATTTCAAGGCGTCTTCCCGGATGGTGGAGTTGGGTGGTTTTGATTTCGTGGCGCATTTGGATAAAATATCCATGAACGGTTCACTGATGGATAGCACGTTGACGGAACAAGAGTGGTATAACCGGTTGTTGTGGGATTACATGTCCTTGATAGCGAAGAAAGGCGTCATGGTGGAGGTGAACACGAAAGCATACACGAAGAAGGGGATGATGTTCCCCAATGTGAAGTATTTCAAGTGGTTGAAAGAGTTGAATATTCCCGTGATGGTGAATTCTGATGCTCATTTGCCCCAGTTGATAAATGACAATCGGGCGTTGGCATTCGAGTGGTTGCGGGAAGTCGGAATAAAAAGCACGATGCGCTTGCATCAGGGTGCGTGGGTAGAAGTACCAATAGATAATAAATAGTGTAATGAATAAATTTCTGATTCTATTAAGCAGTTTGTTTGCGTTGACTTTCTTCGGTTGTAATAACGATGAAGAGGAACTCGATTTGATTGATACATTGGAAAATGAGAAGATCGCTATTCACGAGTACTTGAGTCAGATTACTACGCCGATTCTTTATCTTGAGTATTATAGCGTGAAAGGCATGCTGATCGATACCGTCTTTATTTTCAATTACGATAATAGTGGCGAGGTTGCGAAAGATACAGGATGGGTGTTGATGGATTACGAGAAATTCTATCTAAATGGGGATAAATTGGATACGACATCTCCCGAACAGGGTGATTCCACGTTTACTTATGCTTTTGGAGGACCGGTACTTTATCGTTATGACACGATCAAGAAATATGATTATGTGGCGGAAGCGTTTCGGCATATTAGTGTTGGAAGTATGGGAGGAGAAATGATTGTACCCTCTATTTTAGCCGGAGATAAGAATAATTACGGGAAACCGTTACATTATAAGTTAAAGGCACATAAGCTCATTAACGATGTGAAAGTGAATGAGTATAAGTTGATTCGAAGTTATCTAGTAGACGTTATAGGCGTGGAGAATGCTTTTGTTGACTTTCCTACGCGAGAAATTTCCTCTATTGGAGAGCGGGATACAGTTACTTATACGGCTATTTTGGAGAAAGGAACTGGCGATCGAGATATTCAAGTAGGGGATTCTGTTTTGTTGGAAATGGATTATGGTTTGCTGGATGACGTGGGATTACAAAATCGGGTGTTGAGAAGTATGGGACGTGATTCTATTTATTTCTTGTTTAATGAGACTTGGCAGAAAAATTATCCGACAGGGTTGGTGAAAGGATTACAGCATTTACAAGCTGGAGATTCTGCACATATTATCGTGCCTTATGGAATGGCTTACGGTGCGGTAGGTACAACCCGGGAAATAACTTTCCGAGATCGTACTAAACTTAAACAATATTTAATTCCTCCATACTCAACGTTATGGTATTGGGTACGGATTCGTAAAGTGGTTCCACCTAAAACGGAAGAAGAATAATTTGAAAAATAACAGCTAAATAAAAACGGAAAATGAAAAGTAATTATTTATTTATGATGTTTTGCCTTTTGGCAAGCGGATTCATCGGGTGTTCCGATGATGATGGCGATAACTGGAAGAAAACATTTGAGGATGAGCAGGCTAGGATTAAAGATTTCGTGTATAGTAAGGATTCCGATCCGAAGATCTTCACGTATCATTATACTTACTTGAAAGAAAATATCGAGGATTACGCTTATTTGTTTAATTACCAGAAAGAAGGAAAGAAAGCAACATATGGTGATTTCGTTTGGATTAACTACACGCAAAGGAGCCTAACGGGAAATGTTATCGACTCTTCAGACCCGAGTGTTGCCGTTGGTGCCGGAGTTTCTCCCTATTATACTTTAGGTGGACCGATTTTGGTACAAATGAATACGGATAAGGATAAATATACAGATCCGTTATCAGATATTTTAATGAATATCCCGGAAGGAACAACGGGGAGTTCAATCGTTTCGAGTATTATGAGCCTTTCAACAGCTTTAGTTTATCGGGAATATACCGTGGAGGGTATCGTGAAGGAGGATAATCTACTTGCTTTTGAGAACGAAATGATCAAGCAGTATATCAAAGATAACGATTTAACAGTTTCTGAAACTGTTTATTTACATGAAGGGGCAACCGACACGATTGCTTTAATTGTCAAGACAAAAAAGAATTTGAGTGGAAAGTCTATTCAAGCGACGGATAGTGTTACCGTGTGGGCGGAGGGAAAGATTTTAGATGAATATAATACTCCTTTACGACAATTCATGAAAATGGAGAGTGATGATGGGGAAGAGGCTATTATCCTTTTTTCATCTGGTATGGGATATAGCTATAGCGGATTGCGAGAGTATGATGGTTCTTATGTCATCCCGGCTTATTCTACTTTATTGTTTAAAGTAAAGATTATTGATACAAAGGAGAATCCTAAAAAGGAATAAATTATCATGAATATAGATTTGGAAAACACGCTGGCGCTTGCGGTGGCATGGGCGAAAGAGGTAGGGGAAATTCAATGCTCTTATTTCAGAAGTGGACACTTGGAACTTGAAACGAAGTCAACGGTACATGATGTCGTGACGAAGGTGGATAAGCTAAGTGAATCCATGCTGATCGAGCGTATCGGCAAGTGATTTTCC
>OOIG01002880.1_pt1 | contig 11029 bp, 7 predicted proteins | sample 1692091 | NCBI WGS metagenome assembly OOIG01 (sample SAMN06348188, study PRJEB24527) | human gut metagenome | biome: human gut; feature: ankylosing spondylitis patient; material: feces | host: Homo sapiens | place: China | collected 2015-10
TATCGCGCATTATCTCCCCTACGGCGCGCTCCATGGAATCCTGCGAGGCCGCATAATGCGTATTGGGGAAAACCATGTAGTGCTCCAGCTGCGCCACGGCGCGCCCCGTAGTGACATCCACCAGCTTGAGCGCGTCTATTTCGTCCCCGAAAAACTCCGCCCGCACCGCTTTATCGCCGGAACCGGGCGGAAATATTTCCACGCTGTCCCCCCGAACGCGGAAGGTGCCGCGTTCAAAGGCTATATCGTTGCGCTGATACTGTATATCCACCAGTCTTTCCAGCAGCTCCTGCCTGCGCATGCACATGCCCGGCCGCAGTGATACCGCCATTTCGCGGTAGGCAGTCGGGTCGCCCATGCCGTATATGCAGGACACCGACGACACCACTATGACATCCCTGCGTTCCTGAAGCGCCGCCGTGGCGCTGTGGCGCAGCTTTTCTATCTCGTCGTTTATGGAGCTGTCCTTTTCTATATAAGTATCGGTGCTGGGAATATAAGCCTCCGGCTGATAGTAATCATAGAAGGAAACAAAATACTCCACGGCGTTTTCCGGGAAAAACTCCTTGAATTCGCTGCACAGCTGCGCCGCAAGAGTTTTGTTGTGCGCAAGCACCAGAGTGGGGCGGTTAAGCCTTGCAATGACATTTGCCGCCGTAAAGGTCTTGCCGGAGCCGGTAACACCCAGCAGCACCTCCGTGCGCAGGCCGTCCCGCACGCCCTGCACCAGCTCCTCAATTGCCTGCGGCTGATCGCCCGACGGCGCATACGGCGCATGAAGCCTGAAATCCATACTCTTCCCTCCGATACGGCGCAATAAACGCAGCCCTTCGTTTGTGTTAATATGCTGCTAAAATCATTGCAAGTATATCACCAAAGCACAAAATGTGCAAGCAATTTGCACAATTCGTCCTGCACACGAACATATATTCGCACTCACGCCGTATTGTGCCCGTTTGCGGGCGCTGTAAAACAAAAACAAATCCGTCGCATGCCGATATTTCCGCAGAAATAAAAAACGGCCGCCGCAAAAAGCAGCCGCCGTAATGTATTTCTGTGCTTTTTTATGCTTTATTCCTTACAGCTTTTGTCCGCACGCCGAGCAAAAGGCGCTGTCCGGAGACACCTCCGCCCCGCAGGCCGGACATTTTGTGCAAAGGCTTGCCCCGCAGTGATTGCAAAACCTCGCGCCGCCGGGCACCTGCGCTTTGCAGCCGGGGCAAACAATCATCCCCTGCTCCACCTTTGCTCCCGCACCGTTTACCGTAACGGTTTTTCCTCCCGCAACAATGCAGTTTTCTATAACCTGAAACACCTCACCCGGCAGCTTCTTCTGCTTATAGGCGCCCATTCCGGCGGTGATCGCAAGGGGCCATGCCACAAACAGTCCCACTGCCCCCGCGCCGATCTTATCCGACCACTGTCCTTCTCCCACCGTAACGGTCAGCTGTCCCTGCATCTCCGTCATCTGAACGCTTACCGCCAAGCGCATGCCCGCCAGAGTTTTCCAGCCGTCCTTGGGCTGACTGGCCTGCATTACAAAGCCGTCCACCGTTTTTGAGCTTTGTACCTCCATGCTCTTTTCCGTACGGAAAAAGTTCTCAAGCCGCGTCGCTATACTCTGCATCTCCGTGCCGTTCAACATAAAAGTTCTCGATTCAGACATGATTATTGCCTCCCTGTTTTTTGTTTTTCAGTCCGCGCGTTCTATATAGCCGCTTATCGGCTGTGCATACATATTATCATCCGTTACGGGCTTATAGCGTTTTCCGTCGTATGCGTCCGTAAAGCCGTTTGTAGCTTTATATATTCTGCCGGTTTCGCTGTCGTAAACTCGCTCATAGCCCAAGGTCGCATCGCTTTGCTTCTGGCTGATTATATCCTGGCTTTTATTTCGTTTTTCCCACGAATCCGTTATTCCGTTCATGGTCTCATTCATATTCCGGCTTATATCCGCCGCAAGCGCAACCTTTTCGTTGCTGGCCTGGTTTGTCGCCTTTACAAAGCTGTCGGAGTATTCCAGCGTCTTCATGCATTCGCTCAGAACGCTCTCCCACTCAATAAATCTGTCCTTTGCGGCGGTTATGGCCATAATGTTATATGCCATATAATATCCGCCGTCCTCGGTTTGCAGTATATAATTCTTGAGCGTGCCGTCGGATATAGCAAAGCTGCCGAAATCCACAACGCTGGCGGCAAACATGCCCTCTCCCTCTTTGGAGCCGTCGCTGAATACAGCCCTCAGCAGCTCGTCGCCCATGGCATAAGCCGCCATACCGCTGCCGGAGGCAAAACGCTCCGTAACCTTAAAGCCGTCAAATACGGGAAAAGTATATCCGGAATATGTCGGCTCCGCCTCTTTTGCAAAGGCGGCATACTGCGGAAATATACCGAAGAAGCCCTCGGTTGACGGGTTTGCAAGCACCGGCGCCTTTGCAAACAGCGCCGATTGCGTATCCCCCATGGCATATTTTTTCTGCCATACCTCCTTACCCTTCTGGCTGTGCAGCAAAACATCGGCCTTGAGCAAAACAAACATCTGATTCAGAGGCTCCTGCGGGTCGTATACCCTTATGCTGTGATATATATTCACTCCGCCGGTTTCCACCTTCCAGCCCTTGGGAACGGTAATGCTGAAATCCGCGCTTTCATATTTTTCCGTCTGCACCGACATAGCGGCCGTTTTCGTAATTTTTATTCCCTTTTCCGTTTTGTTTCCGCCCGTTTCGGTATTGCCCGTGCAGGCAGTAAGCAGCACAAGCGCAGCCACCGCCGCAGCAAGCACCGTCTTTTTAATCGCCTTCATAATTTCCCCTCCCCGATTGCGGTTTTGTTTTGCTTTCATGCTTTCCTCCTCAATCGCTTTACTGCTCCCTGTATGCATGACCGAAGGTATTGCAGGAATATCGTACATATTCATTGTACCCCTGAGTAATAACCTCGTTTATCGGCAAAAGCGTGTAGTCCGCAGTTATCACATGGCTTGTGCATATATTGCGCACATCCGTGTAATAAGCGCTCAGCAGCTCTATTTTCCGCAAGGTTAGATTGCAATTGAGATGAGCCGCCGCCGGATAATAAGGTGACACCGAGCCGTCCGGGGCAAGCTGCGCTTCCTTGTCCTTATCGTCAAGCGGCTGCGAAGCATATACGATCTCGTAAAAGGCGCTGTCCGTCATAAGAATGTTTGTGTTAAACAGTCTTAACGGCTTTTCATTGCCTATGGGCGAAAGATCCAAGTCAAAGGCAATGCATTCCCGCCACCCCATGTCACAGTACCAGTTCCAGCTGGCGGAATCGTCAAGGTATTGCCCTGAAAAAATCATGCTTACCCGTCCGTCCTTAAAGGCCATCATGGGAATTCCGTAATCATATACCCTGTCGCAGTCCGAAAACTCCTGCGTGCAGTCCTCCAGCGTTTTCCCGTCCGCGCCGTAACGGTATACCTTTTTGAACAGAGGGTATGCCGCCGCATCCTGTTTCTCGGCGGAAAACGGCGTACAGCTCATTTTGTAATATGTATTGTTGCCAAAATACATATATCCCGTCTCACCGTCGTAGGTAAAGCGCCAGTACCGCACCGCGGCGCTTTCCGGCAGGGTGCCCGCTTCCTGAATGTTTTTGCCGTTTGACAAAAGGGAATTGAAATTCGCCTTGTATATTTTCCCGCCGGAAACTATTATACAGTCGATTCCCTCGCTGTATCCGTGGTCAACAAAGCAGTCAAATTCCGATTTTATGTCTACAATGCCCTCCGCGCCCGCGATTTTTTTATAATCGGAAGCGTCAAAGGATTTTCCCCGTCTTTTAAGCAGCTCCTGCTCCAGCGTTTTGGGCTCTGTATCCGCGCTCTCCTCCGGCGTCTGCGCTGACGCTTTTTCCGTAACGGCCGGCTGCGAATTCTTCGGTTCGCTTTTATCCTTATCGCCGCAGCCGCACAGGCCGCAAAGCAGCACCGCAATTAGCGCCGCGCACAACGCCGTCCTTGCGCGCCCGCAGCCCCCACCGTTGTTCCCTGATGCCATTGCTCACTCCTCCTTATGCCTTGATTCTTCTTGATCGCTCGTTGATTGCCCGAAATTCAAAAGCATATATATAATAGCATATATGTTCCTCATGTTCCACTGCGATTTCAGAAGAGTCATTTGACACTTTTGAAATCGCATCGCTGACGGAGTAAAAAATAAAAGGACACCGGGAGAATTTCTCCCGATGCCCTTTTCCGTGCAGCCGCCGTTTTTTGTATCAATCGTCCTTTTCGGTTTTTGACGATACAACGCTGCCGTCATATGCGCTTATTTCATATTCGTATTCCGTATCGCCGTATTTGAATTCTATCTCATATACCGGCTTTCCGTCCTCGTAATCCAGCTCGCATTCCAGCTCCTTCACCTGCGACGCCTTAAGCCCTGCGTGCTCCAGCGCCTTGGCCACCGCCTGCGAGCCCGTAAGCTTTACCTCTCCGCCGCCTGCCGCTTCGTTTTTCGTTTCCTTTTCCGCCGATATTATTCTGCCGGTTTCGGCGTCGATCTCGTATTCGTACTCAGTTTTACCCACGCGGAATTCAATCTCATATACCCACAGGCCGTCCTCATTTTCCAGCTTGGATCTGTAATCGGCAGCCTCGCCGCGGCTTACCCCGGCATGCTCAAAGGCTATTTCCCCCGCCTTTGCCGGCGTTATTTCCGCCTGCTGCTCCGGCGCCGATGTATTCTTATCCTGCTTTTTCTTAAAGGATATAACCTCTCCCGTCTGCGCATTTATAACATAGTCGTATTCGGTATCTCCCGCACGGAATTCCACCTCATACACCGTCACGCCGTTTTTCCTGTCCAAATCAATTTCAAAATCGGTCACATTTTCCGCGGCCACCCCGGCATGCTCAAGGGCAATGCCTCTTGCCTTCTGCGCGTTTATTGCGTTTTCCGGAACGGTAATATCGTCATCATCGTCCAGCTTCTGCCTATCCTCAATTATCTCGCCGGTTATCGCATTTATCAGGTGCTCATATTCCATGCCGCCTGTTTTGAATTCCACCTCGTACACCATAATACCGCGCTTGAAATCCAACTCGACCTCTATATCCTTCACTGCGCCCTTCTGTACGCCTGCATGCGTCAGAGCGATCTCCAGCGCCTTTTCCGCTCCGATATACGCTTTTGTGCTTGCCTGTCCGCTTTTACTCAGATCCGTCTGCGCGTTTTTTGCGCTCAGCAGAACATTAAGCTCGTTTATGCTCAGCTTTGCAAGCTCGTCCGGCACCAGCATGGGGTTAAGCCTTGCCACCTCCAGCACCAGCTGTGCCTTTCCCTCTGATATGCCGTGCCTCTGCGCAAGCAGGGCCGCCTCTCCGCTTTTTGTAAGCTTCTGCCCCACAACCGCTCCGCCGTTGATGCTTTGAGCAAGTATGCCGTTTATAATTTCCACGATTTCCTTTTCAATTCCGGAGGCATTTTTCCCCTCCACCGTAACCAGCACGGAGTTTGAAAGGCTGTTCAGGTAGCCCGCGCGCACCATGGAGCCGATAATTGCATTAACGGCAGTGTTTTTATCCGTTCCTTCCAGCTCCATGCCCTCAAGCAGCTTCTGCGCATCGTCGTTAAGCGCCTTGGCCTGAGCCACCCTTCCGCTTCCTCTGAGCTTAAGCTCAATGCTCGGGTTTACATCCAGTGATATCACGGTAACCGGCTTGCTGATTATACCGTTTGCCGCAAAAACTCCAACCGCCATAAGCACCAGCGCCGCCGCTATGCAGCAGGCCGTTTTCAGCCATCCCGTTTTCTTCGTGCCTCTTGCCCGTTTCACGCTTATTATATCCTCCTGCTTTCCGCATTGCCGAAGTATCCCGTCAAGATTATCCGGCTTGCTTTTCATTACCTCTTCCCTTATGCTGTTTTCCGTCTTTCTGTTTTTCATTCTTCTTCCTCCAAGCGTTTTCTCAGCTTTTTAAGCGTCCTTGCATACTTTGACAGCACCGTAGCCAACGGTATCCCCATAACCTGTGCCGTCTCCCTGTGCTTTGCCCCCATAGCATGCAGCATAACTATCTGCCGTTCCTTCCGGGGCAGCTCCTCCAGCAGCATTTTAAGCACCCCGCTCCTCGGCGGCTCTTCAGGTCCCGCCTGCTCCGGCGGCATCTGCCCCGAAACCCTGCTGCTTTTTCTCAGGCTTGTAAGCGAAAGGTTTTTTGTAATAGTATATATCCACGCCCTTGCCTTTGTTCCCGGCCTGTACTGCCCCGCACAGGACCATATCTTCACAAACACATCCTGCTGTATATCCTGCGCCTCGTGATGATTTTTCACTATGGACAGCGCATAGCCGTAAACCTGCCCGCCCATAAGCTCGTACAGCCCGGACAGTGCCTCCCTGCTGCCCGCGGTTATTTCCGCAAGCAGGGTCTCTGCCTTTTTTTCCTCCTCGGCACGCGCCGCGCGTACGCCGCCGTCTTCGTTCCGGCATGAATCGTATAAAGTCAAAGTAAATATAAACAATTGTTTTCTCCTTCCGCCTTCACTTATATAACGCATGTGCCCCGTGTTTTATTGCACCGCATTAAAAAATTTTTTTATTTTTTCAAAAACCGTTATCCGCGCTTTTCGAAAAACTCCGTTTTTCCGTCACGATTTCCCCTCTTTGCTTGAAAAACCGAAAGCTGTATGATATAATAGCACAAAAACGAAATAATAGCACAAAAACGAAAATTCAAAAAGGATGATAAACATGAGCAAGAACAAAAAAAGTCTTTGGGCGGAATTCCGCGAGTTCATCAACAAGGGCAACGTTATGGATATGGCCGTAGGCGTTATAATCGGCGGTGCCTTCAAAAGCATTGTCGATTCCCTCGTAAACGATCTGTTTATGCCTCTTGTCTCCCGTGTTACCGGCGGCGTGGACTTCACCAACTGGTTCATTCCGCTGGACGGCAACCGCTACGATACCCTTGCGGCGGCTCAGGAGGCCGGCGCAGCCACCCTCAACTACGGCAAATTCATTACCGTGGTGCTCAACTTTATACTGCTTGCGTTTTTTGTGTTCCTTATTGTAAAAGCCTTCAACGCGCTGCGCGAATCCACGCATAAAAAGCAGCAGGAGGTTCCGGCGGCCTCCACCACAAAGGTCTGTCCCTACTGCAAAAGCACCATTGCAATTGACGCCGTAAGGTGCCCCAACTGCACCTCCGAGCTTCCCCAACCGGAAGAAGAGGCCACGGAAAAGGCCTGATCTTCCCGCAGAAAAGTCCCTCTTTTGAATTCCGTAAAAGCCGTCCCCGCACCGCCTGCGCTTATTTGCAGCAGTGTTCTGTGCAGGTGCGGCTTTTTATTTCCCCGATATGTAAAATTTCTGAAAAACACGCCGTTTTCTATTGCATTTTGCGTTTGGTTTGGTATAATTTATTGTGTAATATCGCAGGTTATTAAAGCACATAAGCATCAATCCTTTGCCTTGTCCGGCAAACATATTCGGCTTGTATGTGTTTTTCAATGCGCCGCAACACGCCTCTGCGCATCAATGCACACATTTGCATATGTGCATATTTGCGCTTTTCCGTTATGTTTACTTACGCCCGATCCAAAATTACGGAGGTCTTAATGGATCTGTTATTTTATACCGACACTCCCGCCGACGATGCGCTTTTTCTGAAAAACGGCATTATATACTCCTCGGGGCAGCCCTTGGGGGCGGCCTGCCGTACGCTTGTGCGCGACCCCGAGCTTGCGCAAAGCTGCTCCGCGCTCTTTATTCCCCTTTGTCCTTCGCTTGAAGAGGTGTGCGCCGCCTATCTGCTTTCCGCCGCCTCAAGCAGCGGCAAGCTTCCCCGCGCAGCGGCGGCCCTTGCCGATTTTCTTGAAGCGCTTCCCGACCGCAGCCTTCCCTTTACAAGGGATAGCGTGGATACCCTGCCCTTTCTGCACTCCTATCTTTTTGCGCACCCCCTCCGGGAACAGAATGCCCGCCGCGCGGTAGATACCCTCTTTACCGTATTGCGCCAGCTTATGATGGACCTGCTGCTCTTCGGCGATTTTGACCCGGCGACCCGCCCGCTGTCTCCGCGCGTGCCCAGCGTAGCGCCCATTACCGCGCAGGCTCTTACCGAGCTGGACCGCTACATTTCCGACTGCGCACGCGGCCGCGAGCTTACCCTCTCCCTTCCTGCGCAGGACGGCTCCGTGCTGCCCTGCCGAATGCTGCTGCTTGACAAGCCCGCCTGCCGCTATCCCGCCCTTTTTGCCGGATACTGCGGCTTTTCCATGCTTACGGTTAAAACCGACCTTTTGAAAATATACCCTCTTGACTGCAGCCGCGACTGTCTTGTATCCCTTCTCAGGGCAAACGGCGGCTGCACCGCCGGGGACGATTCCTCACTTGTACCCGCCTTTGATGACCCGGAGCGTTTTATATCCCTTTTATCCTCCCTTGCCTGCACCGGCTGCACGCTGCGCTTAAGCGCCGAAATTACCGCCAAAAACGGGTTTGAAAAAAATCTTCCGGATACCGTAACAATACAGGGTATCGCTCTGTCCTGCCGCGTACTGCCGGCAAGACACGGAAAAAGGCTTGTACTCACAGGCACGCCGCCGCTTACGGGCAAAAGCTTTCATTATGCTCTTGAAGCCGCTCTCGCACTGCGCACCGCGCTTGCCGATACGGATCTTTCCGCAATTGAAGGACTTGCCTGCCGGTACGAAAACACCGTGTGCGACCTTTTTATAAATCTGCCGGTTGATTGCCTTGATCAGTATTTTCACGACTGTATGACCTTTGAAAACAAAAAATGTGCCGTTACTTCAAGCGGCATAATTGCTCTGTCCGACGATCTGCCTGCGGACGAGGTGCGCGACCGTCTTCTTGAGCTGGAGCAGCTGGAACAGCGCGTATCCGAAGGGCCTGTCCGCGCCCTTCACACCCTCTCTGCCGCCACAAGCCTTTGCAGCTTTATAGACTTGAGCAACGGCTTTACGAGCGCAGTTTTTGAAAAAGAGCGGGCCGGACAGCGCGCCGAAAGCGTGCGTCTTTGCGCCCTTATGGCATCGGATCTGATAAACACCCGCCGATCCTTTGCCGTAATACTCACCGTGTGTGCGCTTTTATGCGCCGTTTTATGCGCACTGCCCTTCATGTTTGGTCTGTTTGACCCAAAGCGCGGACTGATACCCTACCTTATATCCGTTGCCGTTCTTACTGCGGCAGCCACCGCGCTTATACTTCACCGCCGCAAAAAACGCTCCGCAAACGGCTCCTGTGCCGACAGCTGCGTTTCCGTTTCCGATGATGAAGATAACGAAGCGCGCCTCTCTGAGAATACCCGCTCAAACTGATACCCCGGTTTATACAAAAGCAGCTCCCGCATGCGGGAGCTGCTTTGTTATTATTTTGCCCTTAAAAACGGTTATACCAGCTCATAAAGATAGGACAGTCTGCCCATGGGCATTGCGCTGCCCGTGGTGTAGGTTTTCATAATGTCGTCCATAACCACGGAATCGGTGGCCTTGAAATATATGCTCTTGCAATCACCGAGAATGCTTCTCTTTATCGCAAAGGTCAGCACGCCCTCGTTGCAGCGGCATTCCGTTCTGCCTGCTTCCTCAGCCTCGCCCGCCGCATTAAGCCGGTAAAGCGTCATTTCCTCTTTTCCGGTGCGGCGCAGCATATACTCATAGCTGTAATATCCCTTATCCTCCGGGGTTCCCGTGCCTATATACAGGCAGGTGTTGTCGCATACGGAATAGGGCTTAAAGCCGTCATACGCCTCCAGCGCAAACCAAATATTCTCGCTGTCGTTTGCCGCGCGCACACGGTTAAGCGTATTGCGCGCTGCCGGCTCTTCATAGCGCAGCTCACGGGTGCAGCCGCGGGCACAGCGCGCAAAGGGCTTCTGCCCCACCTTGCTGTACTCCTGCGCCCCTTCAAAGCTGGCGGGCTGCTCTATATCGCACTTCTTATGCACGCCGTATGCCGCAAGTGCCTTGTCGCCTTCCTTGAAGCGGCGTACATTTCTTATAAGCTGCAGATAGAAATTGTCCTCATATCCGCCCTCCATAGGCTCGATATCGCGTGAAAGCTCCATATCCGCAGCATCGCAAAGCATATATTCGCCGTCATAAAGCTGCTTGTAGGCTATCCACTCGTTCCAGCCGCCTACGGAAACCGTCTTGAGCTTATCTCTGTTTGCAATGGCATTGTCCCACTGCAGCTGGAAGAAGCTGCCCTCCTCACATTTTTCGGGCACATTCACCTTCTTTTCGGGGTCCCAGCCGCGTCCCCAGTTCTCCAGCCCTCTTGTGCGCGTAAAGCTCATGGGAACATTGGGATGCGAGCCCACCGTTACATTCATAACATCGGTGTGTATGGGCTGCGGATATATCCACTCCACCCACGGGAAGCCGTCGGGGTATACCGTATCGTTCGTGGGCCACTGCGGGCGGCGGAAATAGAAGAAATCCTTTATCTCCGGCTCCAGCGGGCCGGGATTGTAGCTGGTGCGGCACCGCATGGTTATCTCCTCGGCTATCATATCTGCCTCAGCGCTCTCAAAGGCAATAATAAAGGGCTTGCCGTCCACGCGGTACCAGGTATCGGAGTACAGGCCCTTGCTGTAAAGGTCGCGGTACAGCGTCCTCATTGTGGCTATGGAATGAGTATGCGTGTAAAAAGCGCACTTGGGCGGGTTGCTGCCCTCCTGGAGCATTTCATGTATGGCCTCCATTATGCGAAGGTATACATTGGGATAGGTAAGGGTGTTTGTGGCATCAAAATAAATAAAATCCACTCCCGCGCTTGCCAGCATCTCCAGCTGCTTGCGTATCACCCATTTGTCGTCGGAATTATAATAGCCCCAAAGCGGCTTGCCCCACCAGTGAGCCTGACCGTCGGGAGATATCTCCTTGTTATCCTGATGATACAGAATGTCTGCGCCGTTTTCTCTTTTAAGTATCTCGGTGGCGTCCCAAACGCCGCTTGCATACGGCTGCCCGATCCACATCCAGAAAAAGCAGCCCACCTGCTTGCCGTTGTCCTCGTAGCGTAC
>OOIG01002882.1_pt1 | contig 11026 bp, 9 predicted proteins | sample 1692091 | NCBI WGS metagenome assembly OOIG01 (sample SAMN06348188, study PRJEB24527) | human gut metagenome | biome: human gut; feature: ankylosing spondylitis patient; material: feces | host: Homo sapiens | place: China | collected 2015-10
GGAACGACACCACGGCATCCTTTCCCTCGGTGGTGCCGAAGAGGCGCATACCGTCAATCTCCGCAAGGCGTGTCATGCAGTAGTCGGTGAGCTCGCGCTCGTGTGCGGCGATGTTGTCCATGCCAAGTGCCGACACGTAGTTGAGCGCCGTAGCCAGTCCGTGCGTAGCCACATAGTCGGGCGTTCCGGCTTCGAACTTGAACGGCAGCTTCTCGAAGGTAGTCTTCTCGAAGCTCACGCTCTCTATCATCTCGCCGCCACCCTGATAGGGCGGCATACGGTCGAGCCATTCTTCCTTACCGTAGAGCACACCGATGCCCGTCGGTCCGTATATCTTATGTCCGCTGAAGGCGAAGAAGTCGCAGTCGATTGACTGCACGTCTACAGCGAAGTGGGGCGTCGACTGTGCTCCGTCTACGAGCACCGGCACACCATGCTCATGCGCTATGCGCACAATCTCCTTCACTGGGTTCACTGTTCCGAGCGTATTGCTCACGTGAGCCACACTTACTATCTTCGTCCGCTCTGAGAACAGCTGCTCGTATGCCTTCATGTCGAGCTTTCCGCTGTCGTCCATCGGTATCACCTTCAGCGCGATGCCGCGCTTCGCTGCCTGCAACTGCCATGGAACAATGTTCGAGTGGTGCTCCATTACGGACACTATCACCTCGTCGCCTTCCGCCATGAACGCTTCGCAGAACGATGCAGCCACGAGGTTGATGCTCTCCGTCGTGCCACGTGTGAAGATTATCTCCTCTGTCTTCGGCGCGTTGATGAACTGGCGCACGGTCTCGCGTGCCGCTTCGTGCAGGTCGGTGGCACGCTGCGACAGATAGTGCACGCCACGATGCACATTGGCGTTGGCGTTAAGATACTCTTCACGCATGGCATCGAGCACGCACAACGGCTTCTGCGTCGTTGCTCCGTTGTCGAGATAGACGAGCGGACGGTCGTAGACGGTGCGCGAAAGGATTGGGAAATCGGCGCGAACCTTGTTTATATCGTACATGATGTTGTTAAGTTGAGATGGTGATGGGGTGAGATGGTGATGGGGTAAGAATTCTCTACTAATTACTTGCAGAGTTTGCAGCCCTCACACTTGCTCAGTTCGCCGCGGAAGCGCTTCTCTACGAGATAGTGAAGGCGGTCGCGCAGCGGTTCGAGCTGTATCTTGTCGATAACCTCGTTGATGAATGCGAACTCGAGGAGCAGCTTTGCCTCCTTCTCGCTGATGCCGCGCTGACGCATGTAGAACAGAGCCGCATCGTTGAGCTGACCCACGGTAGAACCGTGCGAGCACTTCACGTCGTCGGCGTATATCTCGAGCATCGGCTGCGTGTACATTCGTGCTGTCTTCGTGGCGCAAAGGTTCTGGTTCACCTCCTCCGACACGGTGTGCTGTGCGCCATGGCGTACAAGCACTCTGCCTGCGAAGGCTCCCGTCGACTTGTCGTTGAGCACGTACTTGTAGAGTTCGTGACTCGTGCAATGCGACACCTGGTGATCTATCAGCGTGTTGTTGTCCACGTGCTGCGTCTTGTCGGCTATCACGCAGCCGTTGCACCAGCACTCTGCGCCCTCGCCCTTGAGCTGCACGTCGAGGCGGTTGCGCGTCACGCCGTTGTGCAGCGTGATGACGTTATGATTAAATCGCGAGTCGCGCTGCTGCTCCACGTACACGTTCGAGATGCGTGTGTTCTTGTAGTGGGTTTCCTCCATGCAGTAGAGGTCGAGCGATGCATTTGCTCCGACGTAAGCCTCAATCACCTGCGTAGTGAGGAACTGCTGGTCGTCGGCAGCGTGGTCGCAGAAGAGGAACTTGGCGTTGGCACCCTCCTCCATCACGATGAGCACGCGGCGGTTCACCATCATAGCCACGTCCGAGCGCAGTATGTTTATCACCTGCACGGTTTTGTCCACCACGACGTTGCGCTTCACGTGCACGAGCAGTCCGTCCTGCGCCAGCATAGTGTTGAGTGCGGTGATGCCGTCCTCGTCGCTCTTCGCCAGGCGTGCGTAGTGCTGGGCCACGAACTCAGGGTGCGCCTTCGCATATTCGGCAAGCGATGTCACCTCGATGCCTTCGGGCAGGTTCTCCTTGGGCTGCAACGACTGGCGGAACTGGTCATTGACGATGAAGTAGAGCGACGTGCTGAGGTTGGGCACATCGCAGCGGAACGCCTTGTACGGGTCGACCGGCACTTCAAGACGGTTGATGTTCAGTCCGTAGTTGGGCTCGAAGAGCTTGTCTATCGTTGTGTATTTGTATCGCTCCACCTTTCGCGAAGGGAAGCCGAGACGCTCGAAGCTGTTGAAGGCTTCGTCGCGTACAGCGTTCAGCACGTCGGTGCTGTGGGCGCAGATCCGCTCACGACATTCGCGGTAGAGGTCGATGTATTGTTGTTCTGAAGTCATTGTTCTGAGTTTTATTCTTCTTCAAGCTCTGCTTTTATCCAATCGTATCCTCGCTGTTCAATCTCCTTTGCGAGTTCCGGTCCGGCGGTCTTCACGATGCGTCCCTTGTAGAGCACGTGTACGACGTCGGGCTTTATCATGTCGAGGAGTCGCTCGTAGTGGGTGATGACGATAGCCGATGTCTCCGGCGTGTGCATCTTGTTGACACCGTCGGCTACGATGCGCATTGCGTCTACGTCGAGTCCGGAGTCGGTCTCGTCGAGAATGGCGAGCTTCGGTTCGAGCATTGCCATCTGGAAGATCTCGTTGCGCTTCTTCTCGCCACCCGAGAATCCTTCGTTGACAGAACGGCGTGTGAACTTGGAGTCGAGTTCCACTACCTTGCGCTTCTCGTTCATCAGCTTGAGGAAGTCGCCCGCCTTCAGTTCGGGCTGTCCCTGATACTTGCGCTTCTCGTTGACAGCTGCCTTCAGGAAGTTGGTCATCGACACGCCCGGTATCTCCACCGGATACTGGAACGAGAGGAACAGACCTTCGTGCGCACGGTCTTCGGGCTTCATCTCAAGGATGTTCTTGCCGTTGAACCATGCCTCGCCTGCTGTCACCTCATAGAGCGGATTGCCTGTGAGCACGGCGCTGAGCGTTGACTTTCCGGAACCGTTCGGTCCCATGATGGCGTGTATCTCGCCATCGTTTATAGTGAGGTTGATGCCTCTCAGTATTTCCTTGCCAGCGATAGTGGCATGGAGGTTTTTTACTTCTAACATATCGAGTTTTGAGTTTTTATATTAATACGAATCGAGCACGCGACCGAGCTTCATCCGGCGTCGTTCCTTCTTCGTTTCTTGTTTCTTTTCGTCGGCGGGGTCGTATATGCCGAGTGCCATTTCGATGAGCGTGAAGAGGCTGTTGCCGTCGGCTGCAGTAAAGCGGAACGGGAACGTCGCCTTCAGACCTATCTGTATGTTGTGGCGGTGCATGTTGGAGCGCATCCGATATACGTCGGGGCTGCCGTTGCAGGTCGTAGCTACATGTGCCTTGCCGTCGATGGCGAGTGGGAATCCGTACTGGAACTCGAGCGCGAGCGACGAGAAGATGTAGCAGTCTACTCCTACTGCCGGCGCTGCGCTCACACGCGGCAGACTTATTGTGCTGTTGCGCTCGTAGCTGTCGTCAGCATTCCATCCGCTCATGCTGCTCCGCACGTGCCGACCGGCTACGTTGATGTTGGTCATGAGCGAGGCGTAGGGCTGCAGGGCGAAGCGTTTGCTCAGGGGATAGTAGCGTGCGCCGAGCACTATGTTCTGCATTGTGGCGTCCACTTTGCTGCCGAACCATTGTACGGTCTCGGCGTTGTAGCCACCTACGACGGAGAAGTGCTGCTGCGGCAGGTAGTATTCGAGCATCACGTTACATTGGGGCGAGGCGAACGCTGCGGTGTTGCCTGCGTCGCGTGGCGAACGTTCTACGCTTGCCGTCGTGGGGCACGAGAGGTTCATGCCTGCTATCACCGCCCAACGGCGCGACACGTCATCGTCGCCTGCGAAGGCCGTGGCGGCACAGGCTGCGAGAGCTGCTGTGGCGGTCATTATCCTGCGGAACATATATTGAGTTTTGAGTTTTGAATTCAAAATCCTATCCCACTGTTCCCTCAAGCGACACACTGAGCAGCTTCTGCGCCTCGACAGCGAACTCCATAGGCAGCTTGTTGAGCACGTCCTTGGCGTATCCGTTCACGATGAGACCCACGGCTTGCTCGGTGGGTATGCCGCGCTGGTTGCAGTAGAAGAGCTGGTCTTCCGAAATCTTCGATGTCGTAGCCTCGTGCTCCACTATCGCCGTGTCGTTGTGTATGTCCATGTAGGGGAAGGTGTGCGCTCCGCAGTCGGAACCGAGCAGCAGCGAGTCGCACGACGAGTAGTTGCGTGCGTTGTCGGCGTTGCTTGTGGCGCGCACCAGTCCGCGGTACGAGTTCTGGCTGTGTCCGGCTGAGATGCCCTTCGATATGATTGTCGACTTGGTGTTCTTGCCCATGTGTATCATCTTCGTGCCGGTGTCTGCCTCCTGGTAGTTGTTGGTGACGGCTACGGAGTAGAACTCCGCCTGCGAACCGTCGCCGCGCAGCACGCACGAGGGGTACTTCCATGTGATGGCAGATCCGGTCTCCACCTGCGTCCACGAAAGTTTGCTGTTCGCCCCGCGCAGGTGCCCTCGCTTCGTCACTAAGTTCAGCACGCCGCCGCGCCCTTCGGCATCGCCCGGATACCAGTTTTGTACCGTACTGTACTTCACCTCTGCGTTTTCGTTCACCACGATTTCCACAATGGCTGCATGCAACTGGTTCTCGTCGCGCATCGGTGCCGTACAACCTTCCAGATAGGACACATAGCCCCCGTCGTCGGCAATGATGAGTGTGCGCTCAAACTGACCCGTATTGCGTGCGTTGATGCGGAAGTAGGAGCTTAGCTCCATCGGGCAGCGCACGCCCTTGGGTATGTAGACGAACGAGCCGTCGGAGAAGACGGCACTGTTGAGTGCTGCGAAGAAGTTGTCGCGGTAGGGAACCACGCTTCCCAAGTACTCACGCACGAGGTCGGGATGGTTCTTTATGGCATCGCCGATTGAGCAGAAGATGATGCCTTTCTCGGCAAGGTGCTGCGAGAAGGTGGTCTTCACGCTGACAGAGTCCATGATGGCATCTACCGCCACACCGCTCAGCGCAAGGCGTTCTTCGAGCGGTATGCCGAGCTTGTCGAATGTCTTCATCAGCTCCGGGTCTATCTCCTTCTTCTCGTCCTGCTTTTTCTTGGCGAGCGGGTCGGCGTAGTACGAAATCGCCTGATAGTCGATCTCGGGCACGTGCACGTGGCCCCACTTCGGTTCCTTCATCGTCTGCCAGTGGCGGAATGCCTGCAGACGGAACTCGAGCATCCAGTCGGGTTCGCCCTTCTTGCTTGAGATGAGTCGCACAACGTCCTCGTTGAGTCCTTTCTCTATGATGTCTGTATGCACGTCGGTGGTGAAGCCGTACTCGTATTTCTGCTCTGCCACCTGGCGTACATAAGCGTTTTTTGTATCTTTAGTTTCCATTTTCGTATATAAAAGTAGAGGGGAGAATGGCGGATTGCGTTCGCCGTCCGATCGGGTTGCGTTCGCCGTCTGATCGGGTTGCGTTCGGTGCACGATGACACAACCTGCACTTTCAGGTTGCAGAACATCGGTATGCCTTCTCCTTAATAAATGCAAAATTACGAATAATGCGTTGATTATTCGAAGAAAACGCTGCTTTTTTGAACCTAAAGGTTCATTTCCTTCGATAGTATGTTCTCCAGTTTCTCTGCCGAGAGCCTCAACTGGAACTCGCCGTTGATGGCTACGCTGATGCCGCCCGTCTCCTCCGACACCACGATGGCGATGCTGTCGGAGTCTTGCGAGATGCCGAGCGCAGCGCGGTGGCGCAGACCGAGTTCCTTCGGTATGTCGTGGCTGTGCGACACGGGCAGGATGCAGCCGGCGGCGCGTATGCGCTTGCCGACGATGATCATGGCTCCGTCGTGCAAGGGCGAGTTCTTGAAGAAGATGTTCTCGATGAGTCGCTGGTTGATACGTGCGTCGATCACGTCGCCCGTGTCGACAATATCGTCGAGGCGTATGCCGCGCTCTATGACGATGAGCGCGCCCACCTTGCCGCGCGAGAGGTCGATGCACGCCATGACGATGGGCATGATGGTCTCCTTGTCGACCACCTTCTCCTTGCTGCTCACGAAGAAGCGGGCGAAGGCACGGAAACGCTGGTGCGCACCGAGCGAGTAGAGGAAGCGGCGTATCTCTTCCTGGAAGAGCACGATGATGCCGATTACACCCACCGACACCAGCTTGTCGAGAATGGCTCCGAGCAGGCGCATCTCGAGCACCTGACTCACAAAGAGCCACACGAGCACGAACACGATGATGCCGATGAAGACGTTGAGCGAGCGGCTCTCCTTCATCAGACGATAGATGTAGTAGAGTATCAATGCGACAAGAAATATGTCGATGATGTCTTTTATTCCGAAGTCGAACATGTTGTAAGTTTTGAATGTTGAGTGTTATCCTAATTGCTGCACAATTCGGATGGCTTCAAAGGCTTCTTTCACGTCGTGTACACGCAGTATCGAAGCACCTTTCTGCAGCGATACGGTGTGCAGCACGGTGGTGCCGTTGAGTGCCGTGGTGGGGTCGCCACCGATAAGCTTGTATATCATACTCTTGCGCGACACGCCGACGAGCACGGGCAGGTCGAGTTCGAGCAGGCGCTCCGCCCTGTTCATTATCTCGTAGTTCTGTGCGAGTGTCTTGCCGAAGCCGTAGCCGGGGTCGAGGATGATGTCTTTCGCACCGAGGTCGCGCAGACGCTGCACCTCCGCCGCGAAGTTCTGCATCATCTTCTCCAATTTGGGCTGCACCGACATCAGTATGTACGGCACGCCGAGCTGCGCCACGGTCTGGAACATGTCGCCTTCTTCGTGTATCTCCTTGCCCACGATGCCCGTTATGCCACCCTCCGACACATCATTGATGATGTCGGCACCGAACTCCTCCACGCATCTGCGAGCCACGAGCGGGCGATAGGTGTCTACCGACACGATGGCGTCGGGCTGCTCGCGGCGCACTGTCTGCAGGGCGTGCTTCAGACGCTCGGTCTCCTCCTCAAGGCTCACCTCGTCGGCACCAGGGCGTGTGGAGAACGCTCCCACGTCGATGATGCGTCCGCCTTCGGCTACTATCTGGTTGGCACGATCGGCTATCTCTGCCTCCGTCTGCTTGCGCGAACCGCTGTAGAACGAATCTGGCGTGGCGTTCAGTATGCCCATCACCAAGGGCTGTGAGAGGTCGAGCAGTCTGCCTCGCACATTTATTGTATATTGCATATATGCTTGATAATTTGTTAATAACAAAACACAAAATACGCAATAAATATCCGAATATCCAAACATTTTTAACAAAAACAATTGTAGGTTTAAAGTATTTTATGTAAATTTGCGCCATAACATTAACCTATACTAACACAAACAATTATGAAAAAGGTATTATTAACACTCGCTTGTGCGATGACAAGTTTGTTCGCATCAGCGCAGGCAAAGACTGCTGCAGTCGGTCTTAACCTTAACTATGGTACAGAAATCGAGTCTCTCGGCCTTGGTGTCAAGGGTTCTTACTGCTTCACGGACCACATTCGTGGCGAGGCTTCGTTCAACTACTTATTCCCGAAAAACCACTTCACAATGTGGGAAATCAACGCTAACGCTCACTACTTGTTCAACATTGGTGACAAGTTCAAGGTATATCCGCTCGTAGGTCTGACATATGTACATGGACACTGGAACAACAAATACAGCGTAGGTGGCGGTGGCAACTTCGGTGATGGCGATTGGGGCTGGGGTGCTACTATGAGAAAGGCAAACGGCGAGATAACCGTTAAAGAGAACAATACTGGCAAGTTCGGCGTGAACCTCGGTGGCGGTGCCCAGTACGACCTGACAGACAACCTCATGCTCAACTTCGAGGTGAAGTATAGTCTCGTGAGCGACTTGGACCAGTGCGTCATCAGTCTCGGTGCTGCATACAAGTTCTAAACAAATACACACATAATCATAAACGAAAGAGGGGCACACGCTCCTCTTTTTTAATACACCCACTCCCCACAAGCTGCACCTCAACAATAAAAAACAGCAAGCTTATTTTGCATTTTCTTCGGTTTGCACTACCTTTGCACCGATAAATGCATCTATAAAAGCAAGAAGCAAAATGGAAATATCCGAACTTTACGAAATCTTTAAGCAACACCCCGTTGTGACAACCGACAGCCGCGACTGCCCTGCCGGTTCGCTGTTCTTCGCTCTGAAGGGCGCATCGTTCAACGGCAACAAGTTTGCAGCAGCAGCCTTGGAGAAGGGCTGCGCCTACGCCGTGGTTGACGAAGCGGAGTATGCCGTTGAGGGCGACGACCGCTTCATCCTCGTCGACGACTGCCTGCACACGCTGCAGCAGCTGGCACGCTATCACCGCCGTGCCCTCGGCACACCGATAATCGGCATCACCGGCACCAACGGCAAGACAACAACAAAGGAACTGACGGCTGCGGTGTTGCTGCAGAAAGATAACGTGCTCTACTCCGAGGGCAACTTCAACAACGACATCGGCGTGCCGAAGACGTTGCTGCGTCTGAACGCCGAGCACGACATCGCGGTCGTAGAGATGGGCGCGTCGCACCCTGGCGACATCAAGACGCTGGTGGAGATAGTTGAGCCCGACTATGCGCTCATCACAAACGTGGGACGTGCACATCTGCAGGGCTTCGGCTCGTTCGAGGGCGTGATACGTACCAAGGGCGAACTGTACGACTTCGTGCGCTCGGCTGCCGCAGGCGAGAACGATGCCTACGCCATACGCGAGGTGGAACGCCCACGCTGCGTGTTCATCGACAACGATAACCCACACCTCAACGGCATCGCTACAGGGCTGAACCTTGTACGCTACGGCATCAACGCCGCCGACAACCTGTACGTTACAGCCGCAGACGTGAAGAGCGAGCCTATGCTCAGCTTCGCGTGGACAGCGGAGGGAAAGGCTGCGCACCACGTGGAGAGCCAGCTCATCGGTGCTTACAACATCACGAACATGCTCGCTGCCATCGCCATCGGCACATACTTCGGTGTGGAGGCAGAGCGCATCGACGCAGCACTTACCGGCTATGCGCCGAGCAACAACCGCTCGCAGTTTGAGCAGACTGCCGACAACCGTCTCATTGTCGACGCTTATAATGCCAATCCGACGAGCATGGCTGCGGCACTGAACAACTTCGAGGCTATCAATGCCGACCATAAGATGGCTATCATCGGCGACATGAAGGAGCTGGGCAGCGTGAGCCACGACGAGCATCAACGCATCGTAGACCAGCTCAGCCGCATGACACTCGAGGAGGTGTGGCTCGTGGGTTCGGAGTTTGAACATACAACAACTCCTGCCACGTTCCGCAAGTTTGAGAACGTAGCAGGAGTGAAGGAAGCAATTGCTACCGAAAAGCCGCAAGGCAGATATATTCTTATCAAGGGAAGCAACGGCACACGCCTGTTCGAGCTTCCAGAGTTATTATAGGAGGTATGGGCATTCTTGCCCATACCCACACCCCTACATTTTATACTTTCCGCCGGTTATTGTCTCCAGGTCGAACGCCTTATACACGAGTTCGCAACCATCGTAGTTGTGTTCGCCCTCGCCCTGCGGAAAACTTGTGCAGACAGGATTGGGCTTCGTGCCCCATTTAGTAAGCGTTTCCTCATAGAAGAAGGCTATTCTGCCATCGGCTTGCAGATCCATACTACTGTAGAGCGATACCGTGGTACTCACCTGATAGCAGCCGTCCCAACCCTCGGCTAAGGCTTTCACGTTGCACATATCCGCCTCATCAGCCAACTCCTTGTAGAATATGCTCACGTTGTTGCGCCCCGTGCCTGTTGGTACCGACTGCAACACAACGTGCAGCTGTCTGCCGTCGCTGCTGCGCACGGCTGGCACAATGAGCATCTCGCCGTTCGTGGGGTTGGTACTCGGCGCGAGAGCCAATCCGCTCATCGTAGCCTTCGTCTGCTCCTCCCACGAGCCTTCACCCATAGCTGCGTTGCTATAGGTGTATATGTTAAGCAGTCTGCAGCCAGAGGCGCGGCTTGTTATGATGACACGACCGTCGGGCAACTCCTCACACTTCGGTTCGTCGCCGTCGGGCACGGGCAGAGCAGCCGCGCCGCCGAGAGCGTGCCATGTGCGTCCGAAGTCATCGGAATAGATCACGCGATTGCCGTTGGGACGCGCTGCGAGTGCAGCGTAGATGCGATAGTAGTCGCCTACCTTCACCACCCTACTCTGGAATATCTTTCCACCACCGATAAAAGCAGCATCCAGCGGATTGCCCCCGTCGAACAAGCCATATATCGCTTCGGTCTGATCGATGGGCTTCTGCCATGTCAAGCCACCGTCCGTGCTGCGTATTGCAGCAATGAGGTTAGGGTTCCGGCGGTTGGTGCTCGCCTTGCCGTACACCGTGCAGCCGGCAACAGCCATGATGAGCACTTCGTTGCGCTCGCGATCCATCACGATAGCAGGGTCGCCATAGGCAGCAGCCATCGGTGTCTTGACATTGTTGATGAGCGATGCGTCGCCACAAGCCACGTCAATCTCACGCTCGCTCCACGTTCTGCCGTTGTCGTCGCTCAGTTTCACCACGCAGTCGACACGTCCGTAACCTGGGTCGGTGCCGCAGACGAGGCGTGCCGCACTCGCTATGAGTCTGCCGCCATTGCCGCAGGTGATACCCGGAATGCGATAAGGCGGAACATCGATGCCGCCCTTCGCCGTACTGAACAGCACAGTGCCATCAGCGTAGGCTGCAACGGTGAGCAACAACATGCCAAGAGAGAATAGAACGTTCTTCATTGTAGTTTGTTTTACTCTTTATCCCTTTACTTTTTTACTCCTTTACTTTTTACTCTTTTACTTTTAAAATATATGCTTTTGTGAGTGCGTGGTATGGGCAAGATGCCCATACCTCCTACTTTTTACTCTTTTACTTTTT
>OOIG01002884.1_pt1 | contig 11023 bp, 2 predicted proteins | sample 1692091 | NCBI WGS metagenome assembly OOIG01 (sample SAMN06348188, study PRJEB24527) | human gut metagenome | biome: human gut; feature: ankylosing spondylitis patient; material: feces | host: Homo sapiens | place: China | collected 2015-10
ATATCAAAAAGAATGGAAAGACCTTACTGATGAAGAGCTTGATAAGGCTGGCGTAAAGGATGAAAAAACATATAATGTATTCCATAAGAATTTTATCAAGTACAAAAATTGGCTTGGTGATGAAAATACAGAAGGTTCACTTTTACATAAATTAAAAGAGTTAAATGCACAGGTTGACGAACTTGAAACTCAGAAGAAACCATATGACGATGTAATGACAGATATGAATACTCATTCTGAACTCAATGATCCGCAATTTGGATTGACAGATAAAGAATATACTGCTGTCATGAATATTGTTCGTATGGGAGATTATACAAACAATAATATCTTTACTACTTCTCTTGATGACGCAATCACATCTTACGAACATTGCGAAGAATTATATCAAGATGGATTAAAACGTATCTCTGAAACTTCTCAACCACAATATCAGATTGAGACTTCTCTCGATAACATTCTTTCATTAAATGAATACGCAGACGTAAATTCAGATAATAAACAAGGTTGGCATAATCAGTTTACGGTCGGTAACTTTATTCGAGTTGGCTTGCGTGATGATTATGCAGTTAAGTTAAGATTATTGACAATTGCATATAATCCTTGCACAAAAAGTTCGGAAATTAGCGTGACGTATACTAACATGATCACGAGTCTAACAGGTAGGGATGATTTCTCTTATCTGTTTGACGATACTGCTGCTTCGCAGAAAAATAGTATTTCTGTCGGAACAGGCGATTCCAAAGATTCTGTTGAATATATGACTAATATGCTCCAGAGAATGACGAACAGTTCCTTATTTGGAAATGCAGTGAACAATAGTGTACAAAATGTATTAAGTGATCAAGGAACAATTAACAAACTGTTTGGAGATTATCTGAATTATAAAGTAATTAATGTCGGGAACATCACAGGTGATAAGGCTGAGTTTAATGAGTTGTTTAGCAAATATATTAACTCAGAATATATTGCTGCTAATTCGGCTGATATTAAAAAGTTAAATACAGACGTTGCCAATATTAACTCTGCAATCATCGGTGCTTCTTCTACAGAAACGGGTATCGTATTCAACCTATCCTCAGCAAATGCTAAATTTGATTCTGCATGGATCATTAATGGTATCGCAGGGAAAATGACAATCGGTGACTTAGCCGCAGGCGATATTACAATCTCTGATACAATGCGCATCTTATCGGAGAATGGCAACTTTATCATGAACGGCTCAGCTATGCAGTTTTTAGATACTGAAGGCAATGTTGGAATTCAAATTGGTTATGATACGAACAAGAATCCAAGCATTATCATCAAAGACAATAAAGGCGTAACAGTTATGACAAGTCAAGGCATTACTAAGGATGCGATTGCTGATGGATTGATTGTGAATAATATGCTTGGAGATAAGTCTGTTTCTAAAGATAAGCTGAACTTTCCTATCGTTGAGGCGAATGAACAAGGTGGTGTTGATATTACACAGATTTATGATGGCAAAGGCGGTTTGTGGGGAGTAGAGTATACGACATTTAAGGAAAGCGTAAATAGTACATTGGATGATTTTGATTCTCAAATGAATGAGATGGGTTATAATATCATTCTTACTTCTTCTACAGGAGCAAGGCTTGGTGTGGACGGAACATCTACATTGAGTATCACATTGACAAAAAATGGTACAGATGTAACAAACGAATGGTCAGAAAATCACTTTGAATGGTGTAGAAAATCATCTGATTTAGATGGAGATACTTATTGGAATGAACAGCACTCTGGTATGAAAAGTGTTGTTGTAAATAGACAAGATATTATGAATGGAGCGACTTTTGGTTGCTCTTTTGTTGTTGATGGAGAAACATTGGCAACTACTTTAAATTAAGGAGGAAAATTATATGGGAAAAGTGCTTGCCTATGGCGAGATTACAATTACAGACCTAACAGATGGGAAGCAGATACAAGCATATGTGACATCGAACCAAACAAATTTTGTATCATACGATCCCAATACAACTACAAAATATAACCCTGACTGGTCAGCAAGTAAATTGGTACTTACGCCAGTCATTTTTATTGATAATAAACAGGTGTCATTAACTCAGACTGGGCTAAGCATTACTTGGCAGAGAAAGGTTGGATCAGCAGCATCTACAAATATTGTCACAGGAGAAAATGTATCTAGTGGAGTGTTAAGTGTTAGCAAAAGTATGTTAGTACCGAATAGTTCAGAAATGATCACTTATATTTGTAGTATCGCTTATACCGATCCAGACACACAAATTAAAGCAGAAACAAGATGTCAGATGTCCTTTACTCTGGTGAAACAAGCTACTGAATTATCCGACTGTAGCATTACTGGAGATACGACATTTAAATACAATGGAGATGGAGCAATTACTTCTGCTTCTTCTATCACATTAACTGCTGTGTTAACAAATACTTCTGTAAAACAATGGCAGTATAAAAAATCAGATGGAACATTCGCTGCTTATCCTAGCGCTGGCACAACTACTACTCTTACTGTAAATCACAATGATGCAGTGTTTGTAAATGATGTGGCAGTTATTAAATTACTTACAAATGATGATAATGTTTATGATATTCATCAGATTGTTAAGTTAAGGGACGGAGCGGCAGGTAAGGATGTTTATAGTTGTGTATTAAGTAATGATACACAATCTGTGCCTTGTAACGCCAATGGCGGATTATATAGTTCATCTCTTACAGGTGCTGATACTACAATTACTATCTACAAAGGTGGAGTTGACGACTCAGCAAACTGGACTATCAAAGCTACTCCAAGTAATGGTATCACAGGTACATGGGATGGAGACACAAGAAAATATACTGTTACAGGAATTACTGTTGATTCTGGCTATGTTGAATTTGTATGTACTAAATCAGGTCAGGCAAATATTACAAAAAGATTTTCTTTAAATAAAGACAGATCTGGTAGTGATGCAACTATTTATCAGGTAACAGCTGAAAGTAATATTCTTAAACTAAATGCTTCTAATGTACTTAGCCCAGCACAGGCTAAGTTCAGTGCCTATAAGAGAATTGGAAATACTACAGCTGCAACAGCTTATTCTGGTAGATTTAAAATCTCTGAAAGCACAGATGGAAATACATATACGGTTAAATACACATCAAGTTCTGATCAAAGCAGTGTAAATTATACGCCTTCTAACACGAGTATTAAGACAATCAAAGCAGAATTATATGCTTCTGGTGGTACAACTACGTTATTAGATACTCAGACCGTAACAATTATTGCGGATGGTAAAAATGGTGGGAATGGTAAAGATGGTACTTCTGCTGTAAGTACAGTTCTTGGGAATTACAGCGAAGTAATTCCTTGCAACCCTAATGGAACTGCCAGTGCAGCTAAAGATATTACAATTCCATATTCTTGCTATAAAGGGACAACAAGAATTGCAGGCAAGGCTACTGTAGGAACATTACCAAGTGGAGTGACTGTAAAATCCAATACAGATGCAACTGCTTCTGCTGAAGGATCAATTATCTTAGCTGTTGCTAGTGGTGCTTCTTTAGCAAATGCCATGAGTGGAGATATTACTATTTCTATCGTTGCAGAAGGATTAACATCTACGCATAAATTTAATTGGAGCAAAAATACGAAAGCTACGAATGGTGTAAATGCTGTATTGTTTCAGGCTTATGCTCCTAATGGAAGCCATATCATCAATGGCGAGAACACGGTTTTATTACAAACGACATTAACAAATGGTACAACCACTGTCACTTCTGGTGTTACATATCAATGGAGCAAATATGTTAGCGGAGCTTATCAGAATATCGCAAGTGCTACGTCTGCGAATTTAACAGTAACGCCTAGCATGGTAGATTCTGTTGCTTCGTTCAGATGTAATGCTGTTTATGGTGGTAAGACATATTCTGCATATGTTAGTGTTATTGATCAGAGCGATCCATGTTCAATTAATGTATTGAGTTCTTTAGGAGATCAGTTGATTAACGGACAGGGTGCAGGTGCTTTATATGTAATCGTTACAAGAAACGGAAAAGAAATTGATACATTGAAATCTACAACATTCTCTACTTCTGCTCCTACAAAGCCTGCAAGTGGAGATTTTTATTATAAAGTAGATGCTTCTGCTAAAACAGTTACTTTAATGAAATATAATGGAACGGCTTGGTCAGCAGCTACTGGCAACGATCTTCCAAAATATACTTACAATTGGACTCGAAGAGATAAAAAAGGGGTTGAATTAGACACAGCTTCTAATTATGCATCTGGAAAAGCAATTTTCTTAGATTCATCTGTTGTAAATGGGAAAATGATTTTCGGCTGTGAAGTCGTTGACGATAGTGAATAGGCAATAATGTCAGGGCGTACATTATTGTCTTTTTTTAATGTACGCCCAATTATCGTTAAGGAGGAAATATTTGAATGGGTAAAACTTTAGGCTATGGTGAGATTACTGTTGCCAACGTGACAGAACCTTTCACAGTCATGTTAACAAACGAAGCACAGCAATTCGCTACAGATTCAAATAGAAAAGTAACTTCCGCACAAAGTTACTATACAGACATTATTGTTATTCGTGGTAGTCAGGAGCGGACTGATTACACAATTGGAAATATTACTTCTGGTAGTGGGATTACTGTCAGTAAAAACAGTAAAAGAGTTACGTTTAGTGTTAGTGCTGGTACTACTATCGGTGCCGATGCAGGAGTAATTGAGATTCCTATTACGCTTGATGGGCAGACTGTTAAGAAACAGTTTTCTTGGAGTTGTGGGAAACAAGGACCTCAAGGTGTTAAAGGTCAAGATGGGAATAGTTTTGCTTGGAATATGTTAAGTGAAACAAATTGTGGTAAAAAACATTGGGGAACAGAGTCTTCTGGCGGAAAATATTCTGTTGAAGATTTTATTACAGAAGATAATATCGATGCTGTAAAACTAATTTGTACTGAGGCTATATCTACATCAAATTGGTCTTATGTTTCATTTAAAGATATTAAGATGTTGAAACAACTGAAACCATCTACAAAATATACATTAAGTTACGATATTAAAGCAAACAGATCAGGAGCTATAAGTCACTCTATATGTAAAGGAGATGTAAGTAATTTTTGCACTAATACTGTCGTTGTAAACAATATAATTGGGAATGAAACGTGGCAACACATCTCAGTAGTTTTAACTACGAACGATTTAAAAACAACACCTACAAACGAAATTCTATATCTAGGCAGAAATGCTTTAAGTAAAGTAGGTTATTCTATCATCAAAAATCTCAAACTAGTTGAAGGAGATATCGACACTCCTTGGAGTCCATCTCAATCAGATATCGAAGGAAAAGGCGTTGTAGAAACAGTTCAATACTACTTAGCAACATCTCAAGCCTCTGGAGTAACTTCTTCTACTTCTGGTTGGAGTACAGACATTACAACTCAAAAACTAACTGCTGATAAAAAGTATTTATGGAACTGTTATCAGACAAAATATAGTGATGGCACGAGTGAACCTATCAGCACACCTAAGGTTATTGGTGTATATGGAGATAAGGGTCAAAATGCCAAAAACCTCTCTATCACACCTTCATCTCAATACTTCAAGTCTACAGATGGTGGAAAGACATTTGCACCAAACACAATTACGATCAAACCTACTATTCAAGGCGAAATCAGCTTTGGTAAATGGCAATACAGTATTGATGGCGGAGTGAGCTTCGCTGATATTGTGAGTGGACAAAAAGGCTTGACGATCAATAATAACGTGTTAACTGTTAGCAAAGATAGTAGCCTATATAGTGACGGTGTTACTATGGTTACTTTCAGAGCTGTTGCCAACGATAGTAGTTTTTATGATACGTGTAGTATTGCTAAGATTTATGACGTGAGTGATATTGGTGATGGTAGGAATTTGCTGACTGGGGTTTCTTCTTATACCAAAGACACACCTTTTGAGAAAACAGATTCAAGAGCAGATGGGTGGACTATGTATCAAAATATTATTACCTCTATCGAACTTGAAGCTGGCAAAAAATATGTACTACAAGCAAAGACTGATGGAAATTGGGCTGCTAATCATGACACAAATGGACAAGATCCATCTAAAAAACTGGTGACGCTATGGTTATGTAGTGATAAAACGAATAACTGTTTTGATATGCGACAAGGATATGCTGTATTTACACCAACTGTTACAGCTAAATATAAATTAAGAGTTAATCAATATTCGAACGGAACAGATGCTTACACTATTCATTTGTGGGATATTAAACTTGAAAAGGGTTCTTCTCCTACTGGTTGGACGCCTGCTCCAGAGGATCTTCAAACAGCGATTTTATCTACCAAATCAGAGATCTCTGATGTGAGTTTAAAGGTGGATAAAAACAAGCAAGCCATTGAACAAAGAGTAGAAAAGACTACTTATCAGCAAGATTTGAACTTGGTTAAAGGTGATATTAGCAAAGCGAATGAAGGACTGAATAAGTGGAGATATGAGATTTATCCTAAGAGTTTGTTTACGGATAAGCCAGAGGATCAGAGAAAAATCAGTCTAGACGTATTCGCCAGAAATAAAAATATTATACCAACTCAAAGTATATTATTAGATGACACAAAACTCGGTTACTTTAATTACGATGATAATTACATTGGTTACGCAGTAACATTTGTTAAAATGTCCGAAGCTACCAAATTAGAAACAACATTTGTCCATGATGATGCAGGATCGTTTTATTTAAACGGGAAATTAATATGTACAAATGGCACAAATAATTTTTATAGTAGTGCAACACCTGATACTGTTTCATGTACGTTAGTAAAAGGATGGAACTGTTTAGAGGTTGTAATAAATGAAGGTGCTGGAAGCGAAGGATTTAAATTTGGAACAGTATTATCTCAATTAAGCACCTGTCAGCTAATGAACTGTTACTATGCAATGGTTACTGGGCGTGAAAGTCAGATTACTAATACATTAGTCCAGAATACCATTGATATTGAAGGTGTTAGTACAAAGGTTGGTAAGGTCACAAGTATAATTGGCGAAAATGGTGAGAATTTTACCGACTTTAAGAATGACTACAGTGATTTTAAACAGACGATGAATGGATTTAAAACTACTGTTGGTCAAACTTATGTGACCAAGGATGATTTTAATGGACTTGAGATTGGTGGAAGGAATTTGTTGCTGTATTCTCAAACTGTTAGAGCACATAATGATTATTATAACGTTGGTTGGTTAACAGACGAAGTCGAAACATTTAACGGATGCCCTGTATGGTCGGTTAAAAATCAATGGGGAAAGTTGGGATGGTCGTTCAAATCGCATGTTATTGATAGGGGATTGGTTAAAGTTGGAGATACACTGACATACTCTCTATACGCCAAAACAAATAACGCATCTGGAAAAAGAATTGCATGTTCGTACCGATTCAAAGGAAACGCACAGGGTTATTGGTTCAATGATTCAGCTTTTAATGTTGATACAAGTTGGGCAAGATATTCTGTTACATTTACAGTTACAAAAGATATGCTGGCAACTGATACATATATGAACGAAATTGGGTTCGGAGAAACAGCTTCTATGTCTGGAGACGATAAAGTATATTACGCATGCCCTAAACTTGAGCGTGGAACAAAAGCAACAGACTATACACCAGCTCCTGAAGACAATGAAATTAATGGTCAGAACTTAGTAAGTAATCTTCCTTCTAATTGGGAACAAGGTGGAATTAATGGCGGACAAGCTGTGGGTTCTACATATGCTTCTATTAAATCTTCAACCGCTTATCGGATTCGTATTAAAGACATATTTTCCGTATCTGGTAACATAACTGTTAGTGCTGGTGGTACAACAACAAATTCATCAAAGGAAACTCTATCTTTTTACGGAACATTGTATGATGCAAAAAAGGGTTTACTTCGTGAAACTGGTTGGAAATCATTTCCTAGTACAATTAATTGTGGTGATGCCAAATATATGTCTATCATCTTACGATGGGGAGATGGCACAAAAACACAAATTGCTCCTTCCGACATTTCACAAATTTGTCTAAAGATTGAGCGTGGTACTTCTGCTACGCCATTCACACTAGCGCCTGAAGATGTTAACGGGAAGATCGTGAATGTAGAAACTATTGCTAATCAGACCGCTGATAAATTCAGTTGGATTGTCAAAAGCGGTACAAGTTCAAGTAATTTCGAAATTACTGATAGATTAATGAATCTTGTATCAGCAAACATTAATCTTGATGGTATTGTAAGCTTTATGAATACTGCTAAAGGAGATGGCAGAAAGAATCTATATAATCTAGATTACTCTAGTTTTGAAAATGTTGCCTCACAAAAAGATGCTATATGCTACGCAAAAGATAACGGTGTAACTTCTGTCAGCATTGATAGTTCGGTATCTTATGATGGAAATAAATCTCTTAAAATCAGTTATACTACTGCAAATTTAAACTCAAGTACAACACCTTTGTATTTAGGAAGTTCTGCAAATAATTACGGTTGTGTAAAAATACAAGCAGGTAAACAATACCTACTTTCTTGTTATGTAAAATCAGATTCTACTACGGGACTGTTCATGATAGATATTCAGGGGCATGATACTCCAGACACTAAAACAGATGGACTTTATCTATCTAACATTGATCCGAGAAAATTACCAGGAAGTTCTACTGGTGTTAATCTAAGTACGGATTGGCAACGAGCTGTTTGTGCAATAAAAGTCGCAGATAATGCAACTGGATTATACTGGTCTGTAGTTCCTCTTATCTGGGGTAGACCAAGCAGTTCTAGTGCGCCCCAAACTTTTAATGTATGGGTAGATTGCATCATGTTGGAAGAGGTTGATTCTATTTCAAATGAACCTGGTACTTACATATTCGACAAGGAAACCATTATAGATGGTGGAAGTATTAAAACCGATACTATTACTGGTAATCAAATTTTGGCTGGTTCTATCACGGCAGATAAAATCGCAACAGATGCCATTAAATCTCACAACTACATCTCTTCTGGTGGTACGCAGGGATCATTCTTAAATCTGGGTGATGGTAGCTTTACAAGTCCTAATTTGAGTTGGGATTCAAATGGTAATTTGATTGCCAAGAATGCTAACTTGAGTGGAAAGATTACGGCTACAGATGGTAGCATTGGTAAATTTAAAATCACAGATCAATGGCTAGTCACTGGTTCTGGTAGCACATGTGCAGGATTGGGTGGAAGCGATCAAGCTTTTTGGGCAGGGGCTGCAAATAGTACAGTTGCGCCATTTAGAGTTGGATACGATGGAAGCTTTACATCTAGCAATGCAGACATCTCCGGAAAAATTACTGCTACGAATGGCAAGATTGGTCGCTATGATATTACGTCAACATATCTGATGACAAACAGCGGAAGCAATGCATCTGGTATCGGCGGTAATCAAGCATTTTGGGCTGGTGCTGAAGATAGCAATTCTGCTCCTTTTAGAGTTGGGTATGATGGAGTTTTGTGGGCAGAAAATGCCGCCATAAGAGGAAGTATCGAAACTGGAAATTTAGGAGATGAAGGAGATACTGTCTCTATAATAAACGGACATATAGGAATACAAGGTACGTCAAATAATGTTGAAATTTATTCAACTGGATTTAAATTTGGTATTGATGGGGACTATTATTTAGAATCTGTTTCTGATGGTGTCAAATGTTATCGAAATTTATATGCAACGGATTTAAAGGCAAGTGGATGGCTATACGCAGGCGAAGTTCATTCGTCAAGTGCAGTTGTAATTGCTTCAGATAGTGAATCTTTTTATTGGGCGCATGGGTACCAAATTGCTAGAGGAACATCGTGGGGTGGCGTCTGTGTAGGAGATGATAGTCAACAATTGCGACTTTATGGTTCGTCTATCTGGGCAGCACATGGAATTTCTACTTCAGATGAAAATCTTAAAGAAAACTTCACAACACTTGATCAATACGAAGATTTCTATATGAATTTGAACCCTATAGGGTTCAATTACATCGGAGATTACGATGGTAAGAAAACTCATTTTGGATTCGGAGCACATAAAACAGAGGATATTTTAGAATCCGAAGGATATGATGCCGATAAATTCGCTGTCGTAACACACAGACCACTTGTACAAGAAGATATTGAAAAGCGTTTTGGTAAAGATGTCGAAGTCGATATTAAAACGGAATATGGTGTTTCTTATACAGAATTTATTGCATTAAATACCCATATGATTCAAAAGACACGAAGAGAACTTACCAAAGTCAAACAAGAAAAAGCAGACCTAGAAGCTCAATTACAAGCAATCGAAGCAAAACTTGGGCTTTAAGAACGGATAAACAACTAAATAAAACATAAATTTGATCGTACATAGAGCAGTTTTCGGACTGCTCTTTTTGTATGCTCAAAAACAGAAAGAAAGGTGAAATACATATGGTATACACAGTTAAATTAGATAGCTCTGACGACAAAGTATTTAATCTTATGCAGTTTAATAGCATGACTTTTGATATGGAATGTAAACTTGTCGTTTGCACAGATGATCTAAAAACGGTTAAATCAGCATTTACAAATTTTAAAACATTAGACATCTACAGAGATGATGTGCAGATTGCAACCTATACATGTTTTAACAATTATAAAGAAATCTCTTTACAGCAAGGATTATATAACAACACAAATGGAGAATGGGAAGATGCGCTGATCGTATCTCTTACAAGAGCAAATATTGTAGAACAGGTACAGCGACTTGATGAAAAAGTCAATCAGGTTGTTGATATTAATACCTTGACTCTTGACGAGTACAAGAACTATTTACAGGAGAAAAACAAAGCTGCTCTCGCTGAGTTCTTAGCAAGTCAGAGTGTAGAATTCAATGGTAAGCCTTATGGAGTATCTGAAGAAGATCAGAATGAAATGGCTCTGAACTTTATGCAATATCAAGCTCTTACTACTGCTGGTCAGCAAGTAACTCTTGAATGGCATAGTAAGAAGAGTGCGTGTGAAACATTCACTGCTGAGGAATTTGTGCAATTAACAGCAA
>OOIG01002894.1_pt1 | contig 10994 bp, 7 predicted proteins | sample 1692091 | NCBI WGS metagenome assembly OOIG01 (sample SAMN06348188, study PRJEB24527) | human gut metagenome | biome: human gut; feature: ankylosing spondylitis patient; material: feces | host: Homo sapiens | place: China | collected 2015-10
GGCTTCCAAGGCTTCTCAGATCGGTCAGGTTGCACAGTTTGCTGCGGCAGGTAAGGCAATCGGCAAGAAGAACCTTGCGGAAATCGCAATGTCCTACGGCTATGTCTACGTTGCACAGGTTGCAATGGGCGCGGATATGAACCAGCTGCTCAAGGCGCTGAAGGAGGCGGAAGCTTACCACGGACCGTCCCTGATTATCGGTTACGCACCCTGCGAAATGCACGGTCTGAAGGGCGGTATGCAGAACTGCCAGTTCGAGATGAAGAAGGCGGTTGACGCAGGCTACTGGCAGATGTTCCGCTACAACCCGACGTTGGAGCACAACAAGCTGTCCATCGACTCCAAAGAGCCGACCACGGATTACGTGGAATTCATCAAGAGCGAGACGAGATACGCACGTCTGGCGCAGTCGTTCCCGGAGCGGGCGGCTGACCTGTTCGCAAAGGCGGACGCCAACGCGAAGGCGAAGTATCAGAGACTGCTTAAGATGGGTCATCTGTACGAATAATCAAATCGCGAAAGCCCCCTCCCGAGGGAGGGGGCTTTTTTACGTTTTCGGAAATCACGTGCGAGGATTCCTGTTTTTGTAATATACAACCCTTTTCTTACAATTGACGAACGCTCTGAAAATTGGTATAATAGCACTAAAGAGCGTGATTTTACGATGAAGATAGGTCAAACCGACCAAAAAGCAAACCGCCTGTGCCACGATGGAAACCGATGTGTGCAAACGGTTGGCGGATGGAATTTGTAATATTTCACGGAAAGGGGAGAAATGTATGAAAAAACAAAGCCTTCTTTGTGTCCTTCTCTGTATTTTTCTGCTTCTGCCGCTGTTCTCCTGCGGGCTCGGCGGCGGAACGGGGAATCCCGACACCGGGCAGAAACCTGCAACGCGAACCGAGTCGAACGACACGAAACCGATTGAGCCGAAACCGACCGAGCCGGAGCAGACAACGGGCGCAACCGAAGCGCCGAAACCGCCTGTCGGGATGCTGACGCTCTTTGGCGACGCGGTCACCTGCCGCATTCTGAACTGCTACAGCACGGTCAGCGCGAAGGACACGGTTCTGGACTTCATGGCGGACGTTACCGAGAAAACGGGGTGCACGCTCGGGTATTCCTCGGCAAGCGCGGACGCGTCGATGCCCGAAATCGTAGTGGGGACTGCAGAGGCAAGACCTGAAAGCGTTGCGGTCTACAACGGACTGCGGTGGAGCGGACGGGACATCCGGATTGTCGGAAATAAAATTTATGTCAACACGCGGTCGGAGATGTATCTGGCATCCATGCTGAATCAGCTTCTCTCCGCGATGACGAAAACCGAAAAAGGATGGGAGATTGCCATGAATTTTACCTACGCAAAGGATGCGGGAACGTTGGACGCGGATCTGCCGATGCCTGAAACGTCCGGAACGGACGCGGGCGTGATGCAGAGCGACGACGGCAACCGCTATGTCGCAACCTACAAAAACGTGACCGAGGCGGAATATACCGCCTATGTTGCAAAGCTGATTGCCGCAGGTTTTCAGGCTTACGACGAAAGCACAGTGAACGGCAACCGCTTCGGAACTTATACCAAGGGGAATACGCAGGTCAATCTTTGCCTGTACCCCGCGAAAGCGACCTTCAAGGTTCTCTATGGAAAGCGCGGCGCACTTCCGAGCCTGACCAAGCCCGAGACCGAACAGCTGGTCCAGCCGAGCATCACACAGCTTGCGCGGAAGGCGGTGGACGAAAGCTCGCCGAACGGCGCGCCGGGAATGGGGTACGTCATCCAACTTTCGGACGGCAGATACATTCTGGTTGACGGCGGTCCTGTAGACCTGAAGAACGAGGACCCGCAGGCGCTTCTGGACTATCTGGTGGCAAACAAGCCCGCTTCGCACGAGAAGCCGATCATTGCCGCGTGGATCATTTCCCATGCGCACGGCGACCACCTCGCGCTTCCCACGCGCTTTTTGAGGGATTTCCACGATCAGGTGGTTGTGGAAATGTCGATTACGAATTTCCCGTACTTCAAGGGGTTCACGATGCAGCACGACAACGCGACGGCTCTGGCGGGCGCGGTGTCGGCTTATCAGGCATTGATCCGCGCCTACTACCCGAAGGCGGGGCAGGTTGTTGCACACACGGGTCAGCGCTTCTGGATCGGGGACGCGTATCTGGAAATCTTCTACACGCAGGATGACGGATACCCGACCATTCCGGGCACGGCGAACGAAACCAGTCTGGTGTTCCGCGTGACGCTGGGCGGCAAGACCTGTATGTTCCTTGGCGACCTTGATTCCTGCGCGTTCATGCGCGACGTCTGGGGCACGGTGGTCAAGAGCGACATTCTTCAGCTTGCGCACCACGGCTACAACGGCGGCGATCTGGAGCTTTATAAGAACATCGATCCCGAAATCTGCTTCTGGGCGGGGGACGAATGGCGCTTCCTCCACGACAAACGCTGTCTCGGCACGCAGGGCGGCTATGAGTTCAACAAATGGATTCGTGACGACAGCGTGCGCGTGCGCCGTCACTTACACAATTCGGTTACCGCGATCATTCATCTCGATGGTGACAATACCACGGTTGAAACGATCGGGCAATAAAAACGGAAAGAACGGAAAGAGAGGAAAGAAAACATGAAAAAAGGACTTCGCTTTACGGTTCTTGTCATGGCGTTGCTGATGCTGCTCGGTGCGGTTGCCTCCTGCAAAAAGGAGACTCCGAAGCACTCGGACGGCACAGACAACAGTGGCGAACCGACCCACTCCGTAACAGAACCCACCACAGATGTCGATGAACCCGAAGAGACCGACGAGAACGGCTACGTCATCGACAACATCCCCACCGTGGACTACAAGGGAAAGACGCTGAACGTGCTTTGGTGGAAGGAAAGCGCGGACGTTGCCGTACCGCTGGATGTCACTAACACCAAGGACGAGGTACTGAAAAAGACCTACTATCAGATGATAGAGTTGGAAACACGGCTCAATGTCAACCTGAACATCAGCCGCGTAAACGGAAGTTTTCAGAATAAGGCAGCCTTTTTGGAGGCGGCGCGTAAGGCAGGGGAGAACAGCATGGATCTGATCTGCTCCTTCTCGCTCTGGCCTTCGATTCTGGCAACCGAGAACCTGCTCGTTGATGTCAAGACCCTGAGCTACCCGAACCTCGATAAACCGTGGTGGCCTGCTTCCACCGAGGAATGGTCGCAGTACGGCAAACTGTTCTTTGTTTCGAGCAACTCGTCGCTGACGGCGCTGAGGTCGATGGAGGTCATGTTCTGCAACAGCACGCTGTTCACCGACCGCCAACTGGAAGATCCCGTGGAACTTGCACTGGCGGGGAACTGGACGGTTGACAAAATGCTGGAACTTGTGGAGGCGTTCAACAACGACCTTGACGAGAACGACCCGAACCATATTTACGGCTTGACGATTGACGACCACTCCCGAGCGGACGCGCTGTACTACGGCGCAGGCTTCCTCACCACCCGGAACAACAGCGAGGGCGTTGCGGAACTGGCGTATACCTCCGCGAGCGACAAACAGCTGATTTCCGATTTCATCGACAAGCTGATTCCGATTTTCGGCACGACCGCAACGGGGATTGCAAAAGATAAGCGCGACTGGATGAAGGAGCACAAAACCGCGCTGATGGTCGCCTCGCTCGGCAACGTGACCGAGCTGAACGACACCGACTACGCGCCGATGCCTTCGCCGAAGCTGAACAGCTCGCAAGAGGATTACAGGATCATTCAGAACAACGGCTACGATGTGTGGTGCGTTCCGACGAGCGCCGCAGATCCCGAAATTTCGGGTATTGTAATCGAGGCGATTGCGTCCGCCGACTATCGCGGAATCGCGCCGTTCTACTTCGACAAGTACATGAGATTGCGCTACTCCTCGGACAACAAGAGTTCGGCAATGTTCCAACTGGTTCGTTCCTCGGTAATCTACAACTTCGGCAGAGTTGCGGGACTGATGGACGGGGGCACTTCCTTTGAGGCGGGACTTTTCTTCCGCCCGTGCTTCTGGAACTACACCGCAAACGTAAAGATTGGGGAGAACAACTTCCTGACGATTATCGAAGGCAACGATACAAACTGTAAGGCAAGCCTGCTCAAGGTTCTGCAGGGCTACCGCAACAGCGCAAACTGAGCGACCGCGATCCGAACGGAATTCTCTCGGGGAAAACCCCGACGGAAATAATTTTAAGAAAGGAATCAAATCGCAATGAAAACACGCAGAATTCTATCGTTATGTCTCGCAATGTTCCTGTGCCTTTCCCTGATTCCCGCAGTTTCGCTTGTCTCCTATGCAGAACAGGCACCAACCACCCTTCCCACCACGCTGCCCGACGGCAGCTCCATCAACGGCTCGAAACTGTGGGTGGACTGGAGCGACGCGGGCGTGGATAACACAAAGAATGCGCAAGTAACCGAGGACGGGTACTATAAAGCGTTGGAAAAGGATAAGCTGTCATGGACGAAAAAGGGTGTCAACACGGCAAATTGGCGCGGCGCAAGCGGAATTATGTTTTATGTTGACGCGAGCGAAGCGCAGGGCGTTGATTTCCTGTTTTCTTTCCTGATGGAAGGAACACGCGGAAATAGCGCAACAGGAAGCGGTTGCGCGCAATTCACGACTTCGCCGACCAAGTGGCGTTCTCCCGAGAACGGCGGCAACAAGGATATGGCAAACGGCAGAACAGGTCACGCGTATAGCCTGCAGGCGGACGGCACATGGAAGGATATGAGCGTGAGTTTCGGAAGCTATTACCTTGGAAACAATGCCAAGACCTCCGGTTGGTACTATCTCCCCCTGACCAGTTTCTGGTTTTACGGAGGAAGTGCGAGCGATTATGCCGCCGCGAATGATCCTGCAATGGGCATGAATTTTGTGGAGTTTACTTCCCGTTTTGAAAATCAGAAGATTTGGAAAATCGCTCCCAAGTCCAATTACACCGGTCTGAAGTTCGGCGATATCTACTTCGTTTACACCAACCCCGAAGCCGCACCTGCGGGTGCTACCGCTCCGCTGTTCGGAACAATGGCGCAGAACGGAAATTTTGAGGGAAGCGCCGCCGGAACGATTGCAAACAATACCCTGACCGTAACCGCAATGCCGAACAGCACAACCGTTTCCAACAACAGAATCTGGCTCAAGGGTCTTGCGCAGACCAACCTTGCAAGCGGTGCTGACGGTATCCGTTTCCATGTGGACACCACCGCGCTCGGCAGTGCGCAATTGCAACTGCGCCTCCGTCTCCGTGCGGGTGTAATCTCCAGCACGGTCGGCAAAGATCAGGATACGGAAACCGGAATTTTTGCGGCGAGCGGACTTGGCTACTTTACGCCTGCCAATGGTATGCCGCAGTATGTCTGCCGTGCGGACAACAGCGTTGCTTACTACTATGATGCGGACGGAAATCCCGTTGCACTTCATGTTGCTTCCGATGTTGCAGTCAAACCCGAATCCGACTTGTTTGAAGCGCTTCCCGCAGGCTACAACGGCGATATCTATATCCCGTTTGAGAGCTTCTGGATGAGCGTAAATTCCTACAGTAGTGTGAATCTTTCTTTGCCCTTCTCGGAAGCCGCTCCGCTCTATCCGGTCGACCTGCTCACAATCTGCCACGCCGTTTCGGGCGAAACAACCGACAACACGGTTGTCTACAGCAATTTTGAACTGGTCTATCCCGAAACCTACATCAGCGGCGCAAGCGTGACCCTGAAGAACAACCTTGACGTCAACTTCTTTGCAACCCTCGGCAATGCGACTGACGCGAAGATGACCTTTGCCGTCGGAACAAAGATCGAGACCGTGGATGGCACGGTGCTTGCGGACGGCAGAACCAAATTTGTCTGCTCCGGCATCCTTCCGCAGAAGGTGAACGATGAAATCACCGCAACCCTCACCGCAAAGGTGAACGGCACGGCAGTCTCGCAGACTATGACCTACAGCGTTCGCGAATACTGCGAGAACCTGTTGGCGAAAGAGGACACCTCCGAAACCGTCAAAAAGCTGTTGGTTGACCTGCTCTACTATGCAGAAGCCGCACAGAATTACGCGAATTACAAGATCGATGACCTTGCCACAAAGAACCTGACCGACGCGCAGAAGGCGCTCCGTTCCGCCGACACCACGGGTGCTATCACCGCGACCACGGGTCTGGACGGCACTGCAGATGGGCAGTACAAGTGGTTTTCTGCCGCACTCCGTCTGGAGAACACCGTGGCGATCCGCATCAGGTTCGCCGCGCCGAGCCTCGAGGGACTGACGCTTAAGGTGACCATGAACGGCAGAACCGTGACCTACACTGCAGATAACATTACCGACGAGGGCGAGGGCTACTACTCGATTCTCTTCAATAACATCGGCGCAGGCGAATACGGCGACGCGGTAACGGCAATCATGGAGAAGGACGGCGTGCAGATTGCCGAGACTCTGACCTACAGCGTGGCGGCGTACATCCGCGAGGCTGTGAACAAAGAATCGACCACCGAAAAAACGCTTGCGTTGGTTCGCGCGCTCTGGAGCTACGGCGAATCCGCAAAGGCTGTTTCGGCTTCTTAACCGTAAAGGAGGATCGCAATATGAAAACGCAACAGATTTACGCGATTCCCGAAGTTGAAATTCTGAAGCTCTCCGATACCGACCTGCTGACTGCAAGCGGCGGCGGAGAAAATTCGATTGAACTTGACGAAATCGAATTCCGAAATCACTGATTGACCCAAAAAGGGGACTGCCGCCCGCAGAAACTGCACGGCAGTCCTGTCTGTGCATAAAAAGGAGGCTTTGCCATGCGAAACAGAAAAACAGTTTGTGCCGTGCTTGCTCTCATTCTTTTGTTCGGCATTGCGCTTTTGCCGTCCTGCGCGGGCGGAAAGACCGATCCGATCCCCACGGGAAGCAGCGCCGTAACCGGCGCACCGACCTCCGCGCCCACGTCCGGGCAGACCCCGCCCCCCTCAGCGCCCAAGACCGAGGTGGATCTCATGCTCTTCATGGGTGACCTCAACATGGCGGGCAGGGGAGACAAAAATGATGACATCACGGTTTCCGAGGGTCATGCCTACGAGTTCCGCGCGGTCAGCGACCCGACAAAGCTCTACCCGCTGACAGCCGATTTCGGCGCGGCGGAGAATTGCGAGGACGGTATTGACGACGGCGAGAATAAAACCGGTTCGCTTGTTCCGTCTTTCTGCGAGGCGTACTATGCCCAAACGGGCATTCCGGTTGTGGCGGTGTCCGCAAGCGTGGGCGGCGTGAACATTGCGGGTTGGAGAAGCGGAAACGGGATCCTGGAGGATGCCGTCAACCGTCTGGAGGCGGCAAAAGCGTTTCTCGCCGCCTCGGAGACCCATTCCGTGCGGCATATCTTTGCGGTCTGGTCTCATGGCGAGACCGACGCTGCGGAGAATGTGACCGCCGAGGATTACCAAAGCGGTCTGCGCACGGTGGTTCGCACCCTGACCCGCCGCGGCGTTGAGAAATGCTTCCTCATCTCCTGCGGTTCCCGCACAGACGCGGCAGCCGGCGTGCAGACGATCCGCGCGGCACAGGAAGCGCTCTGCGGCGGGATGGCGGAGATCGTGCCCGTTTCCACGGCGTTTTCGGCGATTCCCGACGAGCTGATTGCCCCCGACCGCTACACGCAGGCGGGCTATCGCAGAGTCGGTGCTAACGCGGGCGAGAACGCAGGTCGTTGGGTTCTCTCGCCCGACGGTTACGAGATGCTTGTCATCAAACCGCCCGTGGAGGAACGCGACGACTTCGACGGCGACGGCATCGATCTGCCGGAGGATTCCTTCCGGCGCTTGGCAGCGAGGGCGCGTGCATGACGGTTCTGACCGAATCCGGCACGCTGGATCTCAAAATCTGCGCAACCAAGCAGTTTGCTCCGAACGAGGTGCACATCACGCGCATTTACGGCTACAGCGTGCTGATTCTGATGATGGAGGGCGTTCTCCGCTTTTGCGAAAACGGCACGTTGGTCGAGTTGAAAAAGGGAGAGTACTACATTCAGCGCGCCAACTGTTTTCAGAACGGCTATCTCGGCAAAGAGCCGCTTCTCCCGCCTCCCGGCGAGGAGCCCGTGTATTTCTTCTTTGAATTCGAAGGCGGCGTTTTCAGCGATTCCGAAAGCGACAACGGCATTCCGTTGCGCGGCACATGGGACGCCGAAGCGATGGCATCGATCCTGCGGGTCTGCGAACAGGCAAACGACCCGCAGGCGGATGTCAACCGTTTCATGCTCAACTCTCATATGTACCGCGTTTTCGGAATGCTCTATTCCGACAATTCGAAAAGCCGCCGCAGAACGCAGTTCCTTTCCGCCGTCCGCGACTATATCGGATCGCATTATATGAATATCACCTCGCTTGACGATGTGGCGAAACATTTCGGCTATACGCGCGAATACCTTTCCAAGCTGTTTTTGCGGAGGTTTCGGACGACCATGCACCGCTATCTGCAAACCGTCCGGATGGAACAGGCGCTGTGGCTGCTCCAGAACAGCGACACGCCCATTACGCAGATTCCGAGAATCGTCGGATATGCGAATTACACGTCCTTCTATCGGACGTTTCTCGATTTTTACGGTATCAGCCCGAGCGACGCGGCAAGAAGTCATCCGCAGGACGGAGGGCAGGGCTGACGGCCGAGTCTGCGGCGGGGGGAACGCTCTCCCGCCGCACCCACAAACAAGGAGAACATTGCAATGTCAGCATGTTATGCTTTTTTTACAACGAATGAAATCAAGCCGCGGGGCTGGCTTCGCAGGCAATTGGAAATACAGGCAAAGGGACTTTGCGGCAATCTCGACCGCGTGTGGCGGGATGTCCGCGACAGTGCATGGATCGGCGGCGACAGCGAAGGGTGGGAGCGCGTTCCGTATTGGTTGGACGGTGCGATCCCGCTTGCTTATTTGTTGGAGGACGCGGATCTGATCGCCCGCACCCGCCGTTACATCGACAGCATCCTCGCGCGGCAGGAATCGGACGGTTGGATCTGTCCCGTTCCGCCCGAAGAACGGGAAAAATATGATACATGGGCGGTTCTGCTCATTTCCAAGGTGCTTTTGCGGTATTACGAGTGCTCGCGGGACGAACGGATTCCGAAAGCGCTTTACCGCCTGATGAAGAATTATTACGACCAGCTTTCGGACGGCAAGCTGACCCTGCACGGCTGGGGGATGCACCGGTGGTATGAAGGCTTTCCCGCGCTGAATTTTCTGTGGTCGGAATACCGGGAGGACTGGATCAGGGCGCTTGCAGAACGGTTGGCAAAAGACGGAATGGACTACCGCACCGTGGAGCACCTCTGGGAGCGCCCGCTTGACAAGTGGACGATGAATACCCACATTGTCAACCTCTGCCAGATGCTCAAATCCGAGGTTCTTTCCTGCGACCTGCTCGGGAAAGACGTGCAGGGGCTGGCGGAACATTACGTGGAGAAACTGGAGCGGTTCAACGGAACGGCAGTCGATACCTTCACGGGGGATGAATGCCTTTCGGGTATCAGCCCCACGCAGGGAACCGAGCTCTGCGCAGTGGTTGAGCTGATGGACTCTCTCGAACAGCTTTACGCCTACACCGGCAAGGCGGAATGGGCGGAGCGGCTGGAGGTGGTCGCCTTCAATGCGCTCCCCGCAACGCTGACCGAGGATATGTGGGCGCACCAGTACGTGCAGATGGTCAATCAGATCGATTGCACGCCGTTCCCGGGGCGGTCGCACTTCCGCACCAACAACCGTGAGGCGCACCGCTTCGGTCTGGAGCCGAACTTCGGCTGCTGCACCGCGAATTTCGGGCAGGGATTCCCGAAACTGGCGCTTTCCGCATGGATGGCGGCAGAGGACGGTGTTCTCTCGGCGGTTGCGCTTCCGTCGGAGCTGAAAACCGAGTGGAAGGGAACGCCTGTCACCGTTACGCTTGAGACCGATTACCCGTTCCGCAATTCCATGCGGTATCGCGTAATTGCGAGTAAAAAGACCGATTTTGCGCTGTCGGTGCGCATTCCGTCCTTTGCAAAGCACCTCACGGTCAACGGAAAGCCGAGGGCAAAGCGGGACATTCTGAAATTCTCCGGTTTCGGAGCAGGGGAGACCCTGATGGAAATCTCCTTTGAAGCCGAGCCGCACCTGACCGCGAGACCGCACGCCATGTCGGTTTTGCGCTACGGGTCGTTGGTGTTCTCACTTCCCGTGCGCGCAGAGGTCAGGCGCGTGGAGTACGAGCGCGATGGCGTGGAGCGAAAATACCCTTATTGCGACTATGACTATAAAGGCGTGTCCGACTGGAACGTTGCGTTTGCGGGGAAGAATTTTCGCGTAACCGAGCATCCCGTGGGAGAGATTCCGTTCTCGGAAAGCAACCCGCCGCTGACGGTGGAAGCGCCGCTCTGCCACATCGGGTGGGGCTATGCGGAGGGATTGGAGACCGTTCCCGCGCGCGTTCCCATGAGCCGCAGGCAGAGCGACGAGGCGAAACTCCGCACGCTGATTCCCTATGGTTGTACCATGCTCCGCATGACCGAGTTGCCGCTTGCAAGACCGAAAAAATAAACAGTGCCCCCGCAATGCGCCGGAATGACCGCATTGCGGGGGCTTTTTGAGGGGCAGAGGACGGTTGCGCAGGAAACGCCCTCATCCGTCGCCTTCGGCGCCACCTTCCCCCTTGAAGGGGAAGGCTATTGTGGGGGTGTCCCTTTCGCGATAGCATGAAATTTTGGTATATCAAGTCGAAAGGATTTTTTATGTCCGCAGAACTTGCGGAAGCCTTCCCTTCAGAGCGGGAAGACTATAGCGGGCGTTTCCTTCGTGATAGCATGAATTTTTGACATACCAAATGTTGAAAAAGCACTCGTATCATGTCCGCAGAACTTGCGGAAGCCTTCCCTTCAGAGCGGGAAGACTATAGCGGGCGTTTCCTTCGTGATAGCATGAATTTTTGACATACCAAATGTTGAAAAAGCACTCGTATCATGTCCGCAGAACTT
>OOIG01002896.1_pt1 | contig 10989 bp, 12 predicted proteins | sample 1692091 | NCBI WGS metagenome assembly OOIG01 (sample SAMN06348188, study PRJEB24527) | human gut metagenome | biome: human gut; feature: ankylosing spondylitis patient; material: feces | host: Homo sapiens | place: China | collected 2015-10
TTTCAATGTAAAATTTGAACAAGAAAATACACTGATTATTGTGTATTCTGCCTATTGAAATTACACAGAAAATAGTGTATTATATCTATGTAAACAAGGACAGCCCAATTTCAACAAGGCCTGTTGTAAGTCCTATACCAAACACAAAAGAGCCTCGACAGCACGGAAAGACGGCAAAATAAAACCTAAAGGAGATACACGCCATGTCTAAAATCGAACTGCTTGCCAAAATTGAACTTCTCAACAAATACGAGGCCATGATGGAGGAAATGACAACACAGGCCGACACCATCCGCAACGAGATCAAAGCGGAGATGGAGGCCAGAGAGTTGGAGGAAATGATTGCCGGACAGTATATCGTCCGCTATACCTCCGTTCTTTCCAACCGGTTTGATTCCACTGCTTTCAAGCGCGTCATGCCGGAAATCTACAAGGCGTATACCAAGCAAGTTTCCAGCCGCCGCTTTTCCATCAGCATGTAAACACAATGGGCGGGGCATTCGCCCCGCCGCCAGAAGGAGAAAAGAAAATGGTTTATGGCTATTCCCGGTGTAGCACTAACGAGACGAAACAGGACATCAACAGGCAGGTGCGGGAGCTGAAAGCCGCAGGAGCCGAAGAAATTTTCATGGAATACGAACATGGGGACGCAAAGATAAAGAGCCAGCAGCAAGCCATGTTCGCTCAAGCACAAGCCGGGGATACCATTACCGTATTGGAGGTTTCCCGCCTTGCCAGAAGCACGCAGCAGCTTTGTGAGATCATCGACATTGTGCGGGAGAGGCACCTGCGCCTTGTGATCGTGGGCAGTATCACCCTGGATTGCCGCGGCGGCCAGCCTGACCCCATGAGCGAGGCTTTTCTACAGATGGCGGGCGTGTTCAGTCAGTTGGAACTGTCTATGATAAGAATGCGTGTGCGGTCTGGAATGGCAAATGCCAGAGCCAAAGGGAAGCGGATAGGGAGGCCGCAGGTTACTTTGCCCAGCGCGTTTCTAAGGCACTATCCGGCATATCAGAAGGGGACGTTGAACGTTTCTGAATTGGCAAGGGTTTGCGGGGTTAGTAGGACAACGGCGTACAAGTATATTGAGCTTTTGGAGGCATAATAAAGCCGGGAGTATCTATTCTCCCGGCTTTGCTATATCGCAATTAGTAAAAATCACGGTTGATTCGTTATTTTAAGATATATTCTTCGCCTTTACCATCCACATTTATTAGATAATAAGTATCATCTCTATACACAATCTCATAGTCCCAGACACCAGATACACCCAACACAGGAGATGTCTCCACACGAACACAATTATCCTCTAACTCTGTCCATGTGAGATTCAAAGCTGTAACACCGCTTTCTTCGCCGGTATTATAGCTTCCGGTACCAGTCTTATAGAAGGAGAAGTAAACTTTCTCGTTATCCACTTGATGCCAGTTTCCAGATGTCAGCAATTCCTTTACATCAATTTCTCTACTGCCGCAAGCACACAAGGACATAATCATAACTAAAACCAAAAGGATAGATATACACCTTTTCATTGCATTGTTACCTCATTTCTTTTCGATGTGTTTTTACCACTTCAATTTGTAAATACAATATTTGTCACATCATAATCGAACTGCAAATTATCATAGTCCGTCTCAAATAGCTTAATTTGATTCTTGAAAAACTGGTTTATATCCAAATACAATTCTGTAACTATTATAGTGCCTTTAGCCGGTATCTCATTATCCGTCAAGTCGCACTGACTGCGCAGAAATTCCTCACCAAACATGTCTTTTACAATCAAAACGCCCTGAATTCCTTTTATACTCCTATTCGTTAAATTCTGTATCTCTACTGTCAGACGCACATAATCAGAGAAAATCCACTTGCTTGTATCCTTAGGAATACTTTCCTTTTCTGTGACGGTCACAATCACCTCTGCTTCTCGAACAGGTATTTCTTCTGTGTAGTTATCGCCACAGATAGAACACGTGTTTTTCTTCAGCCCTTTTTCTACATGTGCCACCATAGGAACTGTTTCAATTGTAGTTTCTTTGCACTTCTGGCATGTGTATGTTTTTTCCCCAACAGTTGAACATGTAGGTTTTTTCGTTACGACTCCATCATCGTAAACATGCTCACAGGCACATCCGGCTAAGACCATACACGCTGCTATGAATAAAATAGCACACTTTATTTTTCTCATTATCTATCCTCCAGTTTTGTAAAAACCAGCACTTTATGAATGCGTTCTTCAACTTTTAGACTGTAATCAAATTCGTGTGCCATCTTAGCAACAGGAGAACGTGTCTCCAAGTATCGTAACCCCGGAAGTTTCTTCTTTACCTCTTTCTCGTATTCCTCTTCGGTAATTTCAAAGTTCTCCCCCTCTTTGAAGTATGCCTCAAATAAACTTAAATCCAGTTTTTTCATACTTTCCCTCCTGACATAGTTTATAAGATGTCGTTTCTTTATTTTTCTACATCTTCAAAACAATAATAACATCTTTAAAAGTGCGTGTCAACAATTTTAGCATTTTAAAAACGCATCATACGAATTGATTTTGTTCTATGCTATACGGGAAAGGGGCTGACTGTATGGACATTCAATTCGTTCGTGACCGCATTACCCAACTCCGGCTTCAAAAGGGCATATCAGAGTATAAAATGAGCTATGATTTAGGCCACAGCCGGGGGTACATCAACAACATATCATCCGGCAAAACTTTGCCGTCAATGACAGAGTTTTTCGTAATCTGTGACTATTTCGGAATCACCCCGGTTGAGTTTTTCGACACCAACAAGACCAATCCGAAACTTTTCGAGGAAGCGTTGGCGCTCCTGTCACAGCTGGATGAAGAAGATCTTTCACTGACACTTGCGAATATAAAACGGCTCCTGCGTAAATGATATTTTCTTCTGTGTGCCATAAGAGGAAAGAATAATGGACAATCAACCGAATGACCTTCACCCCCGCCCTGGCAAGCGTCCCGGTCAGAAATACAAATCCCTTCTGGTCATCCAATATCTGCTCAAGAATGCCGATGATGAAAACGCCGTCACCATGAATGACATATTGTCCCACCTTGCCAAATACGGCATTGAAGCAGACCGGCGCTCTGTCTATCGGGATATTCACGACCTTATGGAGCTGCTGAATACGGAACTCCAGGAGGAAGACAGAATTCCGGAACGGGAACGCATGGGTTATGAAATTGTATTCACCAGAAGACCAGCAAAGAATTCTCCTATGGGTGGATACCTTGTCACCCAACGCCCCTATGAGTTTGACGAGTTGCGCTTGCTGACCGAATGCGTCAACAGCGCTCGTTTTCTTTCGGAACCCCAAGCCCGCAATCTGCGCAGCACTATCAGCCACCTTTGTAGCCGGGAACAGGCAAAGCTCCTGAATACCGAAAGCCTGGTTGTCAACCGCGCAAAAACAGTCAACAAATCCGTGATTGCTTCTATTACAACCATCAATCAGGCCATGCGCCACGGGAATCAAATCTCTTTCAAATACCTTTCTTATTCCTTCAGCAACATGTATTCTCAGGTGGAGCGCCGCCCAGGGGCAATCACCATTGTGAATCCCTTCAAAACGCTTATCAATGAGGGCTTTTTCTATCTGCTGACCTACAATGGTAAGAAGGTCGTCACCTATCGTATTGACCGGATGAAGGAGGTGCGGGAGCTGCCCGCGCCCAGGGAATTTGAGAAGGAATTCCGGGAGAATGTCAACATGAAGAACTACACAAGGCGCGTTTTCTCCATGTTCGGCGGACAGCGTGAAAAAGTAACCATTCGGTTTCTGGATTTGCGCCTTGATACGGTCGTAGACCAATTCGGCACTACCGGCGTAAAATACGAAAAGGTGGACGAGAAGCATTTCACCGTTCAAGCGGAAGTGGAAATCAGCGACATGTTTTATGCCTGGGTCTGTGGCTTCGGGCGGCGGGCAAAGATATTGGAGCCGCCGCAGGTCGTGGAAGGAATACGGAATTTTATAAACAAGGTTTCCTCAATGTATGAGCAGGAGCCGCCACAGACTGCGTTAAAATAGAAATATCCCCGGATTTTTCACACTTCTGGAATGAAAAATCCGGGGCTTGCTGTTATTTTGAAAAGTTATCAAAAGTTGTTCACATAGAGCCTTTTGAATCCATTAAAGGAAGGATATGGGACTATGGCGCTGATAGCGTTGACTGATATCATCGTCGGTCAAATCCAGATACGCCTTTTCCGTTACGGTCACGCTGGAATGCCCCAGGAGCTTGCTCAAAGTATAAATGTCCATGCCGTTCATCAGACAGCGTTTGGCGAAATTATTCCGCAGACAATGGGGCGTATAGGCTTCGCTCAGGCCGCAGCGGGTCAGATACTTCTTGAAATTTGTCTCAAAGTTGCTCACCTGGATATGACCGCCGCTTTCCCGGACGGGGAATAAAAAGTCACTTTCTGTGTAGCGGTCTTTGAATTGGAGCCAGCGCCGAAGCACGCGCTCGGTCTTTTCTCCAAAGAACACCGTCCGGGGCGCTCTGCCCTTTGTTTCCTCCGCCCGCAGGTTGATTCTTCTCCTGGCAAGCTCCAGATCATCCACAAGCAGTGAACTGCACTCGCCCAGGCGCATTCCGGTATCCAGCATCAGAAGCGTCATGACATAATCCCGGTGTTCCGAAAAATAGGATTTGTCCAGCCGGGACAGCAGCCGCCGCATTTCTTCATCCGGCAAATACTCTTTGGCTTTCCGGTTCACTTTCAGCTGTCGCACCTTCTTCATGGGATTGCGTTTGATAACATAGTCCCTGTCCAGCCAATTAAAGAATACCCGCAGATTCCGGATATAGTTGTTAATGGTGGTATTGCTTACCGGCTTGCGGTAGTCCCTCCTTCGGTCTGGGTGGTTGGTTTGCTTCTGGTTTTCGTCCGCATAGAAGGAGTATTTGCCCCGCTCCTGTAAATCCTGGATGTAGTGACGAATGACTGACTCCGTGACCTTATCCACGGTTTCAATTCCTTGCTGTTCCCGGCACCAGCGCTCGAACAACCGAAGGGTCTGCTCGTAGCTTTTCATGGTTTTTGGCCGAAGCTGAGCACTGCGGCAATAAACTAAAAATTCATCGATTTCCCAGTCAAAATCCAAACAAATCATGATAAAACACCCCTAATCTTCATTGGTTCAAATGACCCAATAGATTAGAGGTGTTTATCGGTTCAGCAAACAAAATTTATCGGTTTCAAAGGGGATTTTCCATATAGATTTTTGTAGTATTCGTAGGTTCGACTGCGGATACACAAATGTCAAAACGTCCTAGGGATCCCCTCAGTACTGCGCCGCCTCGGCGCTCTTGAGCTGGAGCTGCAACCGGTCAGCGATAAGCGCGATGAATTCCGAATTGGTAGGCTTCCCCTTGGTATTGCTCACCGTATACCCAAAGAACCGTTGCAGGGTGTCCAGATCCCCCCGATCCCAGGCTACCTCGATGGCGTGGCGGATGGCCCGCTCCACCCGGCTGGGGGTCGTGCCGAAGGTTTTCGCTACCTGGGGATACAGCACCTTCGTGATGGCGTTGATCACGTCCATGTCGTTTACCGCGATGATGATGGCCTCCCGCAGGTACTGGTAGCCCTTGATGTGGGCGGGGACGCCGATCTCGTGGATGATGCCCGTGACCATGGACTCGATGCTGGTCTTGTCCGGGCGGCGCTTTTCCGCGGCCTTCTGACCGTCTCCGCCACGAATTTCCTCAAGCCGCTCCACCAGCGCGGTCATATCGCAGGGCTTCAGCATCAGATACCGCACCCCCAGATTGGCCGCCGCCGCGGACACGTACTGCGTCACAAAGACGGAGGTCGCCAGGGTGATGGGGCGGCGCTCCATGCCGGACACGGCTTTCAGAACGCTGATGCCGTCCTTCTTGCTCAGCATCAGATCCAGCACCAGCACGTCGGGCTTCCGCTCTTCGACCATGCGAATGGCCTGTTCCCCGTCGTTGGCCGTTCCAACGACCTGGAAACCGTCGGCGTGCTGCAATGCGGCGGTCAGAGCGGTGCAGAAGTCGTCCGCGCTGTCCGCGATCAATACGGTTGTTACATGTTCCATATACAGTCCTCTCCTGTCATGTAAAAGATTAGATTTTGCTCCCCAATGCCACGAATCACGAAAACCCGTGTGCGACAAATAAAGAATACCATGAAGCACGCTGTTTTGCAAGGAAAAACAAAAATAATCGCTCGTCAAAAATAGCGCATTTTCGACAATTACTACATATTTTTAGAACTTTTCTACAATTTTCGACAAAATGGGACAGCTCCCGCGGGCAGTTGACGGAAGGAGTAGACTGGTGTAAAATGAGTAAAAATATTGCCAGGAGGGACAAATCATGAACGAAGTATGGAATCTGGACGTCATTTACCGCGGCTTTGACGACCCCGCCTTTGCCGCGGATATGGAAAAGCTGGAAAAGCTTGTAAAGGATTACGCGGCCTTCGCCGGGGAACTGGACAGGCAGACGCCCCTGGACGGCCTGAAAAAGGGCATCGCCCTGGAGGAAGCGCTGACGGTTTTGACCGCCAAGCTGGGAGAATACGCCTCCCTGCGCCAGTCGGTGAACACCCGGGACGCGGAGGCAGGCTCCCGTCTGGGACAGGTGATGCAGCGAATCAGCGGCGCCGCCGGCGCCCAGGCGCAGTGGCGGGAGTGGGTGTCGAAAATCCCAGATTTAATGGTATTGGTGGCCGGGGACGAGACGCTGAAGGACTACACCTTCCTGTTTGAACGCCTGCTGCGAAACAGCACCCATTTGCTTGGCAGTCTTGGGGAGCAGATCAGCGCCAGGCTGTCCATGTCCGGCTCCAGCGCCTGGAGTGATTTGCAGGGATATCTGACCAGCACCGTACCGGTCAGCTACAACGGCGGAACCACCAATCTGTCCGCCATCCGCAATCTGGCCTACGACCCCGACCCCGCCGTGCGGAAGGCGGCCTACGAGGCGGAGCTGAGCTGCTACGACCGGATCAAGGATTCCGTGGCCTTTGCCCTGAACTCCATCAAGCTGGAAACCATCTCGGACTGCCAGCTCCGGGGCTACGGGTCCCCCCTTGACCGGACGCTGGAGCAGTCCGATATGAAGCGGCAGACCCTGGACGCCATGCTGGGGGCGATGGAGGAATACATGCCCAAATTCCGGCAGTACCTCCGCGCCAAGGGAAAGGCGCTGGGGCATGAGAATGGCCTGCCCTGGTACGACCTGTTCGCGCCCATGGGCAAATCCGCGGCGCAGTATACCGCGGAGGATGCCAAGAGGATTCTGGTGGAGCTGTTCTCCACCTTCGATCAGGAATTGGCGGACATGGTGGCGCGCGCCTTTGACGAAAGCTGGATCGACTTCTATCCCCGGGACGGGAAAACCGGCGGCGCCTTCTGCGCCGGGGTGGCGTGCATCGGCCAGAGCCGCATCCTGACCAATTTCGACGGCACCTTCGGCAGCATCGTGACCCTCGCCCATGAGCTGGGACACGCCTTCCACAACCAGTGCATCCGCACCCACCGTCCGCTGAACCGGGATTACTCCATGCCCGTGGCGGAGACCGCGTCCATCTTCAACGAGTGCGTGGTCATGGCGGCGGCCATCCGGCAGGCAAAATCCCATGACGAGGAGCTGGCGCTCATCGAGTCCCAGCTTCAGGACGTCACCCAGATCATCTGCGACATCTACTCCCGGTACCTGTTTGAAAGCATGGTGCTGGAAAACCGGGAGCAGCAGTTCATGGACGCGGATACCCTGTGCGGCATGATGCTGAAAGCCCAGGAGCAGTCCTACGGCGACGGCCTTGACCCGGGCTTCCGCCATCCCTATATGTGGATCTGCAAGAGCCATTATTACGGTGCTACCTTCTATAACTTCCCCTATGCCTTCGGCGGCCTGTTCGCCCGGGGACTGTACGCCCAGTACCAGCGGGAGGGCGCGGCCTTCGTGCCGAAGTACAAGAAGCTGCTGCGCACCACCACCGTCGCCACGGCGGAGGATGTCGCCAAGGTGGCGGGCATTGATCTGACGGACAAGGAATTCTGGCGCGGCGCGTTGCAGACCGTCGCTCAGCAGATCGATCTGGTCTGCGGACTTCTTGAGGGAGGAAACCAGTGATGGACAGCCGGACAAAAGCATTGTGTGATTTTCTGGATGCGTCCCACAGCGTGTATCACGCCCAGGCGTATCTGGCCGAGACGCTGAAAAATGCCGGTTATACCCGGCTGTACGAGCAGGACGAATGGGCGCTCATCCCCGGCGGGAAGTATTTCCTGACCCGGGGCGGCTCCGCCCTTGTGGCCTTCCGGGTGCCGAAGGAAAGCCCCAAGGGCTTCCTCATGAGCGCCAGCCATTCCGACCGCCCCACCTTCAAGGTCAAGGAGAACTTTGAGCTGGCCGCCGCCTATACCCGCATGGCGGTGGAGCGCTACGGCGGGATGCTGATCGCCCCCTGGCTGGATCGCCCCCTGTCCGTCGCGGGACGGGTGACGGTGGAGACGGAAACCGGCGTGGAAACGAAGCTGCTGGACATAGACAGAGACCTGCTGCTCATCCCCAATGTCGCCATCCACATGAACCGCCAGGCAAACGAGGGCTATAAATGGAATCCTGCGGTGGACACCATGCCCCTCGTCGGCGGTGCGGGGGCGGCGGGCAAGCTCCCGGCGCTGCTGGAGCAGGAAGCGGGCGGAAAGATTCTGGGTCACGACCTGTATCTTTACATCCGGCAGAAGGCGTCGGTCTGGGGCGTTGACGGGGAGTACATTTCCGCCGCCGCCCTGGACGATCTGGAATGCGCCTGGGGCTGCACCCAGGGCTTCCTCAAGAGCGGGGACAGCGCGTCCGTCCCGGTTCTGTGCGTTTTCGACAGCGAGGAGGTCGGCTCCGTTTCCCCCCAGGGCGCGGGATCGTCCCTGCTGGAGGACACCCTGGGCAGAATCTGCGACAGCCTGAAACTGCACCGGGGGCGGATGCTGGCACAGTCCTTCCTGGTGTCGGCGGACAATGCCCATGCCGTTCACCCCAACCACCCGGAGTACGCCGACCCAAGCAACGCCCCGGTCATGGGCGGCGGGCTGGTGATCAAGTACAACGCCAACCTAAGCTACTGCACCGACAGCGTCAGCGCCGGGGTGTTCCGGAAGATCTGCGGCAGGGCAGGGGTCAGGGTGCAGACCTACCACAACCGGGCTGACCTTCCCGGCGGCTCCACCCTGGGCAGGATCTCTCTTGCCCACGTGAGCGTACCCACGGTGGACATCGGCCTTGCCCAGCTGGCCATGCACTCGTGCTACGAGACAGCCGCCGTGTCCGATGCCGTCGACCTGGAAAATGCCATGGCGGCGTACTACGGCGCGACCCTGGAAGCGACGCAGACCGGCTTTGTCATCCGGTAATCGGCCAGACCGGCAAACTGCCTAAAAATTTTTATCCAAAATTGTAGAAACCAACCATTGCAGGTTCTTGCGGAATATGGTAACATCTATCTATCTAGGTGGATTCTGCCTACTCCACATAATAGACAGAATACCGCTAAAATAAAGGAGGATAAACCCGTCTGACGCACGGTGCGGCAGTGTGGAGACCTGTCGTAATGCTCCCGGAAGATTGCTTTCCGGTCAGCGAGAACGCACGCGAAAATGGTAGGTGCGTTCGGCGTCGAAACAGTATGGCAAGTGTAACCCTGAAGAACGTAAAGAAGATCTACCCCTTCAACGGCGACGACGCAAAGAAGAAGAAAAAGAAGAAGGGCGAGGAGGCTCCCGAGAAGAAGGTGAACCTTCAGATCACCGACAAGGGTGTCGTGGCTGTGCAGGAGTTCAGCGTGGACATCAAGGACAAGGAATTCATCGTCCTGGTCGGTCCCTCCGGCTGTGGTAAGTCCACCACGCTTCGTATGATCGCCGGTCTGGAAGAGATCTCCGAAGGCGAGCTGTACATCGGCGACCGCCTGGTCAACGACGTTGCACCCAAGGATCGCGACATCGCCATGGTGTTCCAGAACTACGCTCTGTACCCCCACATGACCGTTTACGAGAACATGGCCTTTGCTCTGAAGCTGCGTCATGCTCCCAAGGACGAGATCGACAAGAAGGTCAAGGAAGCTGCCGAGATCCTGGACATCACCCAGTACCTGGGCCGTAAGCCCAAGGCTCTGTCCGGCGGTCAGCGTCAGCGTGTTGCCATCGGCCGCGCCATCGTTCGTGACCCCCAGGTCATGCTGATGGATGAGCCTCTGAGTAACCTGGACGCCAAGCTGCGTAACCAGATGCGTGCCGAGCTCATCAAGCTGCGCGAGCGCATCAATACCACCTTTATCTATGTTACCCACGACCAGACCGAGGCCATGACCCTGGGCGACCGGATCGTCATCATGAAGGACGGCTTCATCCAGCAGATCGGCACGCCTCAGGAGGTCTTCAACCATCCCTACAACCTGTTCGTCGCCACCTTCATCGGTACGCCTCAGATGAACATGTTTGAGAACGCCAAGCTGATCAAGGTTGACGGCAAGTACGCCGTGCAGCTGGACAACCAGACCGTGGTTCTGTCCGACGAGAAGCAGGCCAAGCTCGCCGCCAACAACGTTGCGGAGCAGGATATCGTTCTGGGCGTTCGTCCCGAGCACATTGAGCTGACCGCCGGCGGCATCGAGGGCAAGGTCGACGTGTCCGAAATGATGGGCTCCACCGTCCACCTGCACGTTACCTCCATGGGTCGTGACGTGGTTCTGGTGGTCTCCACCATGAACATGACCGGTGCGGAAGTCGCTGCTCTGTCCAGCGGTTCCACCGTTCACTTCTCCTTCCCCGGCCACGTATGCCACGTCTTCTCCAAGGAGACCGGCATCAACCTGGAAGCCTGAGTTCTTACATTCCCAGCTGCCCGGCTTAGGCCGGGCAGCTTTTTTGCGTTCCGGCAGTATCTTAGGGTCTATCTGAAAACCGTCAACACGCCCAAACAGCGGGTCTTTTCCA
>OOIG01002897.1_pt1 | contig 10987 bp, 9 predicted proteins | sample 1692091 | NCBI WGS metagenome assembly OOIG01 (sample SAMN06348188, study PRJEB24527) | human gut metagenome | biome: human gut; feature: ankylosing spondylitis patient; material: feces | host: Homo sapiens | place: China | collected 2015-10
ATATGGTTTTCTTCAAATTACTCAGCTTTAATAATTTTGCCATCATTTTGACTTACAGAACGGCCTTGAGATCCTCTGTCAGCTTATTCAGCTTCTCTTCTGCATCCTGAAGGCTGGTTCCCTTTACTCCCATATAGAACTTGATCTTCGGTTCTGTTCCGGAAGGACGCGCACAGCACCAGGAATCATTCGTAAGATCAAAGTATAACACATTGGACTTCGGAAGTCCGGTAGGTCTGGTTGCTCCGGTAGCAAGGTCTGTGATCACATCCCTGTCGTAGTCACGAAGCTCTTTTACCTGTAATTCTCCGAAGTTCTTCGGAGGGTTGTTTCTTAATTTATCCATCATCTCTGCAATCTGCTTGGATCCGTCGATACCCTTTAAGGTGATGGCATACTGTGTTTCCTTATAATATCCGTATTCTTCATAGAGCTTCAGCATCTGATCCCATACGGTAATACCATGCTTCTTGCACCATGCAGCCACTTCACACAGACACATTACGGCAACAACGGCATCCTTATCTCTTGCATGAGTACCTGCAAGACATCCATAGCTTTCTTCCAGACCGAATACATAATTGTTGGAGTTGCTCTGTTCAAAGAACTTAATCTGCTCACCAATATACTTAAATCCTGTAAGAACTTCAATAAGCTTTAAGTTATATTCCTTAGCGATAAGATCAGCTAAGTTAGTAGATACGATAGTCTTTACAAATGCACCATTCTCATGAAGAAGTCCCTTCTCCTTTCTCTGTGAAAGAAGGTATTCTGCAATAAGCATACCAGACATATTACCTGTGAATGACTTGTACTCACCTGATTTAGTGTCCTTAGAATATACGCCAAGTCTGTCCGCATCAGGGTCAGTTGCAAGAATAATATCTGCATCAACTTCCTTAGCAAGTCTTAATGCATATGTGAATGCCTTAGGGTCTTCAGGATTAGGGTACTCGAGTGTTGTAAAGTTAGGATCTGGTTTTTCCTGTTCTGGAACAACATATACATTCTTGAAACCTAACTCTCTTAAAATTCTTCTTACAGGAACATTACCTGTACCATTGAATGGAGAGTATACAATCTTAATATCATCAGCAACCTGCTTAATGATATCTCCGTTAAGGCTCTGCTTCTTTAATGCTGCAATAAATGCATCATCCATATCATATCCAATAATGTTATACAGGCCTCTTACTCTAGCCTCTTCTTCATCAATAGTCTTAACATCATTAAAATCAGTAACAGCCTTAACTTCATTGATAATCTGTGTATCCTTAGGTGCTGTTATCTGGCATCCGTCATCCCAGTATACCTTATATCCATTGTATTCTGGAGGATTGTGGCTTGCCGTAACCATAATACCTGCTGTACAGTGAAGTTCTCTTACTGCAAATGAAAGTTCTGGTGTTGGTCTTAATGAAGGGAATATGTATACCTTAATGCCATTAGCCGCAAGACAAAGAGCTGCTTCCTGCGCAAATTCTCTTGACATTCTTCTATTATCATGAGAAATAGCAACACCCTTATCCTGTGTTCCTTCCTTGATAATAAAATTAGCTAACCCCTGAGTTGCCTTTCTTACAATGTATACATTCATTCTGTTAGTACCATTGCCTATGACACCTCTCAGTCCGCCTGTTCCAAACTCAAGATCCTTATAGAATCTGTCCTCAATCTCTTTCTCATCTCCTGCAATTGATTTGAGTTCTGCACGTGTGTCTTCATCAAAATATTCATTCTCACACCATGCTTTGTAAGTTTCCATATAACCCATACCCTTTACCTCTTTTCTTGATTTATATTAGTCCTGTAAAGCTTTTCTAAAGCTCTCAGAAACTGCTTTCAATGCTTCTTCTTCGTCCGGACCTTCTGCTATGAGAGTTATCTCATCTCCACAGCCAACGCCTGATGCAAGAATAGATATAACACTCTTTGCATTAACAACCTTATTCTTAAATGTGAATGTAATGTGTGAATCAAATTTAACAGCTGTATCACACATTGCTCCTGCAGGACGAAGATGTATTCCTAATGCACTTCCAACTAGTATCTTCTCACTTACCATATGAATCACCTCTCAATTTCCAGTCGTCACGGATGTTGTTTCCTGAGTCGACTGAGTAGTTTCTGTTTCCTGGGTATTATCCTTAAACAACACATTAACGGATGCTGCTCTCTTTAATGTAACTCCATCTGGAAGTTTAACCGACAATGTAATGCTTTGTATTCCTGACGTAGTATATGTAGACAAATCTGCAGTCATCGTTATGGCAGATGCGTCTAATGCAGCAATTGCAGTCTCTGAACCCTCGACATCTATTGAAAATGTTCTATCCTCAAAGCTGTAGCTCATTCCGGTTTCAAGTCCACTAACCTTAATATCTGATGTATTAAGTGTTATTGTCTTATTACCTGTACTCTCGATTCTTACTGTAACCTCAATCCTTGCATTATCTAGAATTGTAAGCGATTTATCTATGAAATCCGAAAGACCAAACTTATACACTTTATTTTCAGTTAAACCATCTACATTAATATTACTTGCAGGAATAACAATCTTATCAAGACTGTTAAGCATATTGGTATCACCATATACAACAACACTATCACGATTAAGCGTCACTCCTGAAACTCTGTATCCGTCTGCCGGTTTTCCTGACGTCTTAACTTCTATACTTACAGTCTTAGTCCTTACAACCTGTGCAGTATAGCCCACACTTGTCTGTGTAAGTTCAACAGAAGAATCATTAATTTCATTATTATCAGAATCATACAAATGAATATCTGCTGTTCCCGTCACATCTGCAGTCGCTCCTGTCACATCAAAAGATATCCCTGCATGGTCTATATTATCGATAACAGACGAAGGACCTGTAACCTTAACAGATGTTGGATTAAGCACTCTTCTTACCACTGCATAGCCATCTGCCGCTGAACCGGTAATCTCTGAAACAACATTTACAGTCTTAGTATCTCTGTTTTCTATGCTTAATCTTACAGCAGATGTTTTAGGTGTAGCTTCAACATTATTAAGAACCTGTCCATCTTTAACAACTGATACATGAATATCAACATAATCAGCAAATGCGCTTATCTTGCTAAGATCCGCAGTTGCAACAATATCACTTGCTTTGATATTAGTAACAATACTCTTCGGTCCACTTACATATACTGATATCTTGCCACCCTCTACAATTTCATAACTGTAATTCTTATCAGTCAGACTCTCTGTATTAATAAGCTGTACCGACACATTACTGAATGTATAACTCGTGGTTGGATCATATACATTAACTATAACCGTCCACAAAACAACCGCAAATATAGCCGACAGAATCTTAAGGCTCAGGTTCTTAAACATCTTTTCCTTCATGCTTTAGCCTTCCTCTCCATATCTTGAACGACTTCACATCAATAGTTCTCCTGCGAAGATATTCCAGCTTGTTTCTAAGAGAATCCGCATCAATATCATGAATAAGTTCTCCACCAACAGCCACCGAAACCTTACCGGTTTCTTCAGATACTATAATAGTCATACTGTCTGTCACTTCACTGATACCAACACCTGCTCTGTGCCTTGTGCCAAGAGCCTTATTAAGATTATTATTATCTGAAAGAGGCAGATAACATGTTGCAGCAACAACCCTGTCTCCCCTTATAATAACAGCTCCATCGTGAAGCGGCGTATTATGCTCAAATATATTGATAAGCAGCTGGCTTGTAACCAGGCCATCAACCGTAATTCCTGTTTTCTCATATTCTTCAAGAACCATATCCTGTTCAATAACTATAAGTGCTCCTGTATAAGCAGCCCCCATATCAAAGCATGCCCTTACTATCTCTTCTGCAGTCTTACTGCTAAACCTTTCACCCTTTTCTCTTCCGTCATTAAACCTGAAAAGTCCAAACAGAATCTTCTTTCGTCCAAGCTGCTCTAATGCTCTTCTTAACTCCGGCTGGAATATAATAACAAGTGCAATAATACCAACACTGATTGTCTTTCCTGCAATCCACAGAATAGTCTTAAGATTCAGAATATACGCAATCAGTGCGAATATAACAACAATAATAATTCCCTTAAGCAATACCCATGCCTTGGTATTCTTAATCCATACCATGACATTATATATAACAAAAGCAATAATCACAATCTCAATAATATCGGTCCATGTTATACGCGGAATATATAATTTAACAAGATAATCCCTTATGAAATTATTCACTGTATTATCGCCTCCGTTCTTCTTATAATCTTCTAAATAAAACTAGCAAAATATATTCTGATGATTACTTATCATCATCATAGAATAAAATATCATCATCTTCTTCGTTAGATACTGCATATCCATTATCTTTAGCTGTATCGCCGGTTCTCATCTGTCTGATATCATCTGTCTTCTTAGTCTTTTTAGCATTAATATGCTTAATTCTTACATCAGCATTTGCAACATTAATCTTTGGTACAGCCTTTACATAATAATAATATTCATCATCCTCATACTGTACATACTCTGTTCTCTTATAATCAAGTGCAAAGAAAACAATATTGCAGATATATGCAGCTGTAACCCCCAGTATAGTTCCTATAATTATAAGAACAATATTAAAATCTGATTTCAAAGCTATCTGTCCTACAACCAGAATAAGGAACTGTGTTATACTTCCCACAATAATAGCTATTTTCCATGAATGATCGATTTTCTGTCTTCGGATAATATATACAACAATAATAGTAACTGCAGCTGCTATAATAAGCACCAGCATCTGTCTGTTCTTTAAAAGGCTTTCTATAAGATAAGATATCTGTTTCATACTTTCTGACAAAGAATCATCAGAAATAGCAGCCTCATAATCACTTGCAGTTCTTATTATGTAGTACATAATAACACCAAAACTCACTGGGATAACTGCCGCAACTGACGAACACAGACCAATCGCTACCGGAAGCACAAATGGTATCTTCATCCAGCAGAACATGGCAGTAATAATAAGTATATAAGCTGTTTTAGGTGCAAATCTGAAATACAGAAGATACATCAGAAGCATTACACACAATACCAGTAACGCAAATTCCGGAGCAATTACATACAACTGTATAAGAATAAACGCTGAAAGAACTATCAGTGTAAAACCACCCGGAAGAAATGCACATATAACAGAAAGTAACAGTGCAAACACCGGATTCTTCAACTTATCCATGTAACCAATACTTGTATTAATCATAATAAAACATATCAATGCAATAATAAACTTTGATGCTGGTACCACATATGTATTATATCTGTTGTAAAATTTCTTAAAACTTTCCTTTAATTCCAATAAAAATGCCATCTATGCCTCCAAATAATTATTTCTTCTTCTGCCCTGTATAGAATCTTTCCAGCTTATTAAGCCTTGAAAAATACCTTTTAATACCTTTTCTGGTATTCTCATATCTGAAATAATATACAAACCCGGCAATTACGCAGAATACGATAAGCATAAGCACATAATATAATGCAAACTTCTTGGCAAGTCCTATATAATCCAGGTTATTGATATCCCTTATCATTCCTTCTGCGTTACACAGGAAATACATCGCCAGAAGAATCACTCCTGCAAATGTAGTGGCAATCACTGTCTTTAATACTCCAAAAGCTATGTAATCACCCTTAAAATACTTGGCAGTTTTCAACATGCTTTTTCCTTCATTCTTCTCATATATTGCCATCTTGGTCATCATTTTGATTTTATTCTCATTAAGCAATTCATTCACCTCATTAAACAAGTTTAACCTGCATATGTTTAAATATAACATATTTTTACTTAATTGTATATTACAATTTGAGAGTGTCCGCCACCTGTAGCAACTACAATCCTTACCATTCTTCCATCAACTGTAAATGTTCTGTCTGTTGAAGCCGAAAGATAATTATTCCATATCATCTGTGAATTACCAGGAATGAGATTCTCGATTACATTATTAATCCTGCTGTCAAATTCACTGTTACGTTTCTTAATATATATAATAGTCACATTACTCTGTGTTATAATCTCACCATAATATGTCCCATTCTGCTGACATACATAAACATTAGAAACTGTCTGTTCAAATCCATTATTAATAATCGTATCTTCAATTTCTCCTGAGCCAGAACTTCCAGAATCATTATTATCTTCTGAAGATGAGTTTTCTGTTGTACTACTGCCAGGCTGTACGCCTCCAGACTGCACCCCACCAGATTGTACACCATCCCCACTGTTTCCGGTTCCTTGAGAACTCTCTGATTTATTTTCTCCTGCAGGCAGATTCTCTAGTCTGGAATCTCCTTCACTGGCACTGCCTGAACCTATGTTGCTTCCTGACGAAATACTCCCTGCCGTATGAGTGTACACACTGAATCCATTATCTGAACCTGCAGCTACATTTCTTATTCCTTCGATTACAATCGCATCAGAAACACTTCCAACTGTAGCCGTAAGCGTAGCTGTACCACTCCCTGTAACAGTTATTACTCCGTCTTTATCTACAGTAAATACATCTGTATTACTGCTTGTCCATACAATTGACTTATCGTCATCATCAGGTGTGACAATTGCTGTGACCTTCAGGCTTGTCCCAACCGGTACAGCCTTATTCTCAAACAATATCTCAACATCTGTCTGCTCCTTAATATTCTGTTGTTGAGATGATGCTTCATTCTTAAGATCTGTCCTTGTTACACTTACACTGGCTTTACTGTCCGCTTCCTGCTTCTTTCTGTTCTTATCTGTACTTACTGAAATTATAATTCCAGCCAGTATCAAAACAATAACCGCTACAATAAGAACTACTGATTTTTTAGTACTGATATTCTTCATATTCCTATTAATCCTCAATATATATTATATTCCCTGCTTCCGCAGATTATATCTGTTTTTCTCTTTTTATATAATATAACACAATCACTCTGTTATAAAAAGAAAAAAGAGTGAAAGACATAAAAACTTCCACTCTTAATCATTCTAGAATTCGATGCGTATCTGTGTCCCCTTGTCAACTTCACTTTCTAAATATATTCTTGCATCATGAAGTTCTACAATATGCTTTACAATAGCAAGGCCAAGCCCTGTTCCACCAGTTTCCTTTGAACGGCTCTTATCAACTCTGTAAAATCTTTCAAATACCCTGTCCTGTTGATCCTTAGGAATTCCTATTCCATCATCAGTCACTTCTAACCTTGGCTTGCCATCTACCATTCCTGCAAACACTTCTACATGTCCACCTTCTTTATTATATCTTATTGCATTCTGTACAAGATTATCAATAAGCTCCCTTATCATATCCTTATTGCCACGAATCATGCATGTTGAACCTCTATACGAAAAACGTATTCCCTGTTTCTGTGCATTAACCTGCAGAGACTCTGCACAATCCTTAACAAACTCATACAAATCAAAATTCTCATACTGCCTTGGCATTTCGCTGTGGTCTAATTCTGAAAGCCTTATAATATCATTAATCAATGATAATAATCTTTCTGAATTACGCTTAATCTCATGTGCAAAATGTATTCCCTGTTCATGGTTTACCATCTCATTCTCAATAAGCTCGGCATAGCCTGATATTGCGGTAAGAGGAGTCTTTAGTTCATGTGATACATTTGCAGTAAAATCCTGTCTGCTTCTTGCAGCAGCAAGAATATTCTCATGCTGTGTCCTGATTTTCTCTGCAAAAGGGGCTATTTCTTTATATACAGGCTTCTCCTGTACGGAATCCATATTCTTAGCCATTCTTTCAATAGGCTCAATAAGTGTCCTTGTAAGTAATTGTGAAAGAACGATACACACTACTATAATTACTGCAAGTATTCCTGTTACAGCCGGAAATACATTGCCAAACACACTTAATAAACTGCTTGCATCACAGGATACTCTTATAACAGTCCCATCCTTCTGTTTTAGAGCATAATAAAAGGTATTCATATCCATCGTGTCAGAATTTCTTACACACTGACCATGTCCGGTATGAAATGCATCCTGTATCTCAGGTCTGTCTTTATGATTAGGCATTACATTAATATCATTATCATTATCAAAAAGCACCACCCCATCTGAATCTATCCATGTAACCCTGAGATTATTAATTGGAAGCTTTACATCAGCATATTGCGACGACTTTTCAAAAACTCCGGTTTCCATGAGTACTTCAGCATTAGTTCTCAGTCCGGCCTGGACCTGTTTCTTAAACAGTCCATAATATATAAAAGTTATTCCGATAGCTGTAGCAAGAACCGCTATAACTGCTATTCCAATAAGCCTTAAATTAATCTTCTGCTTCATATATCCACCCTGTTCTGTCTGTCAATTATATCAGGCTACTCAATAACATATCCTACATTACGCACGGTTCTTATACGCGAGCCTGCATCACCTAACTTCTGTCTTAAAGTCTTAATATGCATATCCACAGTTCTTGACTCACCTTCAAACTCTGTTCCCCATACCTTAAGTACAATAGAATCTCTTGAAAGCACTATATTCTTGTTAGCCATAAGATATCTTAACAATTCATATTCTTTAAATGTAAGTTCAACCTGCTTTCCTGAGACCGTAACAGCATGCCTTTCATGATTAAGTTCAATCTCTCCAACATCCAGCACGCCTGCCTCGTCTGTTTCTGTTCTTCTAAGAAGTGCTTTAACTCTTGTAATAAGCTCCATTACAGAAAACGGCTTCTTAATATAATCGTCAGCACCATCCTCAAGTCCCTTTATCATATCAAGCTCTGTAGACTTTGCCGTCACCATAATAACCGGCAGTCTCTTAGTTGCAGAATTCAGTCTTAACTTCTTAATGATGTCATAACCACTTTCATCAGGAAGCATAACATCAAGCAACACAAGGTCCGGAAGAATCTCATCAAGCTTCTTAAAAAACTCTTTGGAACTTCCAAATGCACCTACCATATGTCCACTGTTCTTAAGTGCAATTGTCTCTATTTCCCTTATGCTTTCATCATCCTCAACTATGTATATAAGAGCCATATTCTCATCTCCTGTTCTAGTCAGCTTTCTTTAATTCCGGAAGCTGATACTGTTTATAATACTGTCTGCATTCTTTTGCAAACTGAGGATTATCCTCATTAGTAAGATGCTCCAGATATCCATGTGTTTCAAAACCATTATCTCTTACTTCAATCATACATACAGCAATATTAGAGCAATGGTCTGATACTCTCTCAAAATTCGTCATAATATCTTCGAGTATAAGTCCTGTCTCAATTGTACATCTGCCTTTTCTTAATCTGTTGATATGACGCTGCTTAATCTCTAAGTTCAGTCCATCAATAACCTGTTCTAACGGCTCAATATGCTTTGCTGCCTCAATATCCTGATTTTCAAAAACCTGTACTGTGTTACTAACTATATCATGTACCGCTTTTGCAAATGTTTCAAGTTCTTTTCTTGCATTCTGTGAAAAAGATGACTCCTTGCTGTTCATCTCTTTTGCAGATTTTGCAATATTAATCGCATGGTCAGATATTCTTTCAAAATCGCTCATGCAGTGAAGAAGTATTGAAAATGTATGATTATCATGTCTTGATAAATCGCAGTTACCAACCTTTACAAGATATGAACCCAGCTTATCCTCGTACTTATCGACATCTTCTTCCATTGCCACAACCTCATCATATGCAGTATCTGAATAATTATTAATAATGTCAAGCGCTTTATCTAGCGCTTTCTGTGACAAATGTGCCATCTTCACAGCCGTATTCCTGCATAACTCCATCGCAACTGCCGGAGTCTCTAAGAATCTTTCATCCAGTGCTGCAAGATCTGCTGCCACACCTGTCTGAATAACTTCCTCATGTTTTCCATCCGGAATAGAAAGAGTTGCAAGCTTCACAAGCAGATTAGAAAATGGGAAAAGTATAATTACACATCCGATATTAAAGAGACTGTGAATCACTGCTATTCCTGCTGCATTTGCCGGTGTTGATAAGAATTCAAAATGAACGAACATATTCAGGCTATAAAATATAACCATAAATATAACTGTACCAATCATGTTAAAATAAAGGTGTATCATTGATGCTCTCTTGGCATTCTTCTTTGCACCTACAGAAGATATAAGTGCTGTTACACATGTACCTATATTCTGTCCCATAATAATAGGAATTGCTGTTGCATAGTTAACCGCACCTGTTACACATAATGCCTGCAATATACCAACCGACGCAGATGATGACTGTATAACTGCTGTAAGCACTGTACCTGCAAGAAGTCCGAATAACGGATTAGAAAACAGTGTAAGCATACCCGTAAACTTCTCATTGTCAGCCAGCGGTGCAACTGCGCCACTCATAGTTTCCATACCGAACATAAGAATTGCAAATCCAAGAAGAATATTACCTATATCCTTTTTCTTAGAATTGTCCTTACAGGTCATAGTCATAATTATACCAATAACAGCAAGCACCGGTGAGAAGGATGATGGCTTTAAAAGATTAATCCATCCTGCTCCGCTTATACCTGTAAGTGATAACATCCATGAAGTCACTGTCGTACCAATATTGGCACCCATAATAATACCTACAGCCTGTGAAAGCTGCATAATACCCGAATTAACAAAGCCTACAACCATTACCGTAGTTGCAGATGATGACTGTATAACTGCTGTTACAGCCATACCAAGCAATACTGCCATAATTCTTTTAGAAGTCAGCTTTTCAAGTATCTGTTCTAATTTACCTCCTGACAGCTTTGCTAAGGAATCTCCCATGACATTCATTCCATATAAGAACAAAGCCAGTCCGCCTGCCATCGTAAGTACACCAAAAATATTCATTTTACATAAGCTCCTTTTTGAACGACTTTTTCACACATCATGTGTATTCTAAATGAGCATTGTAAAATGTATTATGTAAGTTATGTAAAATTTATGTAAAATTTGCAACTATGTCTTTTATACGGTCTATATTAACAGGTTTTGCAAGATGAGCATTCATCCCACAATCAAATGC
>OOIG01002899.1_pt1 | contig 10982 bp, 10 predicted proteins | sample 1692091 | NCBI WGS metagenome assembly OOIG01 (sample SAMN06348188, study PRJEB24527) | human gut metagenome | biome: human gut; feature: ankylosing spondylitis patient; material: feces | host: Homo sapiens | place: China | collected 2015-10
AGACCTTATATTTCCTGATCACGACGCATCAGTGCAGTGAGGGGAATTATGCGGATTTTAAGAAAAATATTGACTTCCATTTTGAACCTACGGAGATTGTGAAGGAACGGTCATTCCTGACACTTCCCAGAACAGCATGGGAAAAGGTCAAGACCGTCCGGAGAGTGGACAGACCGGCAGCAACCGACTATATTCCCTACATTTTCGATTATGTAGTGGAGGCTCACGGAGACCGTTATTATGGGGATGATAAAGCACTGGTAGGTGCAGTGGCATTCCTGGACGGGCAGCCGGTGACAGTGCTGGCAGATGTGAAGGGCAAGGATTTCACGGAATGCGCAAAACGCAATTACGGCATGCCCATGCCGGAAGGGTATCGTAAGGCACTGCGCCTGATGAAGCAGGCGGAGAAATTCAACCGACCCATTATCAGCTTTGTAAATACGCCGGGAGCTTTCTGCGGCGTGGAGGCGGAGGAGAGAGGCCAGGGCGAGGCCATTGCCCGGAATCTGCTGGAGATGTCAGCCTTAAAAGTACCGGTATTGTGCATCCTTATCGGAGAAGGAGGCAGCGGCGGGGCACTGGCTACAGCGGTAGGCAATGAGGTATGGATGATGGAAAATGCCACATACTCGATCCTGTCTCCCGAAGGCTTTGCTTCTATATTATGGAAGGATGCTGACCGTGCCAGAGAAGCCAGTGAGGTCATGAATATTACATCCGAGGATCTGAAACGCCTCGGTGTGATCGAGCGGATCGTACCGGAATACGGTGGGGCAGACCAAAGTACCGTGGAAGCCATAGGCGGGTATCTCAAGGAACATATCAAGGAATTTCTGCAAAAATATACCGGCATGACCGGTGAACAAATCGCAGAGGAACGTTATGAAAGGTTCCGCAAGTATTAAAGCGGTAACGAGAGGTGATGTGGGATGAAGCACGGAAAAATGATCCTGGGGGAATTACATGCAGATATTCCCGTGATCCAGGGAGGCATGGGTGTGGGAATCAGTCTGTCCGGGCTGGCCGGAGCAGTGGCAGCTGCCGGTGGGATCGGCATCATTTCTACTGCCCAGATCGGTTTCCGGGAGCCGGATTTTGACAGAGATCCCATCGCCTGTAATCTGCGTACTATCGGAAAAGAAATAGAAAAAGCAAGACAGACCGCAAGAGGCGGTATCGTCGGTGTCAACATCATGGTGGCAACGCAGCGTTACGAGGATTATGTCAGGGCAGCAGTGCTGGCAGGTACCGACTGCATTATCTCCGGTGCGGGACTGCCGCTGGATCTGCCCGGAGTCGTGGCAGAGACGGAAAACGGAATGCCCGGGCGCAGCCACCGGACGATGCTGGCTCCGATCGTGTCGAGCACCCGTGCCCTGTCGGTCGTCACGAAATACTGGATGAAAAAATACGACAGAAAGCCGGACTTTCTCGTGGCAGAGGGACCGTTGGCAGGAGGACATCTGGGATTTAAGCGGGAAGAACTGGATGCTTACACACCGGAGAACTATGAGAGAGAACTTACGGCAATGATCCGGCAGGCAGCAGAACTGGGAATTCCACTGATCGCTGCAGGCGGTATTTATGACCGGAGGGATCTGGAGCATTGCCTGTCCCTGGGGGCTGCAGGGGTACAGATGGGAACCCGTTTCGTGACCACAGAGGAATGTGATGCGGCGGAGGCGTACAAGCAGGAGTATCTCCGGGCGCAGAAAGAAGACATTGTCATTGTGAAAAGCCCGGTGGGAATGCCGGGCAGAGCTATACAGAATGCTTTTCTGGAAAAGGTGGCGGCCGGGGAACGGTTTATGACCGGATGCAGACATTGCATTAAGACCTGCGATCCGAAGACAGCACCGTATTGCATCACCAGAGCATTGATCAATGCGGCAATGGGAGATGTGGATAACGGACTGCTGTTCTGCGGCAGCAATGCCTGGCGGGCGCAGAAAATAGAAAGAACAGTGGATATCATGGAGGAAATGGCGTGAGAACCATAAGAATCACCGGAACCGGAAGTGCACTTCCGGGAAGGATCGTTACAAATAAAGAATTGGAACAGCTGGTGGAAACCTCGGATGAATGGATCCGGGAGAGAACCGGTATTGCGGAACGACATGTGTCAGTTGGCGAAACGGTTGTGACACTTGCGTCAGAAGCTGCCCGTAAAGCACTCGAACAGGCAGGAAAAAGAGCGGAAGAGATCGACCTGATTCTGGTAGCAACCTGCTCTCCGGAGCAGTATCTGCCCTGCTGTGCCTGCCAGGTACAGGCAGCTGTCGGCGCGGTGAATGCTTTGGCTTTTTCCATACTTGCCTGCTCTTCTTCCGGGCTTGCATAAGCGTGCTTGTAGCCTTTCACCACGTTCCATTCTCCACGAGTCCCGTCCGCGGATGCCTATCTGCGGACGGGACTTGCGGAAAATGCGCTGGTCATCGGCAGTGAGGTACTGTCTAAACTGGTGGATTGGAAGGACCGGGGCAGCTGTATTCTGTTCGGAGACGGCGCCGGGGCGGTAGTTGTGGAGCGATGCAGGACGGAGTCCCGGGCGGTGGAATACAGTAACGCTTTGCCGGAGACAGAGAAAGGGATGCAGGAGACGGCGGAGGAGAAACGGATACCGGCAGCAGGCATTCTGGGCCGGGCACTGCACTCCGACGGCACCGGTGGCGGAGTCCTGCAATGCGGAGCGAGAGAACTGACAACCCCATATGTAAGGACTTCAGCGGCAAAAACGGACCAAAGCCAGCCGCCGAACGACAGAGAACCTTATATTCAGATGGATGGACAGGAAGTGTACCGGTTCGCCACCAGACGGGTGCCACAGTGCATCGAGGAAGCACTGTCAGATGCCGGACTTACTGTGCCGGATATTGACCTGTTCGTACTGCATCAGGCCAACGCACGGATCATTGATGCAGTGGCGAAACGCCTTCATGCGGATCGTGAAAAATTTCCTACAAATCTGGAGAGGGTAGGCAATCTGTCCTCTGCCTCCATTCCGGTGCTTCTGGACGAACTGCACAGGCAGGGAAAGCTGCACCGCGGCGATCGTATCGTTCTGGCGGGATTCGGAGCCGGGCTTACGATTGGGGCTTGCGTGATGACCTGGTAGACGGTATACTGAAAATGATCCGGAGCGCAGGAAGACTGCGGATATGCGTCAGAGAAGGCGGCTTCGGAGGATTGCGGACATACGAAAGAAAAATTCCAGATATCGTAGAGGTAACTATGGGAAAAAGCAACAACCGGATGCTGAACGAATTGCTGGTGAATCTGTTCCATAACGTGATGGACGCAGAGGCAAAGGCGGTCATAACAGAAGAATTCAAGGATATTACAAATAATGACATACACATTCTGGAGGCTATCGGTATCGAGGAACCAAAGAGTATGTCCCGGATCGCGGGGGAACTCCACGTCACCGTGGGAACCCTGACCACGAATATGAACAGTCTGGAGAAAAAAGGCTACCTGGAGCGTAACCGCAGCACACAGGACAAACGTGTGGTGCTGGTGACCCTGACAGAGAAGGGGCGGAAGGCCTTTTTCCATCATAGAGATTTCCACAGGAAAATGATCCATACGATCATTCGGGATCTGGACGAGGAAGAAATGCAGACATTGATCAAATGTCTGGGAAAACTGGATACATTTTTCAGAGATGGCAATGCAGAGTGACCGGAGAGCTCCGGTTACTCTTTTTTGTTTGCAGGATATCGAAATCTTTCGGAAATTACAACAAACTATTTTCAGATGAAAACAAATGTATTAAAATAGAAATAGCGATTCAAAATGTTGGATAGTTATAGTAGACGCAAGAGAAAATAATGAAATTATAGAAACGGAGGATCCTACGATGAAGAGAATCGGAATGTTAACGAGCGGTGGTGACTGCCAGGCCCTGAACGCAGCTATGAGAGGTGTGGTGAAGACACTGGCGAACGGTAAGGAAGAGGTGGAGATCTATGGCTTCCTCGATGGCTACAGAGGACTGATTTACGGTAATTTCCGCATGCTGACAGACAAGGATTTCTCCGGCATCCTTACCAAGGGCGGCACGATCCTGGGAACCTCCCGTACCCCCTTCAAGACGATCCAGGATCCGGATCCCAACGGACTGAATAAAGTCGAAGCCATGAAGCAGAATTATTATAAGCTGCAGTTGGACTGCCTGGTAATTCTCGGTGGTAACGGCACCCACAAGACTGCGAACCTGTTGCGCAAGGAAGGACTGAATATCGTGACCCTGCCCAAGACCATCGACAATGACCTGTGGGGTACTGATATGACCTTCGGTTTCCAGAGTGCGGTGGATATTGCAACGGATGCCATCGACTGCATCCATACCACAGCAGCTTCCCACGGCAGAGTATTTATCGTGGAAGTTATGGGACATAAAGTAGGGTGGCTGACCCTGAATGCCGGAATGGCAGGCGGTGCGGACATCATCCTGCTCCCGGAGATCCCTTATGATATCGATAAGGTGATCGAGAAGATCGAAGACAGGGACAAAAAGGGCTGCCGTTTTACCATTATCGCTGTGGCTGAGGGTGCGATTTCCAGGGAAGATGCTGCCCTGACCAAAAAAGACTACAAGAAAAAGATGGAAAAATATCCGTTCCCTTCCGTATCTTACGAAGTGGCTGCACAGATCCAGGAGAAGACCGGCAGAGAAGTACGTGTCACCGTACCCGGCCATATGCAGAGAGGCGGAAGCCCCTGCCCTTATGACAGAGTATTCGCCAGCCGTCTGGGCTCCGAGGCAGGCAAGCTGATCCTGGATAATCAGTATGGTTTCATGGTAGGTTACAAGAACCGTGAGATCGTAAGGGTTCCGTTAGAGGATGTAGCGGGCAAGTTAAAGACCGTGGATCCCGATGCTACCATCGTACAGGAAGCGAAGCTGCTGGGCATCTGCTTCGGCGATTAAGACAGAAAATGAATGAGTAACTATTTTCGCCAAGCATCTGCTAATATTTGATGGCTCTGAATAGTTACAAGGAAGAGAGAAAAAACATGTCATATACAGCACTATACCGGAAATTCCGCCCGGACGCTTTTTCCGATGTCAAGGGTCAGGATCATATCGTGACGACATTGAAGAATCAGCTGCGGGCGAACCGGATCGGCCATGCGTACCTGTTCACCGGAACAAGAGGTACCGGTAAGACCACGGTGGCCAAGATTTTTGCGAAAACAGTGAACTGCGAACACCCCACAGAGGACGGCCCCTGTGGGGAATGCCGTATTTGTAAGGCAATCGCAGCAGGAGCCAGCATGAATGTCATCGAGATCGATGCGGCTTCCAACAACGGTGTGGACAATATCCGTGAGATCATCGACGAGGTATCCTATTCCCCCGCGGAGGGAAAATACAAGGTCTACATCATCGACGAGGTGCATATGCTCTCCCCCGGAGCTTTCAACGCATTGTTAAAAACGCTGGAAGAGCCGCCCTCTTATGTTATTTTTATTCTGGCGACCACAGAGGTGCACAAGATCCCCATTACGATCCTGTCCCGCTGCCAGAGATATGATTTTAAACGAATCTCCATTGATACCATCACGGATCGCATGAAGGAACTGATGGACACGGAGCAGGTACAGGTGGAGGACAGAGCTCTGCGCTACATTGCCAAGGTGGCAGACGGCTCCATGCGTGATGCCTTGAGCCTGTTGGATCAGTGTATTGCCTTCCATCTGGGCAAAGAACTGACCTACGATATGACCCTGGATGTGCTGGGGGCAGTGGATACGGAAGTGTTCAGCAGGTTGCTGCGCTTCGTCATGGACCGGAATGTGTTAGGCTGCATTGAACTGTTGGAAGAGATCGTCATGCAGGGCAGGGAACTGGTACAGTTTGTCACGGACTTTACCTGGTATCTGCGGAATCTGATGTTGGTACAGACAGCGGATAATCTGGAGGATGTCATAGACATGTCTACGGACAATCTGGCGAATCTGAAGGAAGAAGCTTCCATGCTGTCCATGGACCAGATCATCCGCTATATTCATATTTTCTCCGAACTGTCCGGACAGATCCGCTATGCGGCACAGAAACGTATTCTGGTAGAGATCGCGCTGATCAAGCTGTGCAAGCCGGAGATGGAGACGGATCAGGAGGCGGTCCTGGATAGAATCCGCCAGGTGGAGGAAAAGGTCGAGAACGGTATTGTAGTCACGGCGGCCCAGATGCCTGCCGGAGCTCCCGGAGCACAGGGGGGACCGCAGGGTGGCGCGGCGAGACCCAAACCGGAGCTGCCCAAGGCTATCCCCGAGGATGTACAGGAGATCGTGCGGAAATGGCCGGCCATTGTGGGTAATGCAGAGAATCCCATGAAGATGTATCTGAAAAATGCCAGATTGAGCCTGGGCGGAGACAATAAGCTCATGGTGGTGTTGGAGGATGGACTGGCTTCCGATTATTTCAAGGGAGAAGCCCACGAGCAGAATAAGCAGCAGCTGGAGGCTTTATTGTCCGACTTTTCCGGCAAGGAGATCGAAGTGACGATCCAGACGGTGGAAAGCAACCGCCAGTTCGAGGACAACTACGTAGATCTTAGCAAAGTCATCAACATGGAGATCGATGAAGAGGAGTGATCCTGCATGAATTTAGGATTGCGACAGGCTTGCAGATAAGGTAAGATATAGTAATAACTCACCCATAGAAAGGCAGCGTGACTGCTTGCAGACAAAGCGGACTTCCTATGAGGGGAGTAAACATATATATTATGATTTCGAGAATGCGTAGCACGGAGAAATCAATCATAAATGATATGGAGGAACAGTAACATGGCAAAAAGAGGTGGATTCCCCGGAGGCGCAATGCCCGGTAATATGAACAATCTGATGAAGCAGGCACAGAGAATGCAGCGTCAGATGGAAGAGGGACAGAAGGAATTAGAGACCAAGGAGTTCTCTGCATCCGCAGGCGGCGGAGCTGTGGAAGTGACCATCAACGGTAAAAAAGAGATCACATCCATCAAACTGGCAGAGGAGATCGTGGATCCCGAGGATATCGAGACATTACAGGATGCTATCGTGGCAGCAGCCAACGAGGCACTGCGCAAGGCTGACGAAGCCAATGCAGAGCTCATGGGCAAAATGACCGGAGGCTTAGGAGGATTTCCTTTCTAATGGAACTTTACAGCGGACAGATCAATAAATTAATAGATGAACTGGCAGCCCTGCCCGGGATTGGCAGTAAGTCCGCACAAAGACTGGCTTTTCACTTGATCAATATGCCGAAGGACCGTGTGGACAGACTGGCGAATGTCATGATCGAGGCCAGAGCCAATGTCCGGTACTGTAAGGAGTGTTATACCCTGACGGATAAGGAAATCTGCCCGGTGTGCGCAAATCCCAGAAGAGATCATCATACGATCATGGTTGTGGAGAATACCAGAGACCTGGCAGCCTATGAGAAGACCGGCAAATACGAAGGTGTGTATCATGTCCTGCATGGTGCCATCTCTCCCATGCTGGGCGTGGGACCCGGTGATATCAAGCTGAAGGAACTGATGGAACGCCTGCAGGGAGATGTGCAGGAAGTGATCATTGCGACCAATTCCAGCCTGGAGGGCGAGACTACGGCAATGTATATCAGTAAATTGATCAAACCGACTGGGATCAAGGTGACCAGAATTGCCAGCGGAGTGCCCGTGGGTGGTGATCTGGAATATATCGATGAGGTAACATTGCTCCGTGCCTTAGAAGGCAGAGTGGAGTTATAAGCAGCAGAGAAAATGAATAAATGTGGGAGGAGAAGACAATGGCAGTAACAAAAAGTGTATTTGGGAAAAGCCCCGAAGGGAGAGAGATCTCTCTGTATACCCTGAGCAACAGCAAGGGAATGCAGGCGAAGGTAACAGATCTCGGTGCGAATCTGGTAGGAATCCTGGTACCGGATGCGCAAGGTGTGACAGCTGATGTGACACTGGGCTTTGACAGCGTGGATCGTTATTATAAAAATTACAGCTTCTTCGGTGCAGTGATCGGACCCTGTGCGAACCGTACCGCAGGGGCAGCATATACATTAGACGGTGTGGATTATCGGATGGATCAAAATGACGGACCCAACAACCTGCACACACATATTGAGTTGGGCTTCCATAAGAGAATCTGGGATGCGGTTCCGGGAGATAACAGTGTCACCTTTTCTCTGGAGGACGAGGATGGATATCTGGGATTCCCCGGACATAAAAAGGTATCCGTAACCTATTCCCTGGACGAGGAGAATGCCTTAAGACTGCATTATCATGCGTCCAGTGACAAACGGACTATTTTTAATCTGACCAATCATTCCTATTTTAATCTGGACGGACAAGGTACCGGCAGAATTGAGGACCATGAATTATGGCTGGGAGCTTCCCATTTCACACCTGTGGTACCGGGATCCATTCCTACCGGTGAGATCTGCGCAGTGGCGGGCACACCCATGGATTTCACACAGCCGAAGAAGATCGGAAGAGATATTGAAGCAGACTTTGAACAGTTAAAACTGACAGGTGGCTATGATCATAATTTCTGCATTGATGACTGGGATGGCAGCCTGAAACATATTGCGACTGCAAAAGGACCGAAGAGTGGCAGAGTGATGAAGGTATATACCACATTGCCCGGCGTACAGTTCTATGCAGGTAACTTTATCGCACCGGAGGAGGGAAAAGCAGGCGCAGCCTATGATAATAGAAGCGGATTCGCCCTGGAGACCCAGTATTATCCGGATACCATTCATCATGAGAACTTCCCTTCTTATATCTTTGGTGGGGAAAATGGTGATTATGATTCTGTGACCGTATATAAATTCGAGTAAATAAATAGTTATGCAAACTTTGTCGAAGTGTTTTTTTAAGGACGCGACAAAGAACGCTAAAATACCTCCTGTGCGGATGCTATAGTTAGTGATAACTGATAGAAACGGCATGGGAGGTGTTTTTTGTATGGAATTACCGAAAAATATAACGCAGATCGGAGAGGCGGACAAGCACTGCAGAGTCTATGTGGAAGATTATGTGGTATCTTACATAAAACAAATGAACGGAATGGCACAGAACAAAGACATTGCCATTGCGCTGTATGGCAGACGGACGACGGAGAATGGTGTGGCTTATCTGTTCGCCTATGGTTCGGCGAAACTGAATTTTCTGCAAAAACCGATACGGCACCTGTCCCAGGCACAGGAGCAGGAGATCGAGAAGCTGCGGAAGAAGTATTTTCCGGAAATGACATTTTTAGGATATCAGATCCTGAATGGCGAGATGGTGGAAGGCTTCCGGATCTGTGAGCAGGAGATCTGCCGGTATGTGGCAGGTTATGCACAATTTTATGAAAAAAATGACAGCATGCTGGCGTATATGCTGGAGAACCGGGGAGAGGAAGCGGAACCGGAGAAACTGGATCAGGAAAAATATGAGGTCGTAAAGAAGCGGCAGGAAGAACGCAGACAGAGACAGGAAAGCGGACATGCCGGGCGTGTCGAATATACCGGACGAGCGGAACATAGGGATAATATTATTCCCATGCCTACGGAGGGACTGCGCCGGATGAAGATGGCAGCCACGGGAGTGTTCGTACTGCTGTGCGTTATGGCACTGGCACTGATGCGGCAGGAAAACACCGGGGAATCCCTGGGAGAGACGGCCAGGCAGGCGATGAGCAGTCTCATGGAGCAGAAATTACCGGATGCGGTGGAGGAGCAGAACCAGGTCAGTACACTCGTGGCGGAGGACAAGCTGGAAGCTGCACTGCGGCAGGAAAACAATGCCATGGCAGAGAGCGCGACAGCTACAGCGGAGACCACTGTGCCGGAGACGATGGAGACCGAAGCTGCTGTGGAAGACACAACAGAGGTAACAGAAGAACCGCAGCCGACACCGACACCGGAACCGACACCTGAAGTGACAGTGGAATCGGAAACACCACAGACACAGGCAGCTGTGGCACAGCCGACGGCTTATACGATCAAGAAAGGTGACACATTGATCGGTATCTCTTTACGTAATTACGGAAGCAATACAAAAGTGTCGGAAATCTGTGCACTGAATGGAATCACAGATCCGGATGACATCAAAATCGGACAGGAAATCCTTCTGCCGTAAAAAACTTATTTTCAAAAGGTAAGATTATGGTATACTGTTAATGTTACACAATGGTCATGATGATCATTAGATATAAGAATACATAAGGAAATAAATGCATGGCAGCAGATATTAAAAATTATCTGAAAGAAAAAGAAAAACGGCAAAAGAATCAGGATGACTATAAGAAAAAGATCCGTAAACATAAACTGACCATTGTATACCGGGTGCTTTTGGTAGCTGCGGCACTGGGAGCAGCGCTGACACTGGTGGTGGTGCAGGCGAAGCGGCATATTTACACAGGTTATGATACCGTGTCCTCTGTAAACAGGGAGACTTCGTCAGATGCCATAGATGTTCGTCTGAAAAACGGAATCCTTACCTATAGTAAGGATGGTGCACATTGTACGGATGCAAAGGGAAATGTGAAATGGAATCAGACTTATGTTATCCAGGATGTGAAACTTGCTACCTGCGGAAGTGTGGCAGCTATCGGTAGTTACAATGGTCGTGAGATTTATGTACAGAATACGGAGAAACAGTTGGGAACCATTACCACGACCATGCCAATTCGTAATATTACGGTAGCAGACACCGGCAGAGTAACGGCAACACTGGCGGACACAGATGCGACCTGGATCATGACCTACGAAGCGGACGGAAGCAACAGTTACACCGGACAGGCACATATGAATGACGGAGGATATCCCATCTCCATCAGTCTGTCCCCGAGCGGAGAGCTGTTGGCGGTCAGCTATTTATATGTAGATGCAGGAGTGGTGAAATCCAACGTGGTATTCTATAATTTCGGTCCGGTAGGTGCGAACCAGAGTGACTATATGGTCAGCGCTTATACCTATTCCGATCTGGTCGTTCCGAAAGTGCAGTTTATGAACA
>OOIG01002900.1_pt1 | contig 10981 bp, 10 predicted proteins | sample 1692091 | NCBI WGS metagenome assembly OOIG01 (sample SAMN06348188, study PRJEB24527) | human gut metagenome | biome: human gut; feature: ankylosing spondylitis patient; material: feces | host: Homo sapiens | place: China | collected 2015-10
GTCAGTCTCACGTTCCGGATGCCGGCAGCAGCCAGACGCTCGAGACCCTTCTTCATGCCGTAGGTGAAGATGCTCACGATGCCCAGCACCTCGGCGCCTGCGGCGCGCAGCGCCTCCACGGCGTCCAGCGCGCTGCCGGCGGTGGAGATGAGATCCTCAATGACCACCACCTTCTGGCCCTTCTCCAAGCGGCCCTCGATCTGGTTCTTGCGGCCGTGATCCTTGCTGCCGGAGCGGACATAGCCCATGGGCATCCCCAGCAGGTGGGCGGCGATGGCGGCGTGGGCGATGCCCGCCGTGGCAGTGCCCATCAGCACCTCCGCCTCGGGGAACTCCCGCTTGACGGTGTCGGCAATGGCGTTCTCCACCAGCGTCCGCACCTCGGGCGCGGTGAGAATCAGACGGTTGTCACAGTAGATGGGGCTCTTGATGCCGCTGGCCCATGTGAAGGGCTCCTGCGGACGCAGGAACACGGCGCTGATCGACAGCAGCCCTCTGGCGACTTGACGGTTCATTTCCATAGTGATCGTGTCTCCTTTCCTACAGCTCAGTCCACAAATTCCGCTTTGCAGCGCGTATAGGCGGCCACCGGGTCATTCGCCTGGGTGATGGGGCGGCCCACCACGATGTAGTCCGCGCCGATGGCCTTGGCCTCGGCGGGGGTGGTGACGCGCTTTTGGTCGTCACCGGCGGCATCGGCAAAGCGCACGCCGGGCGTCACGGTCAAAAAGCCTGCGCCGCAGCGCTCATGGATGATCCCGGCCTCACGGGGGGAGCAGACTACGCCGTCCAGACCGGCCTTGGCCGCGTTCTCCGCGTAGTGCAGCACCACCTGCTCCATGGGCTCATGGATCAGCAGCTCCTGCTCCATGCGCGCCTGCTCCGTGGAGGTCAGCTGCGTCACGGCGATGAGCAGCGGGCGGGTACCATCGGGACGGGTCAGACCCGCCAGAGCGGCGGACATCATGGCGCCGGTGCCGGCGGCATGGAGGTAGTAGCAGTTTTCCACCGTGCCGCTGTTGGTTCGGACGATGGCCGTGGCGGAGGAGAGGTCGCCTCTTGGCCCGCTGGATGTACTCTGGAGCCGGCCGGAGACATAGCAGTCCTGGATCAGACCGTCGTTGATAAAGGCGATGCCGCCCACCAGATTTTCGCGGCTCTTGCTCAGCGTCAGCGTGCCGGCACGGCAGTCCTTGACGACGCCCTCGCTCTCGTTGTGATAGACGATGCCGCCGATGTTCTTCTCACCGGTCCAGTCCAGCGCCTGGCAGCGCTGGATGGTGCCGTTGTTGGAGTACGCGATGGAGCCGGTCGCACTGGATATGTTCACGCTCCAGTTATAGATCTGGATGGTCAGATCCTGCACGGTGCCGCCGCTGGCGATGCTGCCGAAGAGCGCGTTGTTCTCTCCTCTGCCGCCTACCCGAAGGGTGATCGTATGGCCGTTTCCGTCAAAGACGCCGGTGTAGCCCTTGATCGATGTCCACGAAGAGTTCTTGTTGCGCGAAACATCCTTCACCAGCACGGCGTTCAGGCTGCTTTCACCGCCGTTCACCCGCTTGCAGAAGGCTTCCAGATCGTCTGCATTGGAGATCCGATAGACCTCCCCGGTCGCCGCCGCGCGGGTTCTGGCCCGCACGGCGGTATCCTCGCCGACGGTGTAGTCCTCGCCGTTCTCGGTGCCGCCCCGTGCTTCCTGCGCCGCGAGACTTGACGCCTCTGCCAGCGCCGCTGTGGGCAGCAGCGTCAGGCACAGGGCCAGCACAAGAAGCAGACTTGTGATGCGTTTCCTCATGTGTATATCCTCCTTAATTCTTTGCCGGTTTATTGTATGTTCTCTTTTTCGCCGCCGCGTGTTACAGCAGGCCGATGGCTTCGCCGCGGCTCACGGCCTGCTGCCGGTTTGGCACCCGGAGCTTTCGGAAAATACTGTTGCTGTGAAACTTTACCGTGCCCGTTTTCCGGCCCAGCTTTTCCGCGATCTCATCGTTGCTCATGCCCAGCGCCATCAGCCGCAGCACCTTTTGCTCTGTGGCGGTCAGCGGCTCGTAATATTCCGCCGGAGCTCTCAGATAATGGGGAAAGTATCTGCTCACGCTCCCCGCAAGCTCCATGATCTGGCCGGTAAAGGCATCCGCGCCTTTTTCTCTCTGGTAAACGGACAGCATCTGCACCATGCAGATACCCTCGTCCGCCAGCAGCCGTATATACCGGTATCGTTTTGCCAGCGTCAGGGCCGTTTCAAGCTCTTCGCACATACGTTCTCTATCGTCCGCCTTATGGCAGATGATGGCAAGAAGCATATGGCACTCACACAGATCCATATAACGCTTTCCCGGCTCCAAAAGTGTAATAAGCTGCCTGACCAGAACATAGGCGGCCATATTTTTTCCTACCTGTAAATAGCATCGTACCTTTACCAGCCAGGCGAACATGTCCATCATATAGATGTCCCCGTTCTCATCGGGCGCGTCATGCTCCAGCCACTCGACGATGGCCTCCTGCTGCCCGTCGTAGCAGGCCGCAAGACACGCAAGGGCGTTTAAGCTGGAGGTCAGCTCCTCCCAGCCTGTCTCGTGAATGCGATTTCGGATTTTTTCAACCAGCGGCTTTGCCGTCCCCGCCTGTCCGTTCATGAGCAGGATCCTCATCTGCAGCGCCAGCGCCACGAACAGGCAGCGCATATCGCTCTCCTGCTCGATCAGCGGGATCGTCCCGGTCACAAGTATCAGCGATTTGAAGCAATCGTTATTCTGATAGCACCATTCCGCCAGCAGGATCTCGTATACGTTCTTGCCGACGCTGCCATACAGCTGATGCACCGTCTCGGATATCGTATCCTTATACCGCTCCAGATACGGGCCAAACCTTGTAAAGTCCCGGAATCCGTTTAATATGCTGGGACGGCTGGCAGACAGCGTAAGCGACCTCACCGGCACCATGCCTGTCTTTATCAGAAAGAACACGATTCGCAGGAACATCCCGTCGCTTGTGTAAGGCATGACCAGCTCCGCATAGATCCGATAATAGTCCTGTTCACGAAAGTCTTGTGGCTTCCAGCGCCTTGGAGCTTCCCCCAGCAGGCGCACATATTCCCGTGCCTGCTCCAGATCCCCCTCCATAGCCGAAAGCAGCGCAAGAAGCGGCGGCAGCGCCGGATGGCTCCTGCACGCCTCCGCGTCAAGCTGATGAAGATAGCTCCGGCAGGCCCACAGCGCGGGCATGTGAAAAGGGTGCGCCGCAAACTCATCCAAGATGGTTTCCAGCAGGCGTCCCTCTTTGCCGGCTTTTTCCATGATACAGACCAGCTCTTTTTGCGTGCGCGGATATGTCACATTTTCTTCCATGGCCATCATCCTATCTGTTTTCACTATACAGCTTCTAATTATAATTCATTTCGCACCGCTTGCATAGCAAACTTTGGTAATATAAAAACCAAACTTTTTGCCAAACCATCCGCCGGCCAGCGCGTTGCATGATGACAGCCGCACCCGCAAACGCATTACTACACCGCCGACATCCGCGAGGGCGTCGCCGTGGAGTATGTTTCCTGCGAGCCGCCGGACAGTCTGAAAGAGCTGTTCCCGGAGGGATACGGCGCGGGTGATGATTCCTTTGAGAAAGAAGAAACGGAGCAGGCGTAAACCTGCTCCGAGGATAAGGGTATTCAATCGAAGTATTTATTAAAAACTTGATTTACGGTTTCGACGTAAACGTTAAATGACGGATGATTATAATCTTGCCGACGAAGATACATGTTTTTCTTTTCAAGATATTCATCAATTACTTCGTCCCAAAGATGTTCGTCTTTGATGGCTGCAACTTTATCAAACAAATTCCTTGAATCGGGCACTGAATTCCAGTAATACCTGTCCCAAGCAGTAACCCCGGTTTTCTCATGAATCAATCTATGGCAACCATTACGATCGTTGAATACTATGGCGAGATCAATGCTGAATTCGGTGTGATTACCTTTGGTAAAATGCCGTTTTTCTGTTGTTAATACGGAAGTGGAATCCATGCAGTCATTCCATCCGTTTTTATTGAGAATTACATTAAACTGTTTGCGGATATATTCCTTAATCTCTCTACAGTTGTTGATGTTGATTTCAGAATCAATTATCATCAAATTATAATCGAGATCAATCGGTTCATTGGAATTTTGCGTGATAAGATTTTTTGCGCCGCTGCCGACAAGGTGAGCTTTGACTTCCATAAGGGAATCGTTGTTAATGAGCTGAACAAGCTGGTTGATGATATTGGAGCATAAGTATTTCATGTCTTTAAGAAATACCTTATCTTCAATATAGTGATACATAATGACAATCTCCTCTTCGCCCATGCCACCCATTCAGCGTTTCTCGCTAAATCATTGTAGTATACTCACGAATGATGCCCGTGTCAATACTTTCAGGTAATAAAAAAGTGGATGTAACTGAAATCAGCTACATCCACTCGATCTGGTTGCGGAGGGAGGACTTGAACCTCCGACCTCCGGGTTATGAGAAATGCACCGTGAATTTCTTATAGTCCCATAGCGGCGCATATAATCCCAGGAAGTCAGTATTTTCAAGGGTTCCGAGGAATCTGCATTCCTCTTCTTTCCCACCCCGTACCATGAAATCCTGTAGCGGTTGGTGTCAGCGTTGGTGTCAACTCCAAGAGAAGAGCCATGAGATGACCGATTTTGTTGGCCTAACCACGCAAGAAACGCACCTTTAGGTTTTTACCTCTAAGGGATTCGGTTCATTGGGGTTCAGACAAAACAAGAAATAAACCATCAGGCACATGAATCGTACCAACATCTAAATAGCGCAATGGCGCAGCATTATCGGCGAAACATCATTCCACATTCGGTAATGCTGCGCCGCTTTTGCTCTATGCCAATTATAACACACGGCTTCCCACTAGGGAAGCGCATTTCAGGAGGTTTCCATGTCAGAATATACACTTGAGATCAAACAGATAGTAGACTATCCACGCTGCCGGATCTACCGGCAGTTCGTACAAGCCTTGATAGCAGACCGGAGCATTCGCGTGAGCGGAGGCTCCGGTCTTTTTTATTTTGTCGTGCTATGCTCCTATGCCAACTTCCGCACCTCATACAAGCGCATTGATGGCATTAGTTACACCATCTACCCCGGCGAATGGATCATGTCTGTGGAGGAATTGTCCCGGTATTTCCGCACACGCTTCCGCCGCCAGACCTTGGCCGCTTTGGAGGGACTGCAAAAGAAAGGGCTTATCAGTTTTCTTGTTCTCGGACATGGTAAGCTGGTCAAATTCAAGATTCGCGGGTGGCGGCGTCACAACACGATTCTCGACTACAATGCGCCCTGTCAGAAGGATACCGGCTTTTTCTTCTTCCCTGTATCCACTGCCACAGAACTGGTCAGTGCCGGTCACTGCTCGGAGATGGACGCCGTATTGGATCTATGGCTGAACACTGTCTATAACGATCCGCAGGTCCTCGGTTCAGCCGTCGGGCCGGTGGTCTATCTCCGCAACGGTACAGGCTGCCCGCTGGTCAGCTACGCGGAACTGGCATCCCGCTGGGGCATCTCTAAGGCAACTGCCGGCCGATACCTCAAGCGCATGACGGAAAGGGGCTATCTGCAACTGGCAGCATTCCCCGGCACACATGGCACCACGATCTATCTACAGAACTATCTCTCCACCATGTTCCAAATTTCTGACATCGTGGTGGATAAGGAGGAGATCGCCATGAGCCTTGGCATCAAGCTGGAGCTTCAGGAAGAAACCACCCTGACCACTGCGGCATCCAGCGGTTCAAATGAGGCCGGTAGCGTTTCAGAAATGAACCGCCATCGAATCGAGCGAAAGATGCGTGAAATCCTTGTGGCACAAGGGCTGCCTTGCGCTTCATGCCCTAAATCCAAATATATGTTATTACCATTATCCGACGACTGCGAGGTTACGATAGAAGGGGTGCCTCCGCTGCGCCGGTGGCTTCAACTGGTGGTCACCTGCGGTGACGCTCATGAAGTCTATCACTTTGAACTCAGATTGCACCCGACAGGGATGCGCGGCGATAAGGAGGTCGAACGATGAAAAAGACTGCACAGGAACCCAAAGTGACCGAGAACCCCTTGTACCATGACACGTGGATGCTGTTGCGCAAGTACCGGGACGTGGTGTGGAGCCTGGAGCTGTCCGTGCAGCAGGTACGTCGGCAGTTCCAGATCGAGTATGGCAGCAGCATAGAGGAGTTTCTGGAATCCCTCTATGTGGCCGGCATCACCTTCGAGGGCTCGGCGATTGAGGATCATGCCCGCTGCATCGAGCGCAGCTACAAGATGCTGAAGCTGCTGGATACCTCCGTGGAGCTGCTGCGGACAAAGCACAAGTACGGTGAGAGCTATTACTGGCTCCTGTACTACACCTACCTGTCACCGCAGCAATTGGCGAACACGCAGGAGATCCTCGAAAAGCTGGAGCCGCACATTCGGGACATCAGCTACCGCACCTACTTCCGCAAGCGTCAGATGGCGATTGATGCCTTGAGCTCGGTGCTGTGGGGGTATTCATCGAAAGAGAGTCTGGCACTGCTGGAGAAGTTTGTGCCGGAGGGGAAGTAAACCGGGACGGGGTATTCTAACAAGAAAATGGAGTGCCTCCGTTTTGATAATCAGTATGGGATACGGCCTTTGCAATCTTGTTGCTTTTCTCAGCAATACTCTTTGAGGAAACTATATGTTTTGAACGATTGTGCCAAAGCGTAGCGAGCAACACTTTCTGCAGGCAAGTCGACATAACTGATAAAAAGACATTGCGAACTTTGCAGAGCTGGTGTATAACTCTCTTTTTACTGCAACAGAATACTATCGACTGCATCGCTACTAAGCTTTCTGTTTTTATCCTGCTCCTGCAAACTCAACATGAGTTCTACCTGCCGGATGCACTTTTAAACTGACTTATTCATCGAACTCTCCTGTGCCTTTTGTGTAGCGTCTTCTTAAAGCTTGACTCTTCTTTCTTAGTGCAGGTGATATACGCGATACACAAATAGTCCTGATGCTATGATCTCTCCAGAAAAGAGCCATTTTGTGATGTAAAAAGCCCATCCACAACCCGGCCAATTAGTTAGTCTTTCTCCAGAGTTTTTATATATGAAAATGTCGCCTATTGTCCCGTTGGGATTCGCGGTTTATACAACAAGTATCCTTGTACGAATACCAATAGTCGTACAGGGATACTTGCTGTATTGCTGTTTTTATAAGAGCAAATCATCTCCTTTAGTTGGAAATCTCGTCAAAAAAGTCGCTGACTGCACCGTGACAGCACCTGCCGCAAGAAGCTTCTGCACATCGTCCGCACAAGTAATCCCCCCACCAGCACAAACCTTCATCCTATGTTTCACAGCGGTATAGGTATAGCCGAGCGTTAGTGGAAGCTGCCAGTGGCCGAAGCAAGAAGTCGTCTCAACATCAAGTCTCTCGCTGATGTGATATGTGTCTTTTATCTTACGGAGATACGGCGAGCGCACGGAGTCGAGTAGCGACACATATGTAACGCCGCCCTCCACGAGTAGCGGCATGATGTAATCCTTAGGCAGGTTGACGTTAAGCTTCGGCATGATGGGAATGTGCAGCGCGGCGTTCAGCTTCCGCAGGAGTGTTACGATGCGCGCACTAAGCCCTTCTGTTCCGATGAGATTTCCCATGTAAAAGAAATCAAGCTGGAGCCCGTCCGCTCCCGCCGCTTCGAGCCTGCAGCAGGCAGCAATCCAATCCTCTGGCGCGAGACTCGCTGCTGTAAAGCTTGGAATCAGAAGGATATCTGTCTGCGGGCGGAGTGTAACCAGCATCGACAAACACTCATCCAATGTCAGGATTTCGGACTCGAATGGAGCAGAGGCGTAAGTATAACCGCCCTGAATGGCAAATTCTCGCTTGCCTGCGGCCTTACCACGCTCATAGTCAGCGCAGGATTTAAGGATCGCCCCCTGAACTCCACTCTTAGCAAGCCGGAGTACATTGGCAGCACTTTCCGTTGCTATACATGACGATGCAATCAGTGGATTTGAAAGTTGCTTTCCCATGAATTCAATCATGTTTGTTACCGCCTTTTCTAATCTTGGCATGGTAGAAGTAGTTGACGAACGGTATCGTATAGTCCTTGGACAATGCTTCAATCTTTGCTTCGAACTGTTCCCAGTAGGATAGGTCGCCTTTTCTGTAAATCGCCTTGTAACCGTCAAGGTGCTGTGGATATTTCTCAGCGATATAATCTAGAATCTTGCCCTTTGCTGCACCGCGCAGGTTTAAGTTCTCAAAGCATATTTGGTCAACGTAATCGTTAGTCGTTTCGATAAGCGTCTGGATATCCGTGATATACGGAAAAATCGGGGAAATGAACAGATATGTGGTTATCCCTGCATCGTGCAGCGTTTTCAGTGCCTTTAGCCGACGTTGAACAGAGGGAGCATTGGGTTCAATATCATTCCGGAAGCTATCATCGAGTGTATTCAGCGAGATGCCCACGGACAAATCTGGTATCTGACGGAGTAAATCAAGATCGCGTACCACGAGATCCGATTTGCTTAGAATCTCGACATGGGCCCCTGTCCCTCGCAGATGTTCGAGAACCATCCGGCTTTTATGGTATTCCATCTCATAGGGATTGTAGGGATCGGTCACTGATGAAAGCAGAACCGTCTTGCCGACGAGTGACTTTGGCAACTTGTCGGACTCATACTCCTTGACATCCAGAAATGTTCCCCAGTTCTCGTCGTGTCCGGTAAAGCGTTTCATAAAGCAAGCATAGCAGTAACAGCACCGATGTGTGCAACCACTGTAGGGATTCGCCACATAGTCGGAAGCGGGGAGATTAGACTTGACGAGAATGGATTTAGCCTTCACTGTGGATATTTTCATGGTAATGTTCCTTTATAGAAATAAGCATCATTGAAACAACAGCAAGAAACGCACTAGCAGAGCCTAACATCAACATAATTTGCGGCGAGGTCTCACTGAAAATCACTGCCACGCCGACTGCTGTTAATAATCCCAACGTATGACTGATGTTCTCGGCAATTGTCATAGAGTCCTTCTGATAGCTATCTTTCGCTTTGGCTTTGGCGGGAATTGTATAGACTACACCGCCGCCGAAGCCAGACACAATCCAAAGCACTGTAAACAACATGACTGATGTGATATGGTGCATTACAAATAGCAGAATGCCGATCCCGATGTGTCCGGCGTAGAACACAGGTAAGAGCGTGTCCGTCATTCTGGATATGACCGGCTCCACGGACATGTAGGTTATCCACGTTCCACAGAACAGAATCGCAGCATATTCAATGCCGGACGCACTGTCATGCAAGAGCAGCTGACTCATTGCCGCGAGGGTGATATGTGCGTAGAAGAAATAGTGGAGCTGATGAAAGATCATCACAAGCGAGAAACCATTCTGCCCCGTCATATGTGTGATACCAAGTTTACCCTCGTACTTATGTAACGCCAGAAATGCCGCTATGGACGCGAATACCAAAATTGCCGAAGGGACCACTGCTGCAAGCGGTGCAAGGGCGAATCCGCCTACGCGAAATAGGCGTTTGAACAGACGGTTTCCGTCGCTTTTCATTCCGCTACGCACCGATTGGATTATTGTCGAAAGCGTAAACAGGGCAAGACACGTCAGCGCAAAGACGACCCTTTCCGGAAGTTTAACTGAAAACGTGAGGATTCCTACTCCGAAGGACAGAGAGCACATGATCCGCAGCATACTGCAGTTGAGTGAGAACGGTTTAGGGAAAAGGTTGCCGATGTGGTAGGCAAGCGGATAGCACAGGATTTGCCAAAGCGGACACGAATGCGCCACTCCAAAAGTGATCCACCCGCACTCTAAAACACCGGTCAGTAGACTTAGCATATAGAACATTACGCAACACCCGTTTCAGTAGCACTTTTGGAGCTGAGTTCACAGCAGTGCTCATAATTCAGCCAATAGCGTGACTTCTCACCGTTCAGAATTTCAAGCAGGGAATTCTCCTTTACGTTGCCGAGGAGAAATTTAGGGTTAATAACACCAGCATTGCCGTCGAGAGCCCAGAAGCAGGCGACGACATCCCCGTTCGGAAGAATACCAATCGAATGGCGTACGCAGCGACAAACGTTGGTATACTTCTTGTGACCCGGCATCAGGTAGTGAAAGTCAACCTCCGGCTTGTGACCAACTGGTAGTGAAGTTACCATCTTCTGCACCATGCGAACATACTCCTCACACTGCGAATCACTCATGGCAGCCTCAGGGAAAGCGGCCCCCCTGCCAGACGGGAAGAACCGTAGGATGCTCCAGTTGTCTACGCCGTTGGTACAAGCCCACGCAAACACAGCCAACGCATCGGCGTAGTTGTTGTTGTATGAACTCGCAACCGTTTGGAGACCAACTTTGCAACCCGTTTCTTTCAGCAATGCAACTGCCTTTGCTGCGGCTACGCTGTAGGCGACCGGTCGAAGCCTGTAGGGACGGTACGGAGCGACATCCATGGTCATTTCGACGTCATGTACTGTATTTCCGAGAAAGTCAGCAAGATTGTGGTCGATAGCATAGCCAGAGCAACTTACACCGAGCTTGTCCTTGCCAAGGACTTCGGACAGTGCGGTTAGAAGCTCCGTATGTGCAGGGATATCAGTGAATAGTTCTCCACCGGAAAGATCCATGCGGACATCGTAGCCATTCTCTTTCAGCTCACGCACATGGCGGGCAACAATGAGCTTCTGCTCTTGATTAAGCTCATTGTTTTGGCGAGACTTATCCGAGGTTGCACCCATACAACAAATGGCACAATTCCAAGGACACAGAGCGGTAACATCATATATGACAGACAGCTTCTTCATGGTGTCCATAGTTTCTCCTCCTTTATCCATATCTTTCAAGCACATTATACAGTTATAGGTATAGATAAAACAAGCTGTGCGTTGTGGCAGAAAAAACAGCCGCGCATTAATAGCGCGGC